>Ga0247770_1000763_pt1 | contig 29936 bp, 33 predicted proteins | sample UWRJL136409B6_FD_179943 | JGI IMG/M metagenome (GOLD analysis project Ga0247770, IMG submission 179943) | Plant litter microbial communities from Arlington Agricultural Research Station in Wisconsin, United States - UWRJ-L136-409B-6 | ecosystem: Environmental > Terrestrial > Plant litter >... | reverse complement strand
ACTGACTCTGGTCCGCAGATCGGAAGCCGCTCCGGGGGCACTGCCCATCGGCCACAACTCGCCGCAAAAGCCACCTCTCGGCCTCTACGCCGAGAAGCTCTCCGGCACCGCCTTCACAGCGCCGCGCCACGAGAACAAGCAGACATGGCTGTACCGAATCCTCCCGTCGTGCTCCCATCCGCCCTTCACACAGCTCTCCGCTGAGTTATCCCCAGAGAGCCTGAGCGGCGGCAAGCTGCACTACATCCCCAACCAGCTACGATGGGATCCCTTTGATCACGCCTCCTCGGCCGCTACCGACTTCGTGTCAGGCCTGCACCTCCTCGCCGGCGCTGGGGATCCAACAATGAAGCAGGGACTGGGCATGTACATATACGCTGCGGCCAAGTCTATGGACGAGCACTCTGCCTTCTACTCGGCGGATGGAGATCTGCTTCTTGTCCCCCAGGAGGGTGCGCTTGACATCCGCACCGAGTTTGGCTGGCTGCTCGTGCGCCCGATGGAGATCTGCGTCATCCCGCGCGGCGTACGATACCAGGTCCGTCTCGCCGACGAGGCCAAGCCCGCTCGCGGATACGCGCTCGAGCTCTTCCAGGGGCACTTTGCTCTCCCCGAGCTGGGACCTATCGGCTCCAACGGTCTCGCCAACGCACGAGACTTCCAGGCACCCGTTGCGTGCTTCAGCGAGGATTGCGGTAGCACTGCCTTCGACGGCAGCACCTCTTACACCGTCACGGCCAAGTTCAACAACACGCTCTTCACAACAAGCCAACCACATACGCCGTTCGACATCGTCGCCTGGCACGGCAACTACTACCCGTACAAGTACGACCTCGGCAGATTCAACACCATCGGCTCCATCAGCTACGACCACCCGGACCCGTCCATCTTCACGGTACTGACGGCGCCATCGGACCACGTCGGCACGGCCATAGCCGACTTCGTCATCTTCCCGCCGCGCTGGCTAGTCGGTGAAGATACGTTCCGCCCGCCATGGTACCACCGCAACACAATGAGCGAGTTTATGGGCCTCATCCAGGGCGCGTATGACGCCAAGAAGGGCGGCTCGGGCGGCTTCGTCCCGGGAGGCGCCAGCTTGCACAACGTCATGAGTGGGCACGGCCCGGATGCCGATAGCTACGAGGGCGCGCGGAACGCGGAGCTCAAGCCCGCGAAGGTCGGCGACGGGAGCTGTGCCTTTATGTTTGAGAGCTGTCTGATGGTTGGCGTGACGGAGTGGGGGCTCAAGAGGTGCCAAAAGATCCAGGAGGGGTACAGCGAGCACAGCTGGGGAGGTGTCAAGGTGCACTGGCAGGGGAGAAGAGAGGGCAGCAAGAGGCATCTGCTTGGCTGATGGACGGTGGTAAAAACGATGTGGCAATGTATCTTTCCTGCGCCGGTGGCGGAGTGACGGGAATTTGAACAAACTTGCAAAGCTGGTCACGCAAACTGTACTTTCGTGCACGATCCCGACCAGGATTGCCATCTCTGTGTGTCGGGCCATACTGCTTGGTACCTCCACACTAGGACTTGACACGTGCGATTCAGGCTGGCTATTCCGCGCTCTCTCTCACCAACGGCGCGGAAGGGGATACCGTATGGACAAAAAACCCGGCTTTCCCGATCCACCCAGTGCAGGTAGCGTAAGGGTTACACGGCTGCCCGTTGCGGTGCTGGTCTGTCCTTCTGCCGGTAAGACGGGGCGATGGGATTCTTGTCGCAGTGGTACCTGCTCCCATTCGGCTAGTGAGGTGATTGGTACCTTAGGTGCCATCCAGCCGGTGATCTGTAACTGGGGTGCTCCTGGAGGGCAAACAGGACGGTAGGCTTCATGCTACGATGGCGTTGGCTTCTGCCTTCCCGTGTTCCTGACAGACGGGTGGTTTAGGTCGCTCGAGTTGGTATGGTGCTTCAAGGGGAAAGGGGCGAGATGATCAGTGAAGGGTGTTAGTTTGGTGTGATGTGTGATGACGGTGTGGTGTGTGCCAGAGACGAAGGAGATTGCCAATTAGGAGGGGTATATACTAGGGGTGTTGTCCTGGGAGGGCAAGGGTCTTCGTTCGGATTGCTTTTGAGGGCATGTAAACTTACGTTTTGCATGTCTGTGTCGTTGAGAGTTGAGAAAGGCACGTGTTGTCTAGACAGAGGTGAGTGCTCTTAGTGGGTAGGGAAACAATCTCTGAGTAGAAGCCGACACACTTACGAGCACCGCAATAGGGATACCCACCCGCTACCATGGGCGTCATCATCATCGCCCGGCAAACCGCCACATCAACAGCAGCTTCCACCACAGCCAGCCCGACCCCCGGTACGCTATGGGCATCAGAATACGCGTCCGGAACGGCCGGAAAACTAGCGGCGGGCATCGATGCTGGTCTGGGGATAGTCTTGGTGGTGTTTATTGTCGTCGTCATCTACCAGTGGAGGTGTAGATCGGGAAGCGACGCACCTTCGTTGGCGTCAGCGTCGCCGTCCAAGGCGGAGTCGACGGCGCCGAGCATTGAGGAGAGTCATGAAAGGGGGGATACGAAGAAGGATGTTGAGGTTGTTGCTAGGGGTGGGTGAGGGTGATGGGCAGACAGGAGAGGAGGTTTCGTCAGCGTGTGAGTGGGAACGCTGAACACGGACTTGAGGCGAAGTGGTTATGTGGCTTTTTTTGGCGGATGCGCATCGCAGAATCTTAGATTTGTTGGGCAATGGCGGACACAAAGAATGGGAAGAAGCCTGGCGACAGCTCACATCTCACTTCCATCTTCGCCCTGCTGAGAGTAGGCGAGGTTTGCCGCGTGTTGGGCCGCCAAGCCCCCTTGAGGCGTAGTGTTGCGGATCTATTTGGTGCTCATTGTATAGTATCTACGGCTGCTGTTAGCGAACCTCGAAATGTCGACGGCGACAGTCGCATCGCATATTGTGATATCCAAGACTTGTCCATGCATGTTTTCGGAGCTTTGCCCTTTCCCTTGCCGAAGCCTAGGTTCCCGCAGGCCGTGCACGTACTCAGCCAGCGGATGATAACGATGCCAAGTGCTGGCCTCGCCACCAAATAAACACGCGGTCTCGCGTTACGCATCGTTTTGACATCGCCATGGATTCCTTGGTGGAGATGCAAATGGTAGAATCAGGGAAGCGAAAAGCGGCAACTCGAACCTTCTTCCTCTTGGCTCCGCAGCCGTCGTTGTGATTGGCCAGAAGATGCAGTGCACGGACCACCCTAGCGCTCAGCCACAGCAACGCAGCGTGCGACAAATTTCTAACGTGCGAGACGTGGCGGCCTCCACATCACGAGGACATTGCGGATGCACCAGTCACATTTTCGCCCTCCAAACCACCAAGCGACGAGAATCAATAATGAGCCACATTGCCAATCCCCCTGTCAGTCCGCCAAGCGGCACCTCGAATACGGCGTACGGTGGCAGAAACCGGGGATACGGGCTCCGCGACTAGTCCGGCCGCCTCAGGTGAGCACGGCTCAGGCAATGGGCCATGTTTTCGCCTGTTCCAGTACCTCCAACCCGCCGCCCGTGGCTATGCCGAGCCGCACACACGCGTCCTCCCAAGGGAATTCCTCGCAGAACGCCTGTGGCTTGAACGGGGCGATCTCGTCTTCCACGGCGCTGGGATCCAGTTGACGCAACGCCAGTTCAAACTCGCTCGCGGCAAAAGCGATCCAGGCAGCCCGTGCATGTCACGGCTAAAGCGTCGGTGTTCGCCCGTGCCACTCATTCGCCCACTGCGGCCGTTCAGCACACATCGGGTCCCGTCTCTTGGGTTGGGCGAGCTGATGAGAGGGAACAAATGGACAAGAAAGGAGGAAGATAGTATCATGGCCAATCGGCGACGGTCTGCTCCAGCAAGGTGTGAGGTGTGTCATTGACAGCCCCTGCCAGCGGGAGCCTCATCGCCCCAACGTGCTCTTTCAGGGGTGGCTCTGTCTGTTGACGATGGAACCGATGTCCCGCACAGGTTAGCCCTTTCTCACAGGTCTCGTAGGTTGCCGACAGGCTGCCTAGGGATCAACCCCGTCAGCACCCGCCGCACACTTGCGCATGGAAAATCTGGGGAAATTTAGGCTGCCTGCGCTCAGGGACCAGGCATTCCTCATCATTGATGGGTGAAAATACGATGCATCCAGTCATCTTGGCGAACAGCATTACCATCTTGGCCGCCCTCGTGGACAATACAGAACCTCAAGCCACCTCGTTATTCGATGCGGCTGACGTGAGGGCGTCCGAACTAGCACCTCCCGCTGCCTCTAACCCTATGCTATGTTCCGCCAACTCTATCTGCGCCGTCCTTTGTGCGGATCGGGAACGGCCGTTACGATGCGTGTCTGATAGCGTCGAAGGAATCGATGCTTCCATCCCAACCCAGGCCTCTGCCTTACTTTACCGGCGGCGTCTCATCCAACTCAGGCATCCGACGCTGGCCTCCTTCGCGCCACTCCATTCGTTGGGCGAGCTGTACGGCCGATCCCATTGCACAACAGCGCGAACTAGCCCAATCCGCAAAACCATCACCAGGCCGTCAGTCAGCCAGATCGACAAACCATGGGGCCAACGTACAGTACAGCAGTAACCTTATCCACTACACCCCGCGCCCGACCGCAAAGAAAGCAAGCGAGGCTGGCACCGCTGTTATGCAAAGGCTGTTTTTCCGGCCCATCGTCCCCTCGTCCAGTGACGTCCCGCGACGCACAGCAGCACCAAAACATCAACAAGTCATGCAAGAGGGCTGGCCGGCTAGTGGGGTTGGGGCCCGGCTCAAAACATGACACGACCCACGATGCCGACCACCTACAACCCCAAAGGTAATTCGCGGGGTAAGTGATGGTTTGTGTCGAATGGGAAACTTTACCTCAGCCAACGTGGCCAAACGTCAACAAACCCCTCTTCCCGCCTTGTGTTCGCTACTGCGTGCTGCGTAGTCCAACCACCCGACATTACACGATTGGGCACACAATGGGCGCTGCCATCAGTCATTCCCCCCAGCGGGTTGGGCTTTTGCCCAAAAATGTTAAAGGTAAGGTACTACTATGTCGTAAACTTGAGGCTGGCCGGGGCCGACCTGGCGTCCTAGTTAGATGGGCCGCTCTTGACTTTGTCGGTTCATGCGTGTCACTCCCACCCAACCCTAAATTCTTCCAAGCCAAGCATCCGCATCGCATCCCACCATCCATCGTGGGCCGGCCGCTGCCGGCCCCAGGTAAACACCTCGACCCGCCATTCCCATTTCGCGCAAAGAAGTCACATTGTTGGGCAAGGCAGGAATTTTGATAATGATTCGCGCCGCAGCTCGGGGAGGAGAGCGAGTCATCCGCCCCGGCCACAGCTGCGTTATTTCTCGATTCTGACGGATCACTAAGGATCGTCTTTCCTATTGTGGTATCTCCTAGCTATAATGCCACGCTTCATGCGTTCATGCAGGAGCCCATCCTCGGCCAACCTCCAATTTCCAGAATGATCCAACCAAGATGGTATGTATCTCTTTCCTTCCATCAGGTAGCTCGATTCTTCCTAGCTTTCGTATAGAACTTAGGGAACACGATGGCTAGGATAGTAAAGGGAAATATTGCCGCTCGTGGCGATCAAGACCCGGTGGCATGTATCCGCGACGCCAACCAACCTAAATCATTGCAAGCGTAACTCAGCCGAGCTGGCCGCCCACCAACCACTCCCATCCACCCCAATTCCCATTCTACCCGATGCAAATGCATGTAAACGCCCCAAATAACACCTCGCTTTTTTGTGGACTGGTTGAGATACCAGAAAAGCCCCCCCGAAAAACAAAGTGCCGAAAACGCCGTTGTGTGCGCGTGCTGCAGTCAATGCAGTGACGCGCTAGATACCAAAGGAAAGGTGATTAAAGTCTGTCGTCGACTCGTGATATGTCTCGCTTTCGGCCGAACTGTGATCACCGTACTGGTACGCCATTGTTGGCGCCGAATACTCGCCCAAAAATCGTGCGCACCCGCTTCGTCCGGCCGCTATCCTCCAGGGTGCTTAGTTCCTCTGCGCTGATCTCGTACGGCAGCATCTTCTTGCCGGCCGGAAGCTTGCGGTAGGCGCCCGTGTAGATGGCGTCTTTCTCCGGTACGCACGGCCTCTCCATGATGATCTCCACGGGTGACTCGTAGAGCTCCTCGGGGTAGCTGTAGACGCAAGATGGCGGCTCGATGTCGCTGAGCGGGGTCGTCGCTCGGCTGGTAATGGAGCCGGCGTAGGACGAGTTGCTGGAATACAGCCCTGGTAGGGAGTCTTCTCGGATCGAGTCGGAGCCGGGAGTTGTGTGCCTCGAGCGCGAGCGTGAGGTGCCACGCGACGGGGGCGGGCTGACGTAGGAGTTGGCGTTGGCGCTGTGCACGGCAATCCATGCCTCCTCCTCCAGCATGCGCAACCTCTCGGCCTCAAGGGCCTGCCTCTCAGCCTCCATGCGCTGCTTCTCGGCCTGGCGGCGGATGCGGCGGCGGATGGGAGACAGGAAGTAGTCGAGCTCACGATAGAGATCCTCCTCTGTGATGCGCAGTTCCCAGTCCAGAAGGAAGAGGAGCTGCTTCTCCATTAGGTTAACCTCGGTCCGGCTGAACCCAAAGTTGAAGGCTGCAGTGGAGATCACACTGTAGTTGGCCCAGTGCTTGTTCTTTGGGCTGCTGTCGTTCAGGTACTTGGCGGCCAGGATAAGGGCGGCCAAGAAGATCCGGTGGGTTGTACACCTCAGGCCCTTGGCCATGGGCTGCAAGCGGGACTTGAGCCGGTTGAGGTATACAAGCGTCGACATGAGAGTTGGGACCTGCACATTGGATGAGACGACGAGCTGGGTGATGAACTCCTCGAGGGATGGGAGACCGCCATCCTCGCAGCGCACCGCCCTTGGGGGTGGTGTCCTTGGGGGCGATGGGAGTCTGGGTCGGTTGGCGTCCGCTGTCGGTGGCGGCATCATGGTGGGGTCGCACTGGATGACGCTGAAGGCGGCGTCGGCGAGATACTTGATCATGTCCTGGTCGACGGGGCTGTAGACAAACTGGTCGAGGGCGGCGGCGTTGAGCTCGGCCGGGCTGAGGACTGATAGAGAATCCATGGTGGAGGTGTGTGTGGGTTGGTGGCACTAACAAGCGTAGAGCTGTTGTGGGAAGGGAGAGGTGTGGGGGAGGGAGAGTATTAAGTAGGACAGTGACGGGATGTCAAAAAGAGAGCGCGGAGGTGAGGTGGGATGCGATAGGAATATAAGGCAGATCCTTAATGCAAGGTGGGTGGTGTGCCGGCGTCCACGAGTTGATGCGCGGCGGAGCGTAGAGCTGGAATGTACCTCGAGGTTAAGAAAGGCTGAAAAGCGGCAGGAGGTGTTGCGGGCTGGGTGCAGTGGTGGGGCCGCTGTTCAGGCTCCGCGGCCTGCGTGGGCTGTCTTTTGGCTGCGTGTCTCGTGTCTCAGTGGCTTTTTCGTCAGAGGGTGACGTGCAAAGTGCACGAGGCTGAGCAGACGTTCCGGGTGGTGGCCGTCCACGACACACGCCAGGTGGACAGGGGTAGGGAGGGAGGGGGAAGGGCCCGCTCTGTCGGTCGCCGACCAGGGTGGGTGGTGGATTTGATCAGCGGGTTCTAGGCTTGGGCTGGTCTGGCTGGAATGCGGCAGGCCTTTTGGCACTTGGCAGTGGCAGGAGGCAAGCCCAACGCTCGGCCAATCAGGCGACAGAAGATTCGCTGGGCGCTGAACGGTCAACTCCGGCACGGCAGTCGAGGCGATTTCCTAATCGGGAAATTCCACGGAAATGGAGGCGACTGGCGATTGGCAACCGGCGACTGCGAAGAGAAAGAATTAATTCCCTTGGGGTCAAATTGCGAGTCGAGCAATCGCTGGCGGGAGGACCGGAGCGAAGATGAGTGAGGGAGCGAGCGCGTTGCTGAGTGGGAGCTGCGGGCAGGCGCTGTCAATTTCAGGGCCGGCGTGTGTGGCGATCTCGGGAGGTGTAGATATGGGAGATCCCGAGGTTGACGCGGTCTCGGGCAGTTTGTTCTAGACCGAAGTGGCGGCAGTAGGTAGCGAAGCGAGCAAGAAGAACACGAAGTGAATCTGTCCTCCGGTGCAGGTGCGATGTGCTTCGATGACTCGTCGGCTGGTGGATAGGCGAGGGAAAGCTGTAGTGGGGACCGAGGGAGAATTAAAAGAAGAGCTGGCGATGGAGATCCGGGGTAGCGGCAGGTGTCGCGATCGTGTATCGAAGCAAAGCGGCGAGTCAGCTCGTTCCAAGAGTTGCTAAACTTAGTGCTAGGAGTCAATCCGTGCGCGATGGAATTTTTAATCGTCGAAGCTGAGAGCTTTGCTCTTTGCTACACCTTCTAAAGTCGGGACGGTCAACGAGGCCGAGAAGGGTTGCCGAATTAGGAAGGCTGGTGGGGAGGTCGTCTCTGCGGAAGTTCCGAGCCAGCGGACGATCTATTAGGTAGATTCGGGCGATGTCGAAGGGGACTGGAGGACAGAACAAGACTGGCTTGCTGCTGCTTTGCTGCTGCGACTCGTTATTTTGGATCCGGGGCTCGAGGGCTCCGGCGGGATTAATATGGTAGAAACGGCAGCGCAAACAATGCACGACTGTCGTAGCGATGCTGGAGTCGAGCGAGCGGGAAGGCAGGGGGCCCTGTCGCGCGCCAAAGGGGGGGTTTTGGCGGTCGGGCGTTGGTGCGGAGCGCTTTGAAGCGTGTTCGAGGAGTCGCCCAGTGCGACTTGTCAAAGGGGGTTGATTCGTGCTGGCGTCTGCTGTGGCAGCGGCAACTCTGAGGCGAAGCCGGGGTGCGGGCGAATGGTAAAAAAACGCGGCCAAGTGGGCCGGGCGTGCTGGCCGTCGTTTGGTCCAATCGACTCGTCGCCAATCAAGAGGGGGAGATGCCTGACTGAATGCCTGACCAAACAAACGAGGTCTTGAGCTCTGTTAGTTGGGCTTTTTCTGTGAGGCTCGAAATATTATTTCCCAACAAGCAAAGCCGTTTGCCGAGTCGTCCCTAACAGCCTCGGGTTGCACGCTGTACGAGAGTTGAACGGGAGACGGGTGGTGAGACGGCGAGATGCGGCGGGAGGACAAGAGGCGATATAAGAGTCGGTCTGTGTTCTTGTGCGTGTCTGCCTGCGTCGGGCTGGCTGCGAGCTAGGATGATGCCGAGGACAACCGGATGACGGAGTGCGATGCCCACGCGAATTTGTAGGCTGCAAAGCTCGACGCAGGTATCGACGGCAGGCTTCCAGTTCCGACTCGGCCAAGGGAGTTGCAAGCTAATAGAAAATCCGTGCCAACTTACGAGACGGGTGCCAGGAGAAACTCGCAATGAAGCTCGATAGCTCGGTTCTAGTAAGGGATCTATCTGGAATTCCCCCTTTTCAACGGAACCTGTCCTGATCGCGGGGTGTAATGAGATGCAGTATGGGATAAACTGGGGCACGGAGCGTCGACCGAAGGGAGGATGGTCGCCGAGTAAGGAAGTCCCGGATGTTATTCAGAAGGTTACTATCGAATCGCAAAATCCCAGGACACGACTACAGAAAGGAGGGATATGTGCATCTGGCCATTGGGAACTTGCATCTTTATCATCCCATCAAAGAGGTGCATCATAGACAGCCGTGATGTGTTCAACGTGGTCGTGGCAGACGTCGAACATGCCCCTCTCGTGCCTCATTCCTCGTCCCCCAAGCTCTCAGCAAGCGAAGACAATTAGACATGATCCGTGGGACCGAGTCATTGGGGAGCTCTGCGTCGCCTCCCGTGCCTTCCGCCCTGGGAAGGCTGGTGCCACCTGGATTTGAATGGCTCTGGCTTTGCATTTGCGTGCATTACCCCTTTGATGAATGGCTGGCAGGCCGCAGACGACTGGCAGGCGAGATTCTCGCCTGCCAGCGATCTGCTGCCGGTGGCCGTCATTGGCGGGGTTGGAGCTCGACCTCGAGACTTGAAACAAGCGAGGGACCTGCTCCTTGGCCAAGAGCAGTTTGCGCCTGTGTCAACCCCAGAACAGAAATCCAGAGGCGCGATCTCAGGAGTACATCCCGCGGTTCCTAAGATTTGAGGAATCCCAAGGTATCGATTGGATTTGCGGCATTCGATCTTACGGGAATTTCCAGACCGCCGCGTTTGTGTTGAGTCACCCATGCACTCAAACAAACGCGGTGAGGGTCGGACGTGGGGTACCCTTGCCCGGCGGGATTTTGGGCTCTGTTTTCGGGGCTTCTTGGGTTTGAGGGCAGTTGACCACCTAGGCCCACTGTCCAGCGCACCATGAAGACCTGGCCCAATCAAACGGCGATGCGACCATCATAACCGGTATCTTTCAACGCCATCAACCACCACGTAGAGCGGGAGCAGCCCAAGATCGCAGGCATAAATGCCTTGCTTATGCCTGGTGGCTTTCGATAGTCAATACCCAACACCGCCAGACGGCAACAACAGACGCGATGTGGCGGTCGCGATTGCCTAGCCGACGGTGACCGCCTCATGTCCTTGACCGCCTCACGCAAGACTCACAACGGCAGACTGCCTAATGTGCCGATGCCATGCCATCCGCGCAGTTGACAGCTCCGAAGCTGTTGGCCGCTCCGCAAGACACGCCGCCGATGGCTGCGATATTTCGCAATTGGGCATTGAGCTTGTCAAGTTACTTGCACAGGCCAAAGTCAGCTGAACAATGCGCATCAACCACGAGCGAGATCCAAGATGGATCGGGCAATTGTCAACCAAGCGAAAGTGGAAAGACCGTGGTACAATACCGGTGCCCTACCACACCTCTACGTACCTTAACTAGCTGCCAAGTGAGGAGAGCGGAGCACAAAGCTCACTGACTCTCTGCGACACATCAGATAGAGTGAGCCAACCAAAGCGCCCGATATTATCCAGATCCAATCAATCTCGCATATCCCAACAAGGAAACGCAGGGGGAATGCCTCCCGCGGCATGCAGCAGCCATTCCCATCCTGTGGTCCCTGACGCCGCTCTTATTTCCCTGGGCCAAATCGCCCTGCCCCTGTTGAAACTTCTGGAGGAGGTGCCCTTCGAGCGAGCTGCCTTGGCTGCCATGCATGAGAGTGAAACGAAACGAGATGCTGCGAGGGATGGCTGAGCACACCACAGACAATCCGCCGATGCTGGGCTTTGGTACTGTCCAGGCCTGGCCCTCATCGTGATCTCACAGCTTGTGCTGGTGCGACCCCGCTATCTTGCTTCCGGTGCGGAGGGGTTGGGCCAACCGTGTGACTGAGACTGGTCGTGACCACATGCCCCGAGCTCCACCATGCCAACGTGCGTGGGCAGCTCTCGATGGAGCTTTCTAGGTCACGCGCCAGCAAGCTGGACTCAACAGTCATGACCTCCGCGCTGGAGCTTGATGGAGCTGACAAGATCACCTTCTCGGCCGATCTTAAAATGGCGGGTAGGCAGGGCCGGCACGTTGCTCTGGATGTCGAAACATCGTTTCCCGTGGCTGGCGCTTGTCTCAGGATCGCCCAGCCGGCCGAAGAACCTTGGAGTGGTGCAACGGTGACAACGCCGGGACGGACGCTGACGTACAATAAACAGTGCTTGAAGAAGGCGGGTATTTTGTACGGAATCCTTGGCTTTTGGTGGCGCAATTCCCCCTGCAGCACCTGGACCCCCGCGAACGCCAGGACGCTGCAACCTCTCAACCGGTACTTGGCGCCAGCAAACGCAACGATTGAGCTGAGACGCCATTCTTTCATTATGAAGCCATCAACGTGCAAAGGGACGAAGCACGTATTTTGCCTAGATGCCGGCTTTGTTTGAGAAACCGCCATGGCAGTGCTTTTACTTTATAATCAGCACAAGCACCGCGCCGTACGTTCATCAGGAGACTCATCGAACCTTTCGATGTCGAGGGGCCTCCTCAATCTGTCATCCGATTTTCTGGAGGGGTCGAGATGTTTCAAGTGGCTGCACCTAACGTCGGCCATCACGTTAAAAGCAACAATAACGACAAGCTTATGTTACTTCGGTCGACCGAGGCAAAAACCAAGTCCGACAGAAAGTCGTCGGTGCGCAGTCACATTCTTCGCCCGGAAAAAGGCCGCACGCCGTCGGGCTTAGACGCGCATGAACTGCCAATCTCGGAGCGATTGCTGGTGGTTGTGCTCTGACCAGCTCGTGATAGCGACTGCAGGCCACTCCTTTCTCGCGCATCTGAGCAAGATAGGGAGCTAGACATGTCGGGCCCAAAGTTGCGTAAACGATCTATTACCCGGACCCCTCCAGGAGTATCGACGGCGTGCATCACTGCAGTGATCCTGGAATTGATTTTCCAATGCTCGTCCTCCTCGCCGATATGCGGCCGTTGGATCAGGTTCAGGGATGAGGCGCAATCGCGGATCATCAGGGGGAAGCTTGGATTGCGCTAGTTTGCGTGGATCCTATCTGCCGTTCCCGGTTCTCCCAAGACTCCAGGCCCATTGGGACTCATCCAGACCAAAAAGACTGTGTATGCGTTTGCAATACACCGCCCCTTTCGCCTCGCTGTGGGTTGTGGTTCCGCGATGTCCTGTCCCCGCCCCTATTTTCCCCGCGATCATGCTGCCGGAGCTAAAGCCGGTGCTGGAGGCCACCGGATGCTTGGCAGGCTAGCCGTCGAGGGTGGGCGCCGTGGCCCGGGCAGCGCACGCCGCCATTGGCTGCTGCATGTCTTGAAACGAAAACCTGGAGGAGCAACTCGGCTGCCAATCACGACGCCTCGGCCAACACTTCCAGCAACACTCTCCAACATGCTCAGTGGCTGAGTTGGTGGAACAGCACGAACGGTTGCAGAGTTTGACGATCACAAGCTTTTCCTTCACATGTTTTGATGGCCACCCATCTCGTTGGGTGTCGTGCGCTCGTTGCGACTGTGGTTGAGGATTGGCAAGACTCGCTCGCCATTCGGCTTGGAGGCAGACAGCAACCTCACGCACCGCCTGCGAGTCTGCGTATCGCATGCAACGCCCTTGCGGCTGACGGAAGGCAGCAATGAAAACAAATTGATATCTGCGAATCAGTTTTCTGTACTGAGATCTCGGTGTTGGGAATCCGCCTCACAGCACCGACGCTGTGGTTGCAGAAATGGCGAAAAGCCCGAACAAGGCCGAGCGTTCCGAATTTGACACCGAATCAACGGCGTCCCCGGCCGCGAAAAGCCGGAACACCTGGTAACGTGTGCCTATACGCACGGCGAAAATCGCGCGTTCTCGCGTCCCAGTTATTTTTATCAGTTGTCGGCATCACCACAGAGATGACAAACCTCATGGGAACCATTGGACGACATGATTCAATCTGAAAGTGTTGTCCATCTGCGCTAACAGCTTTCACGATGCACCGCTCAGCAGGGTCGAAAAGGCTTCAGCAGTGCAGGGGGGTCTCAGGGTTTCTCCGCGTGGCTGATGTCGTGCATCCACTCCCCGCACGGGCAAGCTCCCTCCAGGCTAACCGCTTCAGGTCTTCGACACCAGCCACACTTGGTTCGCTGAGCTGAACCTGTCGTTCAAGCTTTGCTGTGCTTCGAGGTCTAAATTATCGGCCGAGACGGCCTTCTGGAAGAGCCGATAGCTGCATGACACCAGCCGATTTGCGCCAATTTCAAGCCGCTTGATACAGCTGTCGAGGCCTTCGACTTTGGACCGCGGAAATGACAGCTGGAGCCCTCAGCGCCAAGCGTGCATTGGCCCCCGGCAGATCGCGAGCAAACCTCGTCTGCACAGCTGCGAGCAATCAAGCGTGAACGGCCCCCACACCGACACAGTGACAGAAAAACAGCCCTACTGGGCCATGACCGAAGCGCAAACCCAAACGTCAAACGCCGACCCCATCCAGGACCCACTAAGATCTTTTGATCTCGAAATGCGCGGGTTGGGCCCAAGTTTCAAGTGACAAGAGGGCTGAGGCGCTTATTGCAAACCGGAGGATTTCCCGCTCACGCCATTGGACAGGTGCCTCAACCGCGCGTCTGCAGCAGGCGCCGAAGAAAGGGCGACGACATCCAGGGCTGATCCACGAGTCCAACGCAACTCGCAGCACGAAACACCCGCAGCCCATTTAACGTTTCCCTAGCAAACGCCACACACTCGAAACCGGCTCGACGGGTAGCCCATCTCATCATACCGAATCCTCGAATACTAACCGACGTCCCTCCACCAAAAACGCCGAATACCTCAGAATAACTCTGGAATCTCGCCTTTTTCCCCAGCGGGTATCCCGAGAAAGGTCGTATCGTCCAATTTCACTCAATGGCGTCTTGAGGTCAAACAGAGAGCTGCGCCAGCCCTTTTTTCAGACTCACTACCGTGTACCCCAGATTCTCTTCTTCAGCGTCTTCCCGCCCCGGTTTCCTTCCTATTGGTCCGCGCTGCCGCGTGTGGGTTAGGCGTGTTGCTAAATCCGACTGCATGCGCCTCCCGACATGTCATTGGCTGGACCGGGCGCGGCAGTCGTTCCCAGCGGCAGCTCGGACGAGGACCGCCGGCTGATTTAGACATCGTCCCGTTGTTTTGTCCTCCCTTCGTGCAGCGGCTGCTCGAAGGCCCGGCGCAGGGAGTTAGTAACCGCTGCAACCGCGGGCAACTGGATCCTTCCCGCGATTACTTTCGAGGAAATCGCGGCTGCTGGGTTCTTGTCTGCGGATGCGAGAGTTTCCGCGTCTGTGTGCGCCAATCGACCCGAGATGCCATCTCGCGATATGGAACATGGATGCGAAGCGCGACCACAAGATGCCCCCAAATTCGCTCCACCGAGACTGCTATACCGGTAGATTGGCCTGCCAATCTCTTACTAGCCAATGTGACATTCCCATGCAACATACGCCTGCCCCGCGATCTGGAAATGCAAGATCTCGTCGTGGTCGTGTAGGCGCTGCATTGTGCCTGCGAAAATAGACGCGCGTGCGACCCGTGAAACAGCACCCTTGGGGGCCCTCGCTATCCCCCTTAATCACCACAACCGGGTGATTACTGTGGGCGGCGAAAAGAAGGGAAACCGTCGTGGGACCACTGTTGGCTCCAGGACAAGAATAGCTTGGCAGCTTCCACACCTGTTCCACGCCTCTTGCTCATACCTACGGCACAGTCATGCCTCCGTAGTTGAAACGAAGCAAGCATGCATTGCGGCTTCTGTCCCTGGGGAGTCGGCAGTGAGGTCGGTAGGTTAGAGATGTGTGCCACCCACAGCCTACCATCCAAGGCTCATGAATCCCTCGGTCGGTGGCATATAAGATCCACGCCAAGGGCTAATTGCATGTACACAGACACACACACATGGCCTAGATTAGAACTCAAGAAATTACCATCATACGATTCGGGCTTTTCTTAGTGACAGCTCGTGCTAGACTTCTATTCCTCCCTTGGGATGTCGTATTCATCATTAGCGTGAATGAAGATTGTAGCCGTTAAGACCTTGATCTTCATTTTCCGCAGTAATTATGTGTGTTGCAGGTCATTTTGTCATGTAGAATTACACCTTGAGGGTTGCAAACGAAGAAAAGAGAACCTCACATCGTCCCGCCCCCGGATCCAACTCGGTCGGCCGATTCTCATCTCCCGTTGCAGCCAGCACGGCACAGCACACAGTGCTTATCAGAGAACGTAGAAGCTGCCCCCAAATACATCATCCATACATATTACCTACTGTCTCTGCCCATTAACAGCACTACAGCCAGAACGGGTACCGGGCAAAGTGCAATAAACTACAATGATCTAGCATCACCGCCACGTGCGCCAACCGGTATAGCCCCCAACCAACACGGGTTGGGGAGACCTCCGAAGCAAAGGGGCGGAGCGGAGAGCGGAGAGCGGGATGCAGGATGCAGGGGACTGCATGCTGCTCCACCACCCTGTAGATGGGGGCTGTTTGTTCGAGCTGTCGGTCAGTGCTAATTTTTAAGCCGGGTTGTTTGTAGTATCAGGTGGTACGAATGAGAGGTGTTGAGACTGAAGGGTCAAGGGGGATGAATGGGATGTTAGAGGTGTGGTTGAACAATGGGGGAACCATACTGGACGAATGAACGATGTTTGCGGCTTGTTTTGAGTATTTGAAATAGGTGTTCATCGGGGGCCTGGCTTTAACATCGCAACTCCTTCACTGCGTCGTAGTAGGCCGGATTAAGTTGGAACGGGCTGTTGGAAAACGCAGGAAGGCGTGCAACATTAAACCCATGGTATGTAAAGGCAGTGGAAAGCATATTTCACACTGGCGTAGGATGAGAGCCTGTGCAAGGCGAGCGTTTCACTGAAGCGCAGTTCAACTTCCTGATCTGATTCCATCCCTAGATGCTATGGCTGTCGTGGGTCTTCAGAAGTTGAGCACGACCGCTGATTCTCCCGTCAAGCCACGCGCCAGAAGACTGGAAGTTGCCGAAGTCGTTGACCACACGGTCAAGCCATAACAGAACCAACAACAGAAAAGGCATGTCTCTTCACAAGCAAGCTAGATGCAAACACAAGTCTGTTCCCTTCGTGCTGTCTTCACGACATGATGCCTGTCTGCTCCATTCATTAGCTCTGCGACAAAGGAGATACATAAAGGAGGCTAGTTCCCGTTGATCAGATCGAAGACAACGCAAGAGTGAACCCGGGAAATGAGCAAGTCATCCTCTTTTCGTAGGATAGGTAGGAGTGCGTTGAGAAGACCGCCGGAAAGCTGCCTCTCTTACCCTCAGACTACCGCTTGCCTCACTGTCCAGATGTAAACCCACCATTCATGTCCTCGCTAGGTAATGCCTTCCCATGCCAATCAATCCATGTTTCCCTTGCCAAACCGCGAAAAAACGCCGTTCTATAAGCCAGCCAGATACAGCAAAGTCGTTTGTGATGGACACCCAGTATCCTGAAAGCAGCCATATATATGCTTCAGGTACCGTATGCTCGAACCCTTGTGGGTATTCGTACAGAAGAGGCCTTCCCCCGGCACCCTAAAGGACCATGCGCTGCTGGAAACCACCGCCAGCAATGTTCATCGGCAGACGGTCCGGCGCCTAGTGATATCCGTTGCTGAGATATTGCTGGCGGTTGTAATCCTCGAAGTACGGGTGGTTGCACGCTTGCTTCGCTGAGATTCGGCCAGCCGGGTCGTACACAAGCATCATCTCCAGAAGATCGAGCCCAGGCTCATCGAGGTTGTGGCAGAGTGCCAGCGACTGATCACGAATCCACTTGGGGAAGGAGGCCTTGAAGTCAGGATAGGAGGTGACGCCGGGCCAGACATCTTCGGTGGGAGTACCAAGCAGGCTAGAGGAGAGTCAAGATTAGATCCTAATGCTGGGAGAAAAAGACACCCAAGAAACACGTACCGGAAGATCTTGAAGATCTCGTCAATCTCCGAATCGCCTGGGAACAGAGGCTTGCGAGTGCACATCTCCGCAAAGATGCATCCAACAGACCACATGTCCACTCCGGTCGAGTACTGGCGGCCACCCAACAGAATCTCGGGCGCGCGGTACCAGAGCGTGACGACTTCGTGGGTGTAGGTGCGAAGCGGAACGCCAAAGGCACGAGCGAGACCGAAATCGGCGAGCTTCAGGTTGCCGTCGCGGTTGATGAGCAGGTTCTGCGGCTTCAAGTCGCGGTGGAGCACTCGGTGGCTGTGGCAGTAGCGAACGCCCTCGCACAACTGGCTCATGAACTTCTTGATGATGGCGTCGCCAAGTCCCAGCCGGTGCAGCGACTCGCCAGTACCCTCAGGCAGCGCCTTACCGCGGCCGCCGTCGCTAACTGGGAGCGACTCCATGTACTTCTTCAAATCGAGATCGAGGAACTCGAAGACCAGGTAGAGCTTGTGGCCATCGGCGTGGACAATGTTGAGCAGCTGCACGATGTTCGGGTCGCGCATCTCCTTGAGCAGCGAGATCTCGCGGATGGCGGTCGACGGAACGCCCTCATCTTCGGCTTCGAGGCGGATCTTCTTCAGCGCGACGATGCGCCCGTTGTTGGTGAGGTCGCGGGCCTTGTAGACGACACCGTAAGTACCTGTGTGGCGGAAGGGTCAGCTTGACGGTGCCAGTGCGAGGCGCAAGCGGGGCGGGCCAAAGTAAACATACCCTCGCCGATCTTCTCGAGTTTCTGGTAGTTCTCCATCTTGTCGGATCGTCGTGAGATGTCGTGATTAGGGTCTGGTCGATTCGCGAAACTGCTGCCTGATGGTGTCCCTGGTCCAGCTAGTGGATCGTTGCAAGGGAGAGCGTTGGCGGCGGGGTGGTGCGCAGTCGACCGGGCAAGGGAAACGAACGAGGGGCAGTGACACTGGGCCGAGACAAAACAAGCTAGGCTCGGAACGCGGAGCGTGGGAATGAATGCCTGGGAAAGGAAACAGAAGCGGTCAGTTCGCCTTCGCCATCGATAGCTCTTACAGTCGAGTGGTGCTGGGTGCTTTGTCGTCGTCGAGTGGTTGTCGATGCTGCGTTGGCAGAGTCAGAATTCGCGATCAAATCTCCGCAGTTGATCAACAACCGGCAGCCGTAGCGACGCGACCAAACAAAGCAGACTCGTGTCGAGACGGGCACCCCGCACCAGCCCCTCAGGAGTCAAGCCCCTTTCGCGGTGGCGCACGGTCCATGCGGAACCAGCAGCGCGGGGTGGCGACCCCACCACCAAAACTTTCCCCAAATCAATCGCTGATCAGGTGTGTCACACTTTTGTACACCCAACGACACATGCAAGGCGCATATCCGCTGTATAATTCAGCCATGACAGTGGAAATCACCGAGCTGGACGCGCATGAGCAGCCTTCAGAGGAGCTCAAGGCCCAATGGAAATCCTACTCCAAAACAGAGCAAAAGGACCTCATCGACAGCGGCGAAATCGATGACCTGGAATGCGCTGAAAAGACAGCCGAATTTTGTCTTGCCGGTACCATCCCAGCCGAGAGACTCAACACCTCTTTCAAACACATCACTCCTCCCGGCTCAACACCCGTTCAAGTAGACAAAGACGCACCCATCTACTACCATCCCCTCCTCCCAGGTCAGTTCTCTCATACCCAAGTACTCATTCAAACTCGCAACACTATCTAACAAACCCCCAAGGCCTCCTCCTCGTCCCCTCCGTCGTCCCCCCCGAGGTCCAAAAGATCCTCCTCCGACACCTCGTCCATCGCGATCTCAGCCAACCCCACCACCAAACCAACCTCCACCTCCACCACAACCTCCCCTACCCCCCACCCTCCCCAACCACCAGCGAGACCTCCTTCTTCTCCTACCCGCCCGACTCCCCCACACAATTCACCCCCAAGGACCCCTCCGTCCATAAGCCCCTCTCCATCAAGCAGGTCATGGAGCGCAAGCTCCACTGGGTGACGCTCGGCGGGCAGTACGACTGGACGAACCGCATCTACCCCGGCGAGAAGCCGCCCGAGTTCCCGCAGGACATCGCCCTCTTCCTAGAATCGCTCTTCCCCGAGACGCGCGCGCAGGCGGCGATTGTCAACTTTTATACGCCCGGTGATACGATGATGATGCACAGGGATGTGTCGGAGGAGACGGACAAGGGGCTGATCAGTGTGAGTATTGGGTGCGACTCGCTGTTTATGATTGCGCCGAATGATGTGGGCAAGATGACGGAGGAGGAGAAGGAGGGGCTTGGTGGTGGGAGGGGGTATGTTTTGCTGAGGATGAGGTCGGGGGATGCGCTGTATATGACGAAGGAGGCGAGGTTTGCGTGGCATGGCGTGCCGAAGGTGCTAAAGGGGACGTGTCCGGAGTATTTGGAGGATTGGCCGGCGGAGGAGGGGAAGTATGAGGAGTGGAGGGGGTGGATGAAGAATAAGAGGATTAATCTGAATGTGAGGCAGATGAGGGATTAGATGGGACACAAGAATAGATTTGAGTCCGGACGTAGAGATGTTTTGCTTGATTCTGGCGTTGTGAGAAGGGAGAGTCAATCTGCGTGTTCTCGATGAATATAAACGAGCGTTTGTGGATTTGGCAGCTCAGACAATGAAGCATTATGATGGAGAACTCGAATGGTAAGGAACCTGGAGAGCTGAATGGAGAGAACAATGAATTATCTCTTGATTTTCTCAACCCTCAGCAAATTATATCCCAAGAGTACCCAAGCTTGACCCTTCGTCGATGGTTTGCCTTCATCCTGTCAATCTAATTCTTGACAGCATAGATCTTGTACGAGCCTGATTCGTGTTAGAGAATGTAAATGAAGAATGACGAGGACGATTACTTGCCAACCCATTCATTGAGATCAGTCTTTGTGATCGCATCACTTGGATCACCCGGCTTCGAGCAACAAGTAACCCTTTCTTCCGGAGAGCAACAAGGGGCGTCCTTCTGCGCAGAAGGCTCACAGCCGCAAGGAGCGGCTGCCTTCGGGCCACAGCACCCGCTAGCTGGTGCTTCTTCGGCAGCAGGCCGAGCAGCGGACGGCACGCAACACTCGGCCTTCTTGGTTCCATCTTCGGAAATGTCGAGATATACATTCAGATCTGATTTGGTATCGGCGATAACGACCTCTGTAACCACAGCAGGATTAGAAACAAGAAATTGAAACAGTGGAAAGTCACCTACCAGTGAACCCGGCCTCCTTCAGCCACTGCTCATACTCAGACAACTGGCCTGTACCAGCAATGCATCCAACATACAGGGCGAGGTCGTTCCTCATCTTCTCTGGCAGCTCCTTCTTGGCGAGGATATCCGACACGGCGATGCGCCCTCCCGACTTCAGGAGACGATGCATCTCCTTGAAGACAAACGGCTTCTCGGGGGCCGGGACAAGATTGATAACGCAGTTGGAGATGATGCAATCGGCGGTGTCGGACTCGAGAGGGATGTTGGTGATGTTGCCCTTGACGAAGGTCACGTTGTCGGCGGCGGCGCCCTTGGATGCTTTAATGCTCTCGGCGCGGGCGAGCATGTCCTGGATGGTTGGTATTAATAACCAAGTCTGCGGCTGGCGAGAAAAGAAGGGGCTCACATCATTCATATCAACGCCGATGGCACGGCCGCTGGGGCCGATCTTTGACGAGGCGAGGAAGACGTCAAAGCCGGCTCCGCTGCCGAGGTCGACAACTGTCTCTCCCTGTTGCTTTGGTCAGAGCCTAAGAGTAAAAATGAAGAAAGAAAGAGGGAGGGCAAATGCGAACCTCCCGGAGACTGGTGATGGCCAGCGGATTGCCACAGCTCAAGCCGAGATTGGCTCCTTCGGGGATGTTGGCAAGCTCTTTCTCGGAGTATCCAAATGACTTGGCGATCGCCTCGCTGTATTGGGCTTTCGTGCTACGGGAAGCTGTGCTGTAGTGCTCGCGCACCTGGTCGTAAATCTTGGCGGAGTCCATCTTGAGTGTGCTTGATTCCTTTACTTGGTTGCCAGTGTAATGATTAGCGGAAAGGGATTGGTGAGTTGAATGGCTCGAAGGCGCGGAAATCGGCGAAAGGGATGATGAAAGAGTCGGAAGTGCAGATCGAGTCTGCGTTCTACCTTATTTATGCCCAGAAAACTATCCTAGAGTCCATAAGGTAACCAAGGTCGCACTTTCAACTTTCGTCATCAATTCGAGGTCATTTGTTGTTCTCAAACCCCTGGGCCCACTGATATGTCACTGCACTTTTACCTGATTCGGTTAGCGCCACCTAAGTGCAACCACGCCTTACCCAATGAGGAAATTTTGCAGTTTGTCATCGCCAACTTCGCTTTGTTTCTCCAACTTGCCCCCCCTTTGCATCTTCAACTTTTCGCCTAACACTCGCCCAATATTCCATCTTCATAGATATTCGTCACTGATCTTCCCTATCGAAGCAATAATACAGTTTGTCATCGGGTCAGCTTCCGTTTTCTCTCCATCTTCAACCGCCCGACTCCACCCGCACGGCCTGCCCCTCATCGGCAGCCCAGCAAGAATGTCAACCTCCGTCTCACAAAAATGCCATGTCCACAAATTCAGACTGTCCCAGAAGCCACCAGAACTCGAGGCTGCCCGGCTGCGCGAAAACCAGCGTCGTCACCGCCAACGCGTCAAGGCCCGCACCGAAGAACTCGAAGCCGCCTTGGCGTCCACCCAGATGAAATTGGAGGATGCCTTGCAGCGCATCGATATTCTCACCGCCGAAGTTCGGCAGCTACGCCGCGTTGCAGAGCAGTCTAACTCGACCCCGCATACACCGCCCCCTTTCTCAGCTTCGCCGACGACAGACATCATCGCTCCCTCCAATACTTCGCACCCGCCCGACCGCCTTATTGTCGCCGCGGAAGTGATACCACCTGTGGCCGGCCAAGCATGTGGCTGTGGCGTCGGAGGGTGTAGCAAAGGATCCGCACCGTCTACAGCGCCTCAGCCCCAGGCAGCCGGAGGCGAACGCGACACATCTGTATCGCCTGCATTACCAAGCACACGGGCCCTGAACGAGCAAAGAAGCCTCGTCCTGTCAGAGGTCAACAGCCTAGAGGACGGCTGTGCCCTATTACCGCCACCAAGCCCTGGGGAATCGACAATGCTTTGCCGTGACGCGTACTCCATCATCACACAACGTCTGTCTGATGTTGACTTTGACGTGGTGACGGAGTCTCTTAAGCCTGGGTTTCGAAGGGCGATTGCTCCTGGGAGCGGCTGTCGGGTGCAAACACATATTTTGTTTTCTTTTGTTGACAGAATCACCTGAGCTGGTACTTTGTTCTGGGATGCATAATGATGGACCTGAGGCTCAAGGAGGGAATTCGAATGCCCATTGTTGTGTGCTGGATTCGCATGGATGATTCTTGCAATCATAACGAGTTAGAAGATAGCTGTAGACACTTTAGAAAAGCTCGTTGTGCAATGAGATATATATAACCTTAAATCTTTGTAACACTAGGGTCGCGAGAGAATCAAGGAAGCACTTTTTAGATCACAGTAGGAGTCGTCAGATTACAGAGGGGTTACAGACTCCAACAGGGGTTCATCAGACCCAGCAGGAGTTACTAGATTATTACAGCAGTCGTCACATTATAGTAGGGGCTACAGACTCTAGTAGGGTGTTGTCAGACTGCAGCAAGAGTTGCCAGATTATTACAGCAGTTGTCAGATTACAGCAGGGTTTACCAGACTCCAGCAGGGGCCTGTCAGACTGCAGTAGGGATTACCAGATTATTACAGCAGTCATCAGATCACAGCAGGGGTTACAGATTTAAGTAAGGCCTTATTAGATTACAGCAGGGCCTCAAATATAAGAAGATAAGCCTCAAGGTACAGTTGAGACCGGATTCAGTGTCTAAAACTTCAACTTTGAGAGACTCTCAGAAGGGCCAGTTTCGTGTTGCTTTGCCAGATGACCATATAAGCCACATTGATATTCAAGCAGGGTAATAACAACGGGCTAGTCGCATATCAAAAACCCAAGAAATGGCCTTGAACCCCGTCCCCCAGAGATTGCGCTCACCTTACAGGTAGGAATCATTCGATCTTGGGCTCCGAAAGCATCTGACGGATGCTTAGGCGCTGCTTTACCAGTTATAGCAACCTCAAGTGCACGACTCGGCCTATATTAACACATATAGAATGGAACCATCTACAAGGTTTCACAGATACCATAATCCAAAAGCATTTTCCCCACCACCACGAATCCTCCAACTGCGGGAACCAGGAATACTCCCAGTAACAAAACCCTACGAGTGACTCGAACACGATGTCGAAAAGATCATCTCCCCCCATTTCGTAGTTCAACACGAAGAGAGACGCCGTTGAATCCGCATATAAACCAGCTACCATACTAACAACTAGCCAGCTCATGATCCATGCTCGCTGTGCCGTGGTACTCTCACTTCCACTTCTAAATCCACTGAGACATCCGACGACTATGAGAGAGACCGAGCTGATGAAGAATTGCAGCAGCCATAACCACCGTTTCGGCCACCAGCGGTGACTCATATCAGCTTCTGTCCGGTAACTCGGCGTCCTGCGAAATGGAAACGAGACGTTGCTAAAGTGCGAGGTAGGGAGAGGTCCCCGAGAAACCAGGTTCGCCGGCCTGTCAAACCCATAGCCAAACCAAAAGCTCATGCGTGGAATGCTCCCACCAGCACGTGAACTAGCCCGAGGCGCGTCCCCCAGTGGCGTATCAATAGGCTCGAGCTTGAAAGTCTGGTCGCCGAGAGCTTGGTCTACTCTGGCAAGGTACAAGTCCTGGAGCGATTGCGTGGGCAGAAGGGCACCGACAACTCCGTCGAAAATGCCCCCTCTTTGCCGTGCCTCCTCCATTTCCGGAGATTGAACCATGTAGAGCATGGGATAATCCGGAGTTGCTATTTGAGCAAGTAGGTTGAGGATACTCATGATGATGTAGGGAACAACGGTCAAACCAAACGCGGCGTAGCCGTATCGCTCGATCTGGTCACCGCGGGATTTGTAGAGTGTGAGAGCGGCGATTGTAGTTTGCGCTATGGCAATGAGAGATTTTCTCACGTTATAGCTTGTTGCAATGCCCGTCCGTCGTTTTTGCTTCATCCAAGGCAATCGAGCGGGAATGTGCTCGTCCGCCACCCTCCCGTTGGGGTCGACGCCAGCGACGACGGCATCACTGGGGACATTGCTGAATCGGTATCCCTCGGGAAGCCGGTACATCCCGTGGATATTCGTAATGCGAGCGCCGAAATTCTTAAAGCTCGATGTGGTTAACTGTTTCTCTTGTATCTGCGGCTCAGGACCGCACATAGACCAATTCATATTATCGCGATTAGAAGATTCGCTGAGTGGAGTTAATTAGTATGCATTTTCCGTAGCTGATTGCATGGCTATAATCTCCACTCACATTCCAGCAGAAACTGATGCTGAATCATCCCGGTCGTGTTGTGCTTCCGGTGCAGGTAGGCAATTAGAAGACACTCGATTGCCGGACTCCGTACCCCGAACCTCTGGGAGAATGACTCTGACCAGATCTCTATCTCTCGGGATCCAGAAGGCGTCTCGGTCACCATGCAGAGGGCGCCGGCTCGTGCCGCTTTCTGAAGCTCGTCTCCGTGGCTAAAACATGAATGTCTGAAAAGCGCGGCCAGAGCCCTCAGAATGCCAGACGAAGGAATCAACAAGGCCATCACTACGGCGACAGTCATGCCCACAGCTGTTTCGGCTGGATACGACTTGATTGTTGTTTGTTATATACTTGTTAAATTTGACAGAAGTACAGTGGCGTTGCGGGGCCAGAAAATGATCGTGTAGGTTGTCTGACGTTGCTCTCATTATGCCTGAGTGCTGGTACGTAAATGTAGAACTGCACGCTGTGATCAATTAGCCACAGTGCGATTTTGAAACTACCCTTTTTAGAACCTTTCGACATCGAAATTTTGGACACTCAGTTCGGTCTCCTGTAGTATTCAATGGTAGGAAACGAACACGGGTAGATATGCCCCCTCCACCCTCATTATTCGTCAAACAAGCCGCCGGAGTAGAGCCTGTTCGCTGAAATCCCACCCGCCTCCGCGTGTGACCCTTTCCGTCCAACACTCTTGGATCCACCATCACCCCGACTTTCTTCTCACTTAGTGATTGGCTTTCGCGATTTCTTCGGATCTGTAAACACAGTACATGCGTCGAGCTCATCCCGAAGGTCTGAATTCTCATCCCGTAGCATCTCGTTGCTGATCTTCAAGCTCTTAACATTGCCCTCCCTCGTCTCCACAGCAGCTTCGTAAGCTCGCAACCTTGCCTGATTTTCTTTGAGCTCCTTGTGAGCTCGCACAAGCAAAGAGTCTAGTTCAACTGCCTTTGTCATCCACCGGTCCCTCGCCGCAGATTCTGAGGCTATGAAGTCCCGAAGCCCATGGTGCGGGTCGTCATCAATGAGGGCAAACCGCGGGGACCTTGAAGACCCAAGGGGAAACAGGCGACCCCCTTCCCATTCGCTCGAGGTGCTGCTAGTTCCGGTATCAGTGGCTGAGCTCGACGACATGTAGCCAAATTGGTTGCTATCGCGCCTGAAGTTGAATTTGCTGCTAGTGCTCCTGGGTGTAATCCTCAATTCTTCCTTGTCCAGTAGTGCTTGCTCGGCTTCTATCATGGACATGGCTTCCCTATCGCTGTCGACGCTTGGTTTCTTTCCCAGAAATCTCGAGCTTGTGGTTTTCGCCACGGCTCCTCCTGCCAGGTTCGTCTCAAGGGGAGCAAGTAATCTCTTCTCAGAGCTGCCTGCACTCTCCAATGGTCGAGTCACTTTGATATCTGGCACCTGAGCCGGTACAGCAAGGCTGACATTTGCTTTCCGTCTGGCTGACAGATCGGCGAAAACCTCGGTTGCGGGGACCATGTACGCCAGTGTAGTCCCTGGGCAACCCCGAACAATGTGGCCGTACAGCTCGCCTGCCTCGCCAATCACGACGGATCCGCAATCTCCCTCGAACACATGATTGTTGTCAAACTGAATAGCGTACAGTTTCTGGAACGAGCGAAGGCCGCGGCCCCGAAAGAACGTCGATCCTGGGATTAGGACTCCTCGAGACGGCCCACCAAAGGCGGTGACGGCGATTATTCGGGCCTCGGACGTCTTTACCTCCGCTACTTTCTGGACCAAGAGGGTTTTTTTTTCAGGCTCCTGGACGTAGACCTCGTTTTTGGTCCTGAGAAGGGAGCATGTAACAGGTCCTAGAGGGACCAGCGCGTAGTCGAGCCCGGGGTTTGGACCATCGGATGATCGATCGACTAGCGCTGCGATGTCGAAAATATGCGTCATGACTGGTGGCCTTCGTGTGATCGAGACAGGTTGGGAACCGGGGGGTCTTATAAGCCCTGCCAGTTGGAGGAGTTGTGGTTCGCTGCGCAACGATCGGGGGCTAGATGGGCGAGAGGTGGATGTTTCGCTATCCTCGACACCACTTAGGCTGTCGAGCCGCCAGGAGCCCTCGTTGTCGGGAGTACGGCTCCCGCGGCTAGTCACGTCGAGTACATCGCTATCGGAATCCCCTCCTGAGTTCTCGTCGTCGCTCATTCCGTCGAACCGACACTCGTCGAGATCTTGGCCCGTAGCCGTTGCACTGCTGTTGATGCCTTCAGTTGTCTCCCCAATGTGCCCAACGGTGAGCTGGTAGGCATCTGTGCCGATTGTGAGAATGGCGCCGCCGGTCGCGTGATATCGGCGATGTTGTCCTAAGAAGACCAGACTGCGACCGATCTCGACTGGAGGAGGAGGCGACTCTTGATCCTTGTTGTTCGTTTGGATGTAAACGCTTGGCTTCTCGCCAACAAGGGCGCGAGACATTGTTGGCTGTTCCAGGGGCAATGCGCTTTGCCCGATGCCAAATTCTGGAAACCCGTCAAGAAGCCCACTCCTTCGGATCTCGGTCTCGGCATTCGCTCTCACGGCCGCATCGGTGCAGCAGACCATGATGATCGGTCGGGAATTGTTCGCGCGGCTCCCCACCATGTACAGGCGCACGAAAATGTCAGCGTATCCGAGGTCAACGTTTCGGAGCTGGTCGTCGATCTTGGGTGCGATTTCCTGCTCGAATTTCTCCATGGCGGCTCCGCAGCACCACCAGACGCGCTTCGATCGGGGGACTCTCGTCGTGAGGATTTCTCGTCCGCACGATAATTCGGGGTCAACCAACTTCTTTCGAAGTGTCGGTACCCTGCGCATCACACGCATGTTGGCGGAAGGGCGAGCGAGGCCGTCTGTGTCGCTGTTGGCAGCTTGCAACGTGAAAGAAGAGACATGGGGCCATCCTACGGAGACTTTTGATGAGAAATCGAGGAGAAGGGAGTTTGTTGGCAGGACAGTCTTCTCGGGATGATGGTGTGCAGCAAGTGTGGCAGTGTTGACCTCGGCAGCGAATCAGAAATGCTCGATACGGGCAGTTTGGAGGTGTGCTGCAGGCCGCTGTCTGCTCACCGAAAATAGCCGGAGGGCTCCAAGGCTCCAAGGCTCCAACTGCTGACCGTAGGTTTGCAAGAGGAGGTGCGTCCGGCGATTAACCGTGCATACGAACTTCCCGCCCTGTGCTTTCCTTGATCAACAACAGATCTCGCCATGTCTCATACTTCGACTGACTCGGAACTTATCGATGCACACGCGCTTGAGTTGCTGAGAGGAGGTTCCTGCACACAAGGGCAATCCATTCCACGCAAGAGACTCTTCAACGGCGACCAACCAACACAGCTCGCCCACGATGCTTTTGCCGAATACTATCGCCAACAATGGAACCTCATTGCAGGCCATGGCGACGGCCAATACGTCGCAACACAGACTCCAAAGGATATGGACCGCGTCATTGAGCGGATCAGACAGGGAGGCACGCGAGGAGCAATCTTGTCAGATTTGAGGTTGACAGATCCGAATGCGTCAGAGGAAGCCTGTCTCAACTCGATCAATCTCGCCGCGCGGCTCATAACCATGATGAAGTTCGGAGTTGTCAAATATCAAGCAGTCCCGAGACGCCATATTCATTGGGATGCAGGGCCGTTGAGTAATTTTGTCAAGGATTACTGGGATGTGCCCCCAGTGCTGGGCTGCGAGCCCGTCCGACTCCCGAAATCGTTCAATGCGTGGAGTGTCGAGATGGTTGGTGGAATTCAGGTTGGCTTCACTGACAACATAGCTGACCATCTCCTGCTGGTCGAGGACGATTCCAAGGTGCTCATTTTTCATCACGCATCGTTCCTGGAATATCAGATCCAGAGGTGAGTTGTTGGGACGCGCTGCTTGGCTGGAATCTCCAGGTCTGACATGTCTTTTAGCAATAGTCTAATCTTCCCACCCGGGCTCGTTAATGAGACTCTGCGAACACTAGCACTGCTTTTCCCCCGTTTGTTCATCCCAGACGGACAACGCACTACCAGCGCTGACCTATCTCGACAGAATCGGAGTTCGCGACGCATCGACGCCGGAAGAATCCAAAGAGTGACTGGCTGCAGAGTCTCAAGGAGAGACACGAGCATTGCAAAGTTGATCCGCGGTTGACTTTATGTGGCAATCTCCAGGTGGAGGACCGGCAGATCGAGCGCTTTGTGTTCTGGAGAGACCGCCTCGTGGTTCTCAAACAGGCCTACGACGATGCGACACCAAAGACAATATCGCAGTGGTGGCATGATCGGCGAAACTCTGTGCAATGGTACACATTCTGGGTAGCTGTACTCGTATTTCTCGTCACCACGTTTCTAGGTGTTGTCCAGTGTATAGAAGGGGCATTGCAGGTGTATGTGTCTTTTGAAACGGCGAGTTGAAACTGGAGGGAATCACGAGTCGATCCTTGTCCAGAACCATAGGTAGGTAAAGAATGCCTATTGGCACCGTATACCCAATGTTGAAGCGCATTCTTATTGTTCCGAAACGGCTGATTGCATTTGAAAGCTGCCTTCATGCATTCTTCAACAGCCTGATATGATGCAAACAGGGCCCTCGCGGTGTGCATGGGGCCTTTCGGGGTTGGCGTGAGGCGTATGACGTGAATAAGGCATCTAAGGAGTCGATCAGCACCTCAAACAACTCAAATAAAGCCTGTTGGGTAATGATTAAGGCATTCTTGGTTGATCGGAAGGCGTCAAAGTGTTTTTCAAATGCGTTTCCACTATGGATCTGGCGCAAATAGACTTTCTATCATATATATCTGCCCGCTTATCGGGCTTCCCAAGCAGACTGATCTTGTATGTAGCACCATCAATCTCGAATGCTTCTACCAGCTCTCGGGGCCAATCTTGTGTCAACCTTGGGACGTCTTCTTGGTCGGGGCCTTTCGCCGGCACTTTTTCGATATCGGCCCAGGCTATCGTGGGCCCACCTATGGACTTTCTCAGACCGTTGACGATGAATTAGAGACCTCCTTCGTCCACAATCTCCTTGAAGATGTATAAAAGTTCCGAAATAGAGATTCGGGGGTGAATGGGTGATTTGCTATCAGAGCCCTTGTCACTTGTCAGCTTATATAAGCAATTGGAGCCATTCGCGGAAGTAGCCGGCTTGGCAATAGGGGACCCTGCAGGCCAGAGATTCTCTTCCACAGAACAACAACAATACACAACAATCACCACAATTGGCCAT
>Ga0247770_1000762_pt1 | contig 29955 bp, 18 predicted proteins | sample UWRJL136409B6_FD_179943 | JGI IMG/M metagenome (GOLD analysis project Ga0247770, IMG submission 179943) | Plant litter microbial communities from Arlington Agricultural Research Station in Wisconsin, United States - UWRJ-L136-409B-6 | ecosystem: Environmental > Terrestrial > Plant litter >... | reverse complement strand
TGTTCCTCGCTTCTTTTTTTTTTTCCCCCCCTTTTCTCCCTTTCCTTTTTTTTTTTTTTTGGAAAGAGAGAAACAACAACATCTGATGACTAATTGATTAATGTAAATACAGCGTGTATGCGGATGCGGCAGCTCGGCCATGGCCATTCCGTTATCTTCCTCGTACCAGCCGAGATCCGGGACAAGATCACGGCGCTCCGCGGTATACGGGCGGGTGGCAAGATCCGGGTTGCTGACGTGCTGGCCTGGTCGGTCGGCGAGACGTGGCACGAGGCCCGCCGGCTCATACCGCTGTGGGCAGCCCAGGGCCGGCAGCACCAGCGCCAGCTCCTACTGCGCACCGCCAGTAAGGGGGACCAGTACGAACTCAGCCGCGAGACGGCGGCGCAGCTGCTCGAGAACAACGGCCTGACACTTCGCGAGCGCTATTGCCCCGCCTGCGACGGGCAAGCCGGGCAAGCCGGGCAGACCGTCCTCGCCCGCGAGGCGGCGCGCATCCAGAGGCGATGTCGGGCGTTTGGGGGTCGCGGCCCTGGCGCCGCCGCCGCAGCCCTCCAGCAAGAGCAAGAACGCGAACGTGAGATCCTCCCCGAACGCGAGAACCCCCCTCCCGAGCCGCAGCCCCTCCCTGCACAACCCCTCGAGCCCTCGCTTCACGCCCACGTCGAGATGTTTGTGCGGACCGGCACAGTCCCGCCCCGCTCCGCGGCCTTCATGCCCGCCCTGCACGCCCTTGCCGGGAGCAGCGTCTCCCATATCCTCCAGGACTTGTGCGGGCCGTCTGGTCTCCTCGCGACAGCCGACTTTGCCCGCACCGTCCACCTACCCACCGCCCCGGCGACCGGCGGCGCGTGGGACGCCTACCAACGGCCAGTCCAGTGGATTGCCACGGCCCATACGCGGTCAGGCACGGTGGCCGTCGTTCTAAGCCCTTGGGAGGCTAACGCCCTCATGCCGATCTTCCGCGCCGGCGGTATCGCCGCCACGCTGCACCTGTTCGCACCGCGCACCAGCCTGGCGACACGCTCCGCAGAGGACCTGCTGCTGTACACGACGCCGCCTCTGATTCCCGGATGGCGTGCACCGCGTGCTCTAATGTTGACGCTGCTCCTGTTCGCCGGCCAGCTCTATCTTCGCTCCTACGACGAATATATCGGCATGTGTCGGCTCTTGGGTGTCCCGTACCATGCTAGCATCAACGACGAAGAGAGCCTATCGGGGGCGAAGGAGGAGAAGGAGGCACACGTGTTCGAACCCGCCGCCGTCCACTTCTTTCTCGCTTTGTTTCAGCAGATTCGTCACCCTTCTGCTGACATTTCCAGGACCGACCTGGGACATATTCTTGCCGGTGACGTGTTATTGCCGCCCTCTGCTTTTTCCGGGCCTACGAGGGCACAATAGACAACCTCACCATTCTTTTTGTCTTTCACTTCGACAAGTGACATGCTGCTATGCCTAGGAGACATGTAGACATGCATACATATATATTTTGGAGTTGAGGGGGAGATTATGTATGCCAACCACCACGATTATATATCTATCATGCGCTAAGACACCGAGCGTTATAATAAACTTGACGCTGTTGCTGCTTGGTGTGCTTCTGGGGCCTATCTGAGGCCCTCGGGGGCACAATAAATCTCATATTCAACGAAGCTAAGGAAATAGTGGCCCGGCACGGAGGCCCTGGCCTTCGCACAAGCCACCACTTACGGCTATAATAATCAAGCCTTCGCCCACTGAGATAGAAAATAATAAAGCAACCTTTCTCTCCCCATCTTGCATTACTTTGTGAATCATCAGTAGTCTAAGCTCTACAGCCGTCCAGATTATGTTAGAACGCATAGTTGAGCTCAATATCCGGTATTCCGATGCGTTGAGTCATGACTGACCTTGCAATACCCAAATATCAATGTGCAACAGGCAGTTTCAAACGTTGGCAGTGGATCTAGCTTTCCGCTGTGTTTGCATTGCGAGCCAGCCGCGACTAGTACAAGCAAACAACGCTATTAGAAGCTGACATACATTACCATCAGGTGTCTCCCAGATAGCTTGTCAACAGTATCGTTTGCCATTCTCACAGAGCGGAGCGTGGTAAGCGAGTACACGGGCTGGTGTTGGTTCATTGGAAGCATCTCCGTCGCCTACTTCTCGGATAGCTCGCTTGAAGCCTCTTCAGGCATTTCCCCAGGTCGCACAAAGGGCTATACTGCTTCTTCCCCCTGCATTTCCTGACCGCCCTCGCTGTCACCCATAGAAGATGCAACCCTTCACGCTTGGCACTGATCAGATTGGTGCTAGTCACAGCCTTCAGGGTAACACGAGCCTGTAGATTCATGCGTTTACTTCCTCTTGTAACGCGTAGCTCTTCGATTAGTCCCGTTAGATGACGACGTAACATGACGGGCACAAATCGCCTATCGCGGTTCCCGACTAATATGAGCTCAGCCGAAGAGACTTATATCGTTAGAGCTAAGCTTCTCAAGACTAGTAACGAATACCGCTACCGTTTAACGGCAGACTTGTGCCATAGAGCGTATCCAGGTGGGAAGGCGGGTACGGTTTTAGACGACAAAGTCGGCGTGATGAGGGCAGTCTGGATGACAGATCATCTGTAAGCTTTCCCTCCTTCCAGTGCTTCCGGATACGTTACGGAGAAACTTAGCGGCTCGATTTCGTTGCAGCGCTTCGATATCGGCACTATCAATGAAGCCGAACGATAGACGACGAGTGCCAACTTCATTTGCTTCTTTTGAATGCCTTTACTTCATTAGCTGCTCTCCCGTTTGCCCTGAGGAGTGTCTGAGTTGTCAGATTGAATGAGGCCAGGCTGATGCCCCTGTTAGGCATGCCGATCACCGCGCGTGCTAGGATCGTTGCGAAGGCTCTGCTGCACGCGCGAACCCCTTTTAGAAGCAGCACTGAATACATATACTTACTTTTAGGTTAACTGCGCCTGTTTTAGTTAATATACGTAATATCTGACATAAGTAGGGGTGAGTCTCTTAGCGGTGAGGTGCTAGCTTAAAGTCGCGCCTTTGTCTTACCACCTAGGCTATCCTGTTCGGTTAGGGTTTAAGCCGCGTCCCTTAGCTAAGGTCACTTAAAGGGTATAGTTAAAGATCTATAGCATTAGCACCCCAGCGTCACTAGGTGTACGGGGTGGTAACTCACAGGTATGGAAGCCACTCTTGATTAATTTAGTTTAATACGTACGGAGGCTTTTCAGGATATTGCCCCATCGTATTACAGATAGTGATTAAAAGGAGGAATACCGATTGTTACGGAGGGGTTAAAGTACTCTGCTTACATTTACCTTACCGTGCCTGTAAGTGCTATAAGCTTAAGCAAAGATTAGTACACTTAGGTATTGTTGGATAAAACCAAGTTATAGATCCTGGAGTGTAATGGATAAGAATGGGCGTAAACTGCAGTATTATCTTACCTTTTTACCCTTACGGTAAGTAATCGCTAGTGAACTACTTTAAGCCCTTTAAAAAAGGGAAGGAGTTGTGGTAATAAGAAGGATTGTAATAATAGGGGAGTTATAGACTTAAGGTGATACTTAGGATCTTAGAATCCTTTAAAACCTTTTAAGGTTTTAAAGGATTTAATTAATAGCTATAAAGTATGTAATTACCTTACAGAGCACTTAGTAGCTAAAAGTAAACAATAGTTAATATAAGCTTTATAACTGTTATTTAAAGTATATTATACCTTAATAATGTTTATAAATAATAGTATTAATATTTACTGTTAAGCTTTTATTACTAAATAAGCTTAAGCATTAGCTGAATATAAATAAGGTATATTATACTACTGCTTAGTAAAGTATTTATTAATGTTAATAAAGTTAACTTAATTAACATGTTACTTTAAGAGATAGCTAGCTAATAATGTAGAGATTTAACTTATTATTAGTATAGTTTTTAAAAAAGGGATAAGTATTACAACCTGCACCTGACACAGGCCTTAAGAGGACTGGCGCGGGTTAAGACAGAACGTATGGCAGGACGCTAACAGGTAATGGGCGTTCCAAAGACGGCTTGTTAAGCTAGCACTCCTAGACGGGGGTTTAATGTTACTGTAGGTCGCTGTCACTATAATACACAGAGGTAAGTCTGAATAGTAAGATATAAATGAATAATTAAATACTAGTGTGAGGAACTAGAGTCCCTCACGGTGGTTGTGGGCACAACCATGGCTATTTATACTAACTAACTGGGAGGTACTTCATACTTTACTTAACCTATTATACTTAGTGGTGCACTATATAATTACGGTTAAGCAGTTAACTAAGCGGTGTTTAGTGTTGTCAGTCCTTATAGGCCACTAAGCGCTTTTCTACTGGTTATAGGGGCTTTAGGTCTTTACACCCCTGGCCTAGTGTGCCTGGACGGTGTGCACCGTCTTTCCACACCGTTCCTTCTACAGGGGATTTATTAGGCCGCCCCGGCCTAAGTGACAGCCTGCAGGGTCGTCACATAATTCCCCCTCTTTAACATTCTTTTTCTATAAAGAATCGCTAGGTTAGTTTCCTTCCTTCCCCACCTTTATTATATCTTCTAACTGCGTTAAAAAGCGTAAAAGACAGAGAAAACAGGAAAAGGCTCCTCGCGACCGTCACATCCGCCTTGTAAAGTCTCTTAACGCTTTTAATTCGCAGATATCTCCCTACACCCATTACTAATTTAAATCTTTACCGTGCTAAATTGTGGCGTAATCTAACAGTTATAATAAGTACTAATCTGTTAATATGCCTTCTTCATATGACGTATTCAGTCACTTTAATAAGTTTATTAAAAGTTTAGTAGATAAGAAAAAGGAGTTAGATACCTTATATAACTAAGTAGTTATTAAGTATTATAACTCCCTTATAAAGTTACAGCGTGTCGAAACTCAGCGGTATATTATTAAAGCGAAAGTGATAAAGGTGTTTTCTTATAAGGCTGAGGTTTTATCTTTCTAAGAGCAGGTAGAGGTAGTGGACCCGGTCTAGGTAAAGCCAGTTTCTTAGGACTGGGACTTTTTTCTTACGGGTTTTCCTCTTAAAGGGTCGCCACAGCCTACGGCGTCTTCTTAACTTAATTTATAACTTTCTTTTCTTAATAAACGAAAACGGCCTTTTTTACATAATAGTGGTGTACTTACTTATTTTCTTTTACTAACTTCTTTTCCTTAATAGCACTTATTCTTTATGTGGAGCTTTTTAAGGGCTTTAAAAACCCAGCCTCTTTATTAAGTTTAAGGTCCTTATAACCCTGGTTAAGGGTTTTAATAAATGTCCTTCTATACTTACTAAGGAGTTTCCTACTACTTTTTAGGCTTTAAGTCCCACAGTGGTCTTACTTTTCAGTATGGTAATTTAAATGTTAGATCTTATCTTATTTTTTTAATTCTTATTGTTAGCTTTAGTTAATCTAGATTCTTTTAATGGAACTCCACAATTAGGTTTAGGCATTTAAGGTTCTTAACTGGTTCCTATAAGTTACTTTTAAGGCTGTAATCTAACTACTTAATAAGATATTTAAACGTGTTCTTTCCCCTTTATAAATCTATAACTTCCTTAACGTCGTACTTATCCTTATTAGTATTAATCTTAATCTTCTTTTTTAAAGGAACTCCCTTTAAGGCGGGTTTTAAAAGTAAGATGTGAAAAACCTTAATTTGTACCTTTATACTAGTGGGTAGGTCTAGTTTGTAATTAAAGGTGGTGACTTTCTTTTTAATCTAGAACAGTTTATACCTTTTAAAGTTAAGCTTCTTACTAAGCTGTTTTAAACGTAGGTTTTATGAAAAAAGGTAAACGTGGTCCCCCTTTTAAAGAGTTAGTCCCTTAACTTATTCACTATTGTAATAAAGTTCTTTTTTAAACGCTAGTTACTTAATTTAATATTTATTAGTAAACTTTTTCATTTATTCACGTGTGAACTTAAATTTAACTTACAGGTGGTTATATAGTTCCTATATCCGGTTTATACAGACTGTAGCTTAAGGGGTGCCTATAAGCGGGCCTTAATAGAGCTTAGGCTCCTTACTGTAGTTAGTGAAAAACGGTAATATACCTGTTAACTTAACTGGTATTATGTTATAAATTATCTGTACTGTCGGTAATAACTTAAGCTAATTATCTTATTTAAAGTTAATATAGGCTTAAAGATATGTTATAAATATCTAATTAACTTACTTTATTTAACTATTTATTTATAGGTGAAATGTTATTAAAAGCTTACTTTTCACACCTATTCTTTACATTAACCCTTATTAGAACTTTAACATAATTAGTTTATCTTAATCTGTAATAATATTATCTAATTAAAGGTGTTATAAAATTACCTCTTTCTTAAAAACATAAGTAAGTTGCTCCGCTATTATATCCTTTAAAGTTAATAAGAAGTAAGCCCACTTTATTAATCTGTCGACTATTATAAGGATCTAGTTATAAGTAACTCTTATAATAGGGTCCTTAAACTCTAAGATCCTAATAATAAAGTTAAGTAAGATAAAGTTCCATGGCGCCTGTGGTACAGGGAGTGGTTTAAAAAGTCTATATAGTTTATAATATTAATTTTACTTCCTATAACAGATATTATAATTATTAACAACTTCCTTAACCAGCTTCTTCATTCCCAGGAAGGTATACGCTTATTAAACCTGTGTTAAAATCTTAACTCGGCCTATATATCCTTTAAGTCAAGACTTATAAACCTATTAAATATACTCCTTTCTCTTAACTAGGTTATAAATGTACAGTTTCTTTTAATACTAAAGCCTTACTCTTAATTTAAGCACACCATTTACACCTTCTAACAGCTATTCCAGCTAATAACCAGTTTTATTATAATTTAGATACACTAGGCATTCCTTACCATAGTCTTACACGTACCTTAAAAAGTCTCCTAAGGGGCACTTATACTTATAAGTACCTTCTGTTAACCTTTTTACTTAAAAGTCCTATTATTATTAATAGATGTTATACTTTATTTATAAGTTTATACAGACGTTAATAGTTTATTCTAGCATTTAGTTATCTAACACTTATAGCGTATATTCCAGTATACCGTTCTTAACTTTATTAAACATAGTAACAGGGACTAAGACCAGATTAGCATCCTTATAGTCTTATCTTTAACTAAAAGCATTAACTTACCTATTATCTTTTCCTTTAACGTAATAGATCTGAAAGTGGAACGGGGTTATTAACTTAGCTTACTGTACTTACCGTGGATTAAGTTCCTTTATTAAGAAGTACTAAAGGTTATTATAGTCTAAAAAGACCTAGACCAGTTCTTCTATACCACTTAGATATAATACCCACTTTATAAAGTATTAAATAATCGCTATTAATTCCTTATTATAAATTAAATATCACAGGGCTGGCCTGTAGATTCCTTTTAATAAAAAGGCAATTAGGTGGCGTTTCTTATCGTCCTGGACTTAACTGAGTTCTTTACTAACTGTAAACTTTAAAGAGTCTGTTTTAACTTAAAAGGGTTTTAAAAAATCAGGGAGGGCTAGGACTAGCACTGTAATAAAGGTGTGTTTAAGTTCTTTAAACGCCTTTTACTATTTACTAATCTATTTAAATAGTTTTCCCTTACTTGTAAGTTTGTAAAGTGGTCTTATAATCTTTATAAAATACTTAATAAAACAGCGATAAAAGTTCACAAAACTAATAAAGGCTTATAATTCTTTCTGGTTTTTTAAAGTGGGCTAATCCCTAATTACCTTTATCTTCTTTAATTACATTTTAAACCTTCTAAAGGTTACTTTAAACCCTAAGTAATTTAACTCTTAAATATAAAAGTGGCTTTTTTCCAGGTTTACTATTAGCTTTACTTTTTTAAAAGTTATCAGAACCTATTACATATATTTTCAGTATTTTTCTAAAGTTTCAGAATAAACTAAAACGTCGTCTAAATACATAAAGACAAACTTATTAAGGAAGGGGTAAAAAACATTATTAATAAGGCCTTAAAAGGTTATAAGGGCGTTTATTAATCCTATTAATATAATATATGTTGAAAAGCAAAAGGGGTTAAGGTATTGGAAAGCAGTGTGTGTTGAAGGTGATTGATTATTTCTATCTTTAAGAGCGGAAGCCGTGTTATTATAGCCGTGAGGGTGGCCAGTGCACGGAGTGCATTGGCCACACTCGCTTCTGCGAAGCGAGGTTGGCTGACTGAATACGAGGTTGGCAGTGGAGTCTGGCGTTCTTGGCTGTGCAGATCCACGGATGCAGCCGCGGAGCGGCTGTGTGGATCCAGCCACACTGTTCTAACCACACTGGCCGGGTTAGGGTTGTAAAAACCCAATAATATAATATTAGTAATACCTGTTATAAATCTAAAAAACCATCTTATACTTATCCTCCTCTTTCACTTTAACGTAGTTAAACCCTATGGGGAAATTAAGATTAGAGAACCAGTTCACCTTAATAATCCGTTCTCGTATTTCTATAATAAATAATAATAGGTAACAGTTTTTAATTATATCTTTATTTAATATTTAGTAATTAATAACCATATATAACTTACTATCTCCCTTCCTCAGGATAAACAGTATTAAATACCCTACTAGGGACTAAGACTTTATAATAAACCCGTTTTTTAAATTCTCGTTAATATACTCCTACAGGGCCTTAACTTATTAAGGGTTTAAATGGTACAGCTGGAAGTTACAGAGCTTTACTCCCAGCTTTAACTTAATTTCGTAATCTTATAATCCGTGGTCTAATAGTTACAGTATCTTTTTTTAAAACAGGGTAAACTTCCTATACTCCACAGGTACCTTAAATAAGTTAACTTCTTCACTTACCTATAAATCAGCTTTTAACTTCTTTCCACCTTCTAAATCGTCATTCAGGCAATATGGTAGACCTTTTAATCCTTTAACCGTCTTAGTAAACCTAACCTAAACCATACTTAGTTTTAAAGGTTTAATATGCTTTTAAATGCTTTATACACTTTTAAAGCAGTTTAACACCTTCTTAACTTTCTTTAAATAACAATTACAGCTAAAGGACTTACTAAAAGTAAGGTGGCCACTCCTCTAGTTAATCACAGGGTTATACTTTTCCAGCCAAGGTAAACCTAAGATCATATTATACCCTGCAACTAGTGTAATGTTAAAATCCACTTATTATTTATCCCCGTTTACTTTAATTAAAAGTGGCAAGTAATAAATAACTTTACCGTTATTATATTAATACAGGCCTCCTTCTTTATTTTAAATGGGAATAACCTCTTTATACTTTTTATTAAAGAGTTTCCTTCAGTTAACTAATAAGGGGTGCACTAGGTTAGAAGCACTCCCGTTATTAATTACTACTTTTACCCTAAACAGCCTCCCTCCTCCATTTATTATATTAACACTAACAGAATAATACTTATACTCTTTTAACATCTAAGTTATAATAATCATCTATCCTTAAGGTCTTATCCAGCCTAACCTTTAAATACCTCTCCTTTTTCTTAGGGTTTTTACCAACTAGCAAATTACTAGTTTCCAGCCCTTTTAAAAGGCCTGTAACCTTTTCCTAATTCCTTTTAAAAGAACAGGCAGCTTTAATAAACTTAATAATTAACCTTTCTCAGGTTTTCACACCTTAACATCCAGTCGACTTTAAACGGTATAATATTCCTAAAGTCCTTAATAAGTTAATAATACACTTTATAAAACTAAATTACAGTAATATCCTTTTACTCTTAAATCCACTAATAATCTTCTCACTTTTACTACTTTTAAGCTTTTCCATTAAGGTGTAATAAACACATTATAACTAAGCAGTTATTAAATATTCCTCCTCATTAACATATAATAAGGGCTTAATTAACCACAGTAACCTTCCACTTATTACCAGATTCTCTTATTAAGGAGTAAGAGACCTAGTAATAAGCCAGTTCTAACTCCACTCTTATAATAGTATAATCCCATCTTTATATATTAAAAAAGTAGTTATAAAGGGCCTTAAATCCATAATACCAGTTAAAAGTACAGTTATTATACACGTAATTAATCCACAATATATCCTTATAATTAAAGTGGTTAATGTTAACTGTGGGGGTTACAGTTATAAAGTATAAAACGGATAAAGTGGTGCCTTTTTTCTTCTCTTCTTCCACTTACCTTTAAATATGTTATTTTTCCCACACCTCTTCTTAAAACTCAGGTAATAATAACCTAGCTTATTCTTTTATAAAATAATCTTCTTTAATAAGGTGATATTTAAACTAATTAATAAAGTAAACTCTATTATAAAGTTATAACCTAATTTCCACTACTTTATCCTTTAACGTCATAATAAGACCTTTAACCTACAGGTCTTTTATTTCGTTTACTAACTCTTAATGTTTCTCTTTTAACTCCCAGATCCTCCACTAATATACTTATTTCGTGCCTTCCCAGGGGACCTTTAAGGTATTAATTTAAGGTATACTAGCTTTAATATAAGGTAACTATTTAAGTTATCCTTCTTCTAAGAAGGTAAGGGTGCTGATCTACTTAACGTACTTAAAGTGTTTAAAAGTCTTAAGGGGTACTGTTAAGAAGAACTTCCGTTTCTCTAATTTAATTCTCTTAACTTACTCTTTTTCACCTTTTAAGGCTTACTTTACTATTTAAGTAGCTTAAAGGGCTAATTCTTCAACTCCTTTTACTATCCTAGTAATTTTTAAGTCAGGGTCTTTCCTAAACTTCCTTAATTCCTAAACTTATAAGGTAAGGTTTTTAAGGCCTGTAATAGCTAATTAAAATATCTCTTCCTAAAGTTAGTCTTTTATAACTTACACCTTTAATGGTTTTAAGTTTCCACCTTAAAGTCGGTCTTTTACAACCTACACCTCTATAGCTGACTCTTTTAAGACACCCTTAAAGACTAGATATACCACATCCTAGAGTTTTTTATCTTCTTCCTCGTCTCCCAGGTTATACTTATTTATCTAAGTGTAATCTTCTTCGTTACTTACTATCCTAACATAAACGTCTCTAGAGTTAAACTTAATATGCTTTCCCCCTTTTAAAACAGGTTTCTAACCAACTTATTTTAATAACAGGTATTACCGTACTATATGTCCTTTTTTATCACAGTTAAAATACTGGACTTAAGACAGGTCCTTAGATTACTTTTACTATTACTGTCATTACAGCTTATCACAGTTAAGTTAGTTTTAACAGTTCACTATACTAATATCTATTAGCCTGGGGTGATAACCTATCACAGTTAACTAATTCCCCTTCTTTAATTTACTTAACTAATAAGGGGTCCGTTCCTTCCAGTAGTTCTTCTAATAATAATAGTTATAATACTAGTTATCGGCCTTAATAGCCATCTTAATTAACTCTTAAAAACGGTCCGGTTAATCTTCTTAATAAAGGTCTCCAGTAACGTGCTCCTTTAAACCACTCTAAAACAGCATTACTAAGGCTTCTTAACTAAGTTTAGTCTTTATTACTTCCAATTTAAAGCGTGTAGAGAACTTAAGGACTAAAGATATCTGTCTTAGGGCTATAAGGCGTTACTTAGCCTACCTGGGGGCGTTTAATTCTCTAAACTCAGTCTAAAGTTAGTTAATAAAAACGTTAAAGTCGTTAAAAAGGGCTTAAATCTTAAGGGCCTCTTTACATACTTTATTTACAGAGAGGTTATTAATTATCTTTACGTGAGGTTTATATTAATAAGCAGCCACTTTATCCAGTAAGGCTCTAGTAAACCTAACTTTTCCTTCTTCTTTAAAAAACTACTTATTATAATAAGTAATATAACTCTAAAGTTAGGCTATCTATAACTCCAGCTACGTTAAATCTCCCTTAAAGCGTGACAGTAGGGGGAGTTTTACTTATTTCTTCTATAAGCCCCTAAGGTTGTTATTTTCTAACTTAACAGCGTTAAATCAGGCTTAAAGTTTCTTAATAAGACCAATACGACTTTTAATATCTCTAAGGAAGGCTTTATTAAATTCCTTAACCAGTCCCTATTAGTTAAAGTTTAAGTCTTTAAAGCGTGCAGCTAACTTATTAATAATAAAAAGCTAAGGCTAAGCTTACACCTTTTTAATCTTCTTACCTTTTTTAAAGGTTAATATATTAATGGGAGAGAGGTGGTGTCTGGGAATTTAATAAATAGCATTTAAAACTGGCACGTTAATATCGTATTATAACCTATACCTAACACAGGCCTTAAAAAGACTGGCGTGGGTTAAGATAAAACGTATAACAGGACGCTAACAGGTAATAAGCGTTTTAAAAACGGCTTATTAAGCTAACACTCTTAGACAGGGGTTTAATGTCACTATAAGTCGCTGTCATTATAATACACAGAGGTGAGTTTAAACAGTAGGATATAAATAAATAATTAAATATTAGCGTGAGGAACTAGAGTCCCTTACGGTGGTTATAGGTATAACTATAGCTATCTATACTAACTAACTGGGAGGTACTTTATACCTTACTTAGCCTGTTATACTTAATGGTGCACCACGTAATTACGGCCAAGCAGTTAACTAAGCGGTGCTTGGTGTTGTCAGTCCTTATGGGCCACTAAGCGCTTTTCTACTAGTCGTAGGGGCTTCGGGTCTTTACACCCCTAGCCCAGTGCGCCTGGATGGTGTGCACCGTCTTTCCACACCGTTCCTTCTACGGGGGATTTGTCGGGCCGCCCCGGCCTAAGTGACGGCCTGCAGGGTCGTCACAATAAGATAGTATACTTTACTGTCTTTTTTAAATTTAAGTTACTTTTTACTTTTAGCTATATTAAACATTATAACCTATTTAATTACTAATTTTAATTATTATTAAACTACTACTTATTATTATAATGTAAGTATTATTATAAGAATAATATTAAAAACAGCGTTTTTAATAACATTATTAAACTTTAAAAATAAGCTATAATGCTACTTATGCTTTTAGCCGTCAGCTTTTTAATTAACTTAAATATCTTAGTTTTACTTTTATTATGTTTTTACTACTGCTTATAAATTATAGCTTAATCGCTATTAGCTATTCCTTTACTTTACATTAGCTTTTAAGTATATATTTTACAGTTTGTAAACTTTTAAAATGTTAAGTATACTCACTATACTTATAGGGAAAGCGTAATAAGTAAGATAAATAACCTGTGTAGCTTACTTACCTTACTTATTAGTCCACTTAAGTAAGTGTAATAAGTACTCTGTGTAGCGCTTGTTTATACTGTTCCTTCACATAGTGCCTTCTGCGGGGAATGGTCGGGCTGCCCTGACTGGCAGGCTTAGCCTGAGTTGTCACATGTAATTTCCTAATATAATTATGTTATAATTAAGAATAGTTATAATTCGGTAGTAAAAAGTAGTGCACTTACTTATCTGGTGCACTTGCTTATAACGTACGTTATAGTGTTTTTAAAGATATGTATAGGTAACGTTATAAGACCCTTACTACTCTTAACACACAATATACCATTTTACCAATCCGGCCTTATTACCAACCTAATCATGTTTCTAACCGTCGGCGCCATCTTAGCGTTAGCCTTAAATAGTCTCTCGACTAAGAACAATTACTGACTTTCTCCAAGGACCATTCCATTATACCTTATATTCCTCAACTGGTAACACGCTAAGCGCTGAGAGGAGTTGGGTAAGAACGCAGTGCTGGTGGATGAGTCGATGATGGCAAAGAGCCAGATGGAAGACAGCAAGGCTGTGGATATTGAAGACGGTGAAGGGGGCGCCAGGGGGCGCCGAACGCTTGAGGACGATGCGATGCAGGATATAACTGATCTGAAGAACGAGGACTTTATATATGTGTACTGAGGGTAACCGGTGGTAGTTGAGCTTGACGCTTTCGGTGAGAGAATAGACATCCTTTCGCTGCTCGATCTGCGGTACATGTCGACGCAATAGATCTATTAGCCGAATTACCAACCCTGACCATGCGTGACAGACACCTTGGTGTTCCACCTTGAAAGGAAATCCTCCAGAGGCTCGACGACATTGTCGAGAACGGCTTGTACAAAGAGGGGGCTGCTCAAGTCCCGCTCCACGCCAAAATCACAGTACAGACACTTATGAATGGCCTCCGGAAGTCCGTCACCGACCTCGAGTTCCACCTTCTTCTGCCACTATATCGCTGTACACATATCGGTGTATTGGTTAGGCTTTCCGTCTTGACCCATGAAGGTGCCCCGTTCAGGTTGTTGCTCGAGAGTCTGGCCGAAGAGAAGTTCCAAAAGAAGAATTCCAAGGGCGAGGAGGCATCGTTGAGTTCTCTCCGGGCATGTGACTTTCTGTGAAGTAGCGCCCTGGGTGGAATAGATACGGAGTCGAGTTAGAAGTGTCCAGTTCTTTGATCACCCATATCTTTGTCTTATCTAAGTCTAGAGGAACCCATATTGAGCTATCCAGACTGAGAAGATTAACAACCACGCCCAGTCCAACCCGAACCCTCACGAAGCGGTGCCGTGTGGTTGAGAGAAAGTCCTCGAGACTCTCAATGTCAGACTTTGAAGGCAATTGAACTGAAGTGTCCGAATGCAAGATCAGCTTTCCTTGGTCCTCCCCCTGAATGAATCCAAGCAGCGAGGTTGAGGACGCAGAGGACACAAGACTGGCACATTGATCCGTAAGTGGAGAAAGACCCGAGCGCGCCCATTTCGCTGGCTGGGTGGTGGAGGCGGCAAATCTAACTCCAGCCTTTGGCCCGACGGGCACCGTGGCCGCGGAGGCACCAGTTGTAGGAATTGTAGCGAAAGTCGGTGACGGAGAAGAGGTTGTGGTTGCATGACCAGCTTTTTGACCAGCCGGGGTTAGAAATAACGACAGAGTCGACTTTCCAAATGCTTTCAGAACTCGCTTGGAAGTCTTGAGCTTCTTTGACTTGTTGATTGCTAACTGATTTCAGAGATCGGGGATATCCTGCACAACACTTGTGACCATTGCCGAGCAGGTGTACGTTTCGTCATTCTCCTCGACGCTCTCTACTCTCACCAATTGGTGTTTGGAGCCGTCCTTGATGAGGAGAGAGACCTGGCTGACCAGGGGCTTGTTCGACCCGATGGAGGCGGCGATGCCGCATGTGTGACTGGATGGGCATTTGCATTTCCACACGGATTGGAGCGCGCCATGTAACTCTCTGGACTTTCTCTGGGTTCGGAGGAACAGGCGAGGATTGGCTGACGACTTGGTCGACCTGGGTCGCTGAGGGGTGTACCGAGGTTGCATTGACTCCTTCAGCAGAAACTTGAAAATCTCCTCGTTGCCGTTTTGGATCCGTTCAAGCAATCGGTCCTTTCGACTAGAGAAGGAAGTTCTTGCCCTAAAGAGAACATCTTCATAACCCTTGGAGTCGACTTGATGAATCTAACCTCAAGCACAAGTGTTAGCTATCTTCTCGCACCACGACTAGGACGAGCCTCAAACCTTTCCAACAGGTAGCAACCCGCTGATCTCCTTGAGGGCTTCCCGGATATCTGAAAGGGTTGTGATGTACCAGTCGAAGTACGGGTCTGTTATCCGATGTCGCAATTCAGCCTGGACGCGGGGATCATTCCACAGACTGCAATGAAGGTCTCCCATAAGCAATTCCTTTTCGGCGTCGGGGATGTCGGTTAGGCTGAGAAGGTTGTCGAGGTTCTGGAGAAAGGCAACGCGTTCGGTGTCGAGTCGAAGAAGAAAGGCCTCAAAGGCAATGCCAAAGCGCCACCAGCGCTTCAGTTTCTGGTAGGGACCATGGGCATCCTTCGTCGCATCTGCCAGCACGGAAAACGCCCCAGGACAATACCAGCAATCTCGAAGCCTGACATAGTTTTGTTGGTCCTTGTCGTGCAATTTTGGGAGAGAGCGGGATACCGTGGATCTCGAGTGAGCGGGGTCAAGCTGGGTGTGGTTGGAGTGTTGGGCTGTGGTAGATTCTGTCGGTGATGGTTGTTCGTCTGCGTCCGCGTGGCTGCCTGAAACTGGGCTGCCAGTGGAGGTAGGTGCCAATTACATCCCGCAACACAGAGCCAGCACAACACCGACCAATAAGACAAGCTGAGAAGCGACTCTGCATTCGCATTTGCTTGACATAAACCAATTGGGGTTGATGCTGCAATGCCGTCGTTTTTCGAGTGGTGAAGAATCTTGTCAGCTGGCGCTTATGCCGGCCAATCGCTAGGAAGCAAAAATTGGACTAGAATTAGTGACCAGTTTGGCCGACCTCCAAAACCTACCCCTGCAACCCTGTTTGACAGGCCTGCCGGCTGACAAATCTCTTGACTGAATGCTGTGCCACCCCAAACAGCGGCCCGAAGACGGCCGATTCGCCGCGCTCCGCCGTCCAAAGATGGCTAGTTCAGCAGGTGACGGAGCCTGAAGAGGGGAAACATCTCAGTACGTGACGTTCGAGTTCCAAACATCGTTCAATTATCACTTCGACCTCCAGGTTGTCGCAACTTGAGCTTCATTGATGGATTCGGATCTTCCTTCGGAATTGCCTTTTCGCGACCTAGGCACTTCTGCTGCCCTGTCCCTCGCGAAGTTAGCGGAGCAGACGAATGGGCATCTCAGCAACAGTGTGCTTGGCCTTGGTATTGAAGACTCCATCGGTCGTTTCCAATTATGGGTAGGGAATATCGGTGCCCTGCAGTTCAGGAACTCTCCCAAGAGCCCAGGCCATTCGCTGAGCAACCGACAGGGACGACAGGGGTGTTTCGTGGCGCAGAACGTCGGAGCTAATTCCCGTGATGCTCGATACCAGCTTCGCTAAATTGTCCTTTGAGCCGCAGGGGTTCCAAGTTGCGTCGTAGAAATCCAGGCTCTTCGGGGCGATGAGCTCCTGCAGTGTCCAGTCGCGGGTGAACCAGCGACACTTGGGCAGGCCAGTGTCGAGACTGATATTGGCGTGGAGATCTGAGAGGAAAGCATAGCACCGGGCGGAGCACTGATACCAACGGAACATGGAATTGATCGCTTCGCTCAGTTCGGCGCTGCTGGTCTTGTCGATACAGCAGGTGTCTACCCAAGCATACTGGAAGCCCTCGACAGATGCTAATTTGCAGACCCCTTCGATCTTGGCGAACCCTTTCAAGTTTTTGCAGTGTGGTTTGCCCATGTCGGAAAAGGACACCTCCTCATCTCCCCACGTATGGGAAAGAATAGCGTATGGCGGTATATTCCTGCCATGGAATGTCTCGAGGACGCCAGTGCTGGTGTTGATGAGTCTCATCGTGGCTGGACACAATTCTTGGATGGATGCGCAGCGACGGTTCTCTGTCGTGTTTAAGTTGAGATTTGATGATCGGATAGACTCGCATTGGCCTCGATCATTTCACCTCCGAAGCGGGGTAGTCTCAGGCTGCAAGGCAACATCGCGCCTTGCAAACCAATGAAATCCACTCGCTGAAGGCCGACTGCAGTCCACGTGACGATGACGATGCCTGGCACACAACGTTCATATTCGGGCGCTGAGCAATAGAATCTCTCCTAACGTTACGTGAATTATTTACCGAAGCCGCTTGGAAATATTGGTAGGAAGTCCACCTTAACTCTGGTTAAGAAAGGCAGTAAGTCCGAGGTCTATCGGAGTATAAACTTTAAACCCACCTGAGAGGTAACGTCTAAGTCTTGACGGGGCCATTTGTGTAACATGAGCTGGTGGCGCTTGGGGCTGGTAAGTTGTGGGTTTATAGATCCTTATGGCTAGTGGCTGTCCGTTGGTCTATGATGGTCCCATTTGGCTAGAACCGTGCATGATGTTTGATGATTTTGCCCGAGCAGGGTGTCCACGGTACCTGCATGGTGGAACGTGAGGCTAATGACCAGCTCTGCACGGGCGCCAACAACCGAACGGATGGGACGCTGCTAAATGCCGGCGATAAGGGGCAGCCCTAAGATTAGCCACCTGTAAGGATAGAGGGCGGGAGTGGTCTCCGCTCCTGACGTTGAGGATGCGAATCCTGAACCTTTTGCCAAAGCGCCCAATGTTGGCTTGGTACATGCCCGACGTGGTCGACGCCTGCTCGGACCAGAGCCCGGAACGGTGCCGAATCAGTTGGTTTGAGTGGCGTAGGTGCAGTGCTTTTGACATTCGGATAGCTTAAGGAGGTCTGGGCAAAATAGCAAAATAGGTACCTAGCAAAAACCTGGCGTATCCGAGAGCAAAAGGCTAGCTAGCTACTCAAGGGTCACAATTTTTCCAGCCCACCCACACCTAGGTCTCTCGTTGTTGCCTTTGCCTTCGCTCTTTTTGAGCTGCTTGTGGTACGACTACATAGTGCCGCTGTTGGTGTTGAGGTACCCAAACACGCGCCCGTCGGGCACCAGACACATCATGTCGGTCATGCCGTTGCCCTTGTTGTCAGCGAACCGCGTGCACAGGTCGCTGAAGTCCGTTTTTCCCCGCGGCGGACACCGGGCCCGGCCTGCGGGGACCCCACAAGGGGAGGGCCGGCGTTGTCGCTGTCATGCAATGCTCATGCGGCATATAACCATTGGCTAGGTGTGAGCTATTCCAATAAGGGCGTCCGAGTGAGGAGTTTCCAGAAAATATAATAGTAGGGAGGGAATAGTATGTGGCCCGGGTGAAAGATAGTGAAAAGTTCCCCGTCTTTATAAAGTAAGAGGTGTGTCCATTGAGTAGTAACGAGATGAGGTAGGAGTCGTCTGTAGACTTGGTGTCATAACATCCCTACCAAAATTTCCACCATTTCCGTCCCTTAGTCTTCGCGGCTGAAGCCGTAGGCTTAGGATCGTCATCGGGTTGGCGAGAGCATAGGGCATAATGCTGACGATCGAGTGCCATCCTCCACTCGTTTGGACTGAACTCGACTTCGCAATCGACAATTGCTCCCTGACCTTTACGAATCCCCCTGTGGCCGCGATAGACACCCCAAGGAAGCCATTTCTTGACACTTTCCGCATGTTTCTTTTTGAGGAAGACAAGTCGCCGATCTTTACCTGGCCCTTCGATAACATCTACAGCCCCGCACTTGATCAGGAGTAGGTCGGCATGGTCTCCGAGCCGATCGTACTTCATTCGCGTGCTGGCGAGCAACGCGATGTACTGCTCGCGCCGGAACTGGGCGTCGTCGCATCGAAACTTGATGGTAAGTCCGTCTTTATGGGGGAAATATTCTAGGACGATGTTCGGCATGGTGATGGTGCTAGTTGTTGTTACGTTAGGATCGACATATTGTTAAGTCAGGCAGGTGTTTCTGGACGTTCTGAGCACCTACAATGTGAGCTCTTGATGGTGAACCCCCGGGGACCATAAGGCTAAAAAATTTGATAATGCTTTTTCTGCCTCTATAGGGAGCTGCAGAGAATCGGAAATAACGAGTCCCCGTGATACCGAAAGCGATATCAAGGATGAATAAACTTGAGGGGTTGGCGCGATTGCCGAAGACAAATGAAGTTTTAGCTAGTTTTGGCAGAAGGCGAGCCCCTCTGACCTCCGGAGCTAGGATTTTCCGCCGAGGAAGCGGTGGCTGCGGGCGCGTAGCGTAGCGTCCTGTACCTATTGGTTGCGGCATGCATGAGGCATTCTGTATGGTTCAGCTCCCCCGCTCGCGTCAACCCCGACATCTGTCAGAATCTAACACTTTCCGAAACTGTGAAATCTCTGACCGCCTGAAGGGCCTGTTGCCAAGCCGAAAACGCCAGAGATGGCCAATCCAGAGCCGGACTGGGGCTTCCTCTCCCAATCCTCCTGGGAAGAAGCTCACCGCGCCTACAAGCAAAACATCATCCAGATGGTCTCTCCGCGCTGGGCAGTCCTGAGCTGGGCTTATCGCCTCTTTCGAGCCCCCCGTCCCAGCCCAGAGCAGTGCGACTTTCGCATCAGCATCGCCGAGATGCAGCGCATGTACATGGCGGCGTTGCAAGGCGAGCTAGTCGACCTGGGGATCCAACTACGGTGGCCAGATGATCTGTCCAAGACGGTTAGCCATCTTCCTGCCGTCTTGGAGAAGTACTGTAAGAGACAACCCCCCAAATCCCAACCTATCTCTAATAACCTACCCTCTAAATAACCCAAACAGCCCAAGCAGTCCGAGACTACGACTACATGATAACCGCCACCCAAAAGCCCCTTGACGCTTTCGTCATCTCGGCCGAGCGCGCCCTAGACCGCGACCTTCTCTTCCTAGGCATGGACCGAGCCCACAAATCCCGCCGCGACATTTGCCCGCCCTCAACAACATCCAACGCCGCCCTATCCCTACCCTCATCTATAACCGACACTGGGCCCTGGGAACGGCCCTCCCGTTCCGACTTGGGCGTAGCCCCCACAGGAGGCACGCGGGGCGCCAATGTGAAGAGCCTGACAAACCAGGCCTTCTGGGGAAGGCTATCAGCCGCCTTGGTAGCGGCGGCATTCTTGGTTGGGCCGATGTGGCTGCTTGTGCTGAGGCGGGAGGAGATTTATGTGCATCTAGGCGCTACAACGGGGTTTGTTTTCGCGTTTGGGTTTGCGCTGGCATTTTTTGTCGAGAAGATGGATCAGGTATTTGCCGGGACGCTGGCGTATGCAGCTGTTTTGATGGTTTTTGTAGGGGTTATTATGCAAGGTGCTGGGTAGGCGGGGAGAGTTTTTTTGGGAGGGGTAGGGGAGGTTGCTGAATATCAGATTGCTTAAGAGGACGGTGAGGGACGCGGAACTCTTACTTTGCCTCGGTGTATTGTACCTTTAGGTAAACAAACCAAGCCTCTAAGAGCCTTGGCAGGAGTTCTGCGCGGGGTACAGCATTATAAACCAACCGTCTTATATTCGTATTACTTACCTAAGCGTTGGAGATTTCTGTCTTCCAAGTCTCACGCTTACCCCTCTTACAAACACTCCTCCTGTTATTCAGTCTTAAATCCATTAACATATCTCGACAAAATGCTATAATTCAGCATGGGACTAAAACTAAAGACATCAGATTTAGCAAATATTATTATCAAACAGGCCGAAAGGAGAGGCTTTACAGCAAACTGCTCTAAGATTAACTCTTAAGCTATTTAAAGGAATTTAAGGCCTAAGAGTAAAAGCAAATATTTATAAGTACTTGCAGTGTTACATTCGTAAGTTAAGATAATATATGTTATAATACTAAGATTTAACGTTCTTTAAATAACATATGTTATAAGCAAGCGACGAATATAAGCAAGCGACAAATTTTCCACCACCCCACTATAATAATCCTTAATTACATAACTATAATATTAGGAAATAATAATAACTAAATTAGAAACAGATAAATCAGATGATTCTGCAGCCTCTTTACACGTACGTGTATTATAGCCAGGTTTACCATATACGCCACAGTATTAAGTCTTTATATAAAACCCCCCTACACTACCATTATTTTATCGCATTTCTTAAATTACCTGTTTACCCACAGCTTTTTAATTTAGTAAATCCTATACCTTTTATATAGTAAATAACCCTCCAAACCACATATATGTTTTTTTAACTCTCCGTCTTTTACTAAACCCCTTATTAACCTTATGTAATTAAGAGACCTTTATATAAAGAAAAGCTACCTTATACATTATTACTATTACTTTTTTAATAAATTCATCTATAACAGTTAATATTAAGGTTAAAAGCTGGCTTAATAGTTAAAAATTCAAGTTTTAATAAACACTAACTATAAGATAGCTTCTTAAGGGTTATATAGTATTTAGGAGACCTAAAGTAATATAATAGTTAAACTTAAAGTTAGGGGTGTTAAGGTCTAAATACACACATCTAGTTTAAATATCACCCTTTTTAAGTCGTACAGTATAAGGCTAGCTCTGGTAAAACCCCTTGAGATGTTCTTTTCTATAATTAAAGTAAAAAACACCTTTTTAAACCTATAAAGAAACTTTAACTTATTAATATATGTAATGTTTATCTGTATTAACTATTTAATCTGGCAGCTATACACCTTCTTTAACGGTGAAAAACAGTTAACATCTAATAGTTAAAGTAGGTGTAAAAAGTGTAAAAGTATATAAAATATAATAATGTTATACTCTTAATAATAGGTCTCGAATTCTTAAAAGTGGTGGTTATCGTAGCTATCGAGAATTAACAGCTAGTATATACCTTTTATATAAGATATTATATAGAAATCGAAATATTAAATCTAATTTATACCTTTCTTATTAGTAATCCAGCTATTATCAGTTATTATAATATATTAAATGGCTAGAAAATTACACTTTTAATACCAATTAATAAGGTAATATTACCTAGCTAAGATGATAAATAATAGGATAGCCCAGCTTAAAATATTCACTCTTTAAATAACTGTAACTTACTTTTAATTACTAAATTAAGCCTTTTTAACCTTACTACAGCTATTAAAGGTAGTAACTACTATAATAAGAATGATAATACCTATTATAAAACCAATCTTATCAAAATTATATAAATCTTTATTAAAAATGCGATATTTAGCCTTAATATTATACATAAACGTAAACCACTTGTAAATAACCTTTAAATCTTCACATTTAACCCTCTAATAGTCGTATTTACACGTAAAACACGTCCGAAGCTTAAACTAACGCTTAACGAAATTTTAAACCCAAAATTTACTAACAGGGGGCATATCACGTTTATGTAATAATCAGTTAACTATATCTTTGATATAATACAGCTAAAAGTAGAATACACATATATATAACTTAATAATATATTAAATAATCGTTTACTCTTCCAAATCCGTAAGTTTACGCGAGTTGGTTAATATATCACGTCATGCAGTACAGCTGGCACGTCGGTGGCGAAGTGTTATTTCTAAATCGTTATATAGTTCAGCTATAGTAAAGACATTAAGATTTTCACTGTTTCAAATTACCTTAAAAGCTAAAAGAATCCTAGCTTCTTTTAAGGGGTTAGCTATAACTTATTATGGTAAAATTAAATATCAAAAGTAAAGGGGTTACGTTACGTGGAAAATTCGTCACTTACTTATATTCGTCACTCGCTTATAATATACGTTATATTAATAAACATAAACCTTCTAATACTTAAGATATGTAAATAATAAAGCATTTTAATAAAACTCTTTACCTTAATATAAAAGATAAACTTAACGAAGAGAATAAATTACAAACTCCCTTTAACTTATAAATTATAATACACTGATTTTATAATGTATAAAAATAACATTATAATCTAAAGGTGCCTATGCCCTATTTATAATTTAATAGATTTAAAAAATGTTAACTAAAGTAATCTCTTAATATCAGATTTTAAACTAAAAGTCACAACCTTATAACCGATCGACCTAACTGCCGATTATATAAACTATATAAACCCTTAATCGTAACTATTATAAAACATCTATTTCCTTATTAATTTCTATAATATAAAATGTTTTCTACATCTCCTCAGCACAGGAAAGCTTATTTAAGCTATAATATATAGCTTCTTAAGCCTATTTTACTATAAGGGTAAGGTCTTTATATATAGTAACCCGCTTTTACTTTAAGGGCTTTGGTAAATCTCCTTAGCTGTAATAATATTAACGTCTGTGATAGGTGAGTAAGTATTCTAAGCAAGTGAGCACTTTTAAACCCTATATATAAACCTGAAAATTTAATAATAAATTATTTATTATATTAAGACTATAAAGTAAGTTTATTAAGTAAGTTATTATTAAGAATTTAAGTTAAAGTAAAAGTAAGAATTGGTAAAGTTAATATAATAAAATCATTTAATAAATAATCGTAATATAATAACCTTTACTTAGTAAATAAAATTAATAAAGGATTTACTATAATAATTAACTTATTATTAAGTTTTCAGTGTTATATATGTAATATTAATAAAATTAGCATCTGGGATTTTTTAGGATTATATATAGGGTTTAAAAGTGCTTACTTTCTTAAAATGCTCACCCACTTACTACAAACGTTACTAATTATTAGATATAACAGCAATTACCACTTGTTAAAAGCAATAAACGTTCCGTGTTTTTTTAATACAGTAGCAATACGCGACACTAATCCTTATAAACTTGCTGTTCAGAGGCTCTTTTACCTTTTTCTTACTACGTAGTTCTATAGCTCTTAAATCCTCCAAACGCGCGTTTTTAGCTTTTAACAAGGCTATCTTTACATTACCTTAATCCAGAGCTTTGCCTGCCTTGTAAAGAACAGTCCTGACAGTTCAATTAGTAAGGCTTACATATCCCCTAGCGTTATTGACAGCCTGGAGAATATTGCAGCTCTTTTATAAAGTCTTAAAGGCAGTTTCTATAGAGATAAAGGCTATCTTAAGAGTAAGGGCCAAGTTCGGAAGGCAGTGTCTTAACTTTTTCAGCTCATTCATTGCAGCCAGTTTTGCCTGGGAAAACGCCACGGTGGGGCCTTTCCAGGGCGTTCAGCCCGCCATCAACGACCATGGGTAGGATCCACAGTGCGTTCTGGGGCCCCGACCCCCGGACGTCAGCACAAACAGGGAAATTATTGTTCGAGACCATGTTTGCGCAAACCGACATTTCATTGATTTTCCTACTCTACATTCCACTAGACCCACAACAATAACAGGCCCTTTCTCAGAAACGGTGACGAACCAATCCAAGCTATTGCCGAACTTCCCGTCATTCAGCGGGCGGCAGCCATTGCCCCAACCCCATCATCGCAAAAGAGCCCGGTCCCTTCTCATCACATTTCCCAGAGTTTCCCAGAGTTGGGTTCTTCATCCGCGCCAAATTATCCATCGCCAAATTTCCTCGTCCATTCCCGTAGTGATCCCCATGACCGACGCCAAATGCGTCTACAAACCATTCATCAGTCCTCTCAATATAACATTCAAATCAGCAACCTCCGCCACGTTTGGCATATTGAAGCCAGCATCAGCGATCAGCAGCTGGAGTCGGGCCTCACCATCTGATGGCAAAAATGGCAGTATGCGGTTCCGTGATTGTTCCCATGCCGAAAGATTTTCTGCCAAACTATGGCTGTATCTTGTTGGAAGAAGGCGGGGATATCGCAGTGTTGAGATTGGTTGGCGCGGGCAAACCACACGTGTGTGTGGTGTTAGAAACTTCCAGGAAGGTGGTTTGCCTTCGACTAAGTTGGCGACTTCGGCAACTGCAGCCTACCCGTGTTCTGAACACCTGCAATTTTCACGATTCTATAGTCCTCGAGGCTAGAGGTGGTAATTTCGGCGGCGGCTTTGCCAGGCGAGGTGCCATAGATACAAACAGGTTCAACCGATGGTAGTACTTTTCATTCGCTCCTGCCACGTATTCATTCACATGCAGGCAGACAGACGTCTTTGCAGTGACTCGACTCCTTGCGCCCGGCAAATTCGCCCTCCAAGAGACTCTCCCCTGGTTCCTTGGGGTATCCTGGTTTCAACCCAGCAGCCTCCCAAGACTCCGACTATTCCTCCCAAAACGGATGGCCGCCAGACGGATACTGAAAGTCGTACGGAAACCCTTGCATGCTGCACAGCAACTGCTACTTTACCAGCAGCTTCACGGCCAACTCCCTAGCTCCTGGTGCAAAATAGCACCTAACAGGCGATGCTACGCCGTTTCACTTTCGCGCCATATCAACATACCCTGTCCACGTCCCATTGAATAAAATCCTAAGGTATTCATCTCGTCATCATCTCCGCACGCACGATCCGACAAAAGGGCTAAAAAAAGCAAGTACCGAAGTGGATGGGATGCCTCTTGCCGTCGCATTCAATTTCAGTGTGCTCATTCGCCCTTCCCCAAACATACGATATTGCTTCGTATTGGCCCTCAGCCTCATCGAGTGAAAGCGTTTTTGTATGGCATCGGACAGGGTCGGTGTCCTCCCCAGGCCCGAGAATGAGAATCCGAATATGATCCATCGTTGGCAAAGGGTGGTATTTGGAGGAAGTCAAGTTCCTAATGTCGAGGGTGATTGAACTATTCATGATAAGCGATTGAACAATCTGAGGGCTTGAGCTGACATGGTCGTGCAGAAATGCCATGGATAGGATGCCGATGATAGGCTCAGGAGGTTGTAAGGATCATATTACCAATTGATGCGGAGCAGGCGGTAAGACGGCCAGGGGTAGAGGACGCAGCAGGGCACGAGATATGTATGGAGTGATCGTGGATGGCAGTGTGTATCTTCACGCTTCTGAACGTTGCCCGGATTGTGTGGTTAGAAGATCGCGAAGGCCCTTGATTCGGCTTGTGAACACAATCTGAGGTGCAGGGTTCGCGCGTCAGATGTCTAGGGAGCGTTGAGGCTTCTGCTGAGCGGGATAGGTGCTGCAATTTATAACTTCCTCCAGTAGCCACTGGACCTTAAAAGCTTCCCAGGCAGCCATACAGATTAATCCGATGAAGAATCTTTGAGTCAGCCACGAGACCTTCCGGCAGCTGCAGGGCAAAAGCGGAGACATCTGGGGTCGATTTGCTAAATTGCAGCATGGAGTTATACGAAAAGAACATCACACGCACCGTTGGCACCAGGCTTAGGGGGAGATCCTTCAGCTCATTTATCCCAGTTTCCTCGTCAGTTTATACTTAAAGATAGTGGCTGTTCAGCCCGTAAATAGTAACAATATCGACGCAGTCGGCAGCCTGCCTCGGGGCAGGAACAATTATGTGAAGCTAATAGTCCCGCCACCTGTGCTTCTCGGCAACCAAGAACCACTCGGACGTTGGCTGTGACCCAGCCCGTGGCGGGAATATGGCCCGCTTCTTTATAGACGACTCGGGAGGCATCAGTTCGGATATACGGAGCCGAGGAGGGGATGAATTGGGTTGATCACGAGGAAAATAAGCGTTCCTGGGTTATCGCTACGGGGCAGGTGATAACGCCCGACGGGGTGATCAGTGTCGGGCAACACTGTAGGACGCGCTGCTGCGCTCCGACTCTAGGTGCCGAGACAACATTCTCAGCTGGTCCCATGGGAGTGAAGTGACCCCTGCCCGTATGTGGAGTCCGGGCTGTCCGGTCGAGCTTTTCAGGGTCGGGGTTGCACGACAGCTCACGAGTAACCGGAAAGGAGCGCCGACACTGCGCAGAGATGGAAGATTGCAATCACAAAACTGGCAGGCAACGAGCGAAGAGCTGCTGAAGAATTTGCATGAAGCGCAAAAGCTGCCAGCGACTGCCAGCGGCTGAAGGAGTGGCAAGAAGCCGTGATCGGGACGAGATGCGGATCGATCGAGAGTGAAGAGATCATGATGCTGGAAGCTCGGGTACTTCATACATTCCAGAACGCGTTGAGCTCGTTTGGACAAGGTGATTAATCCACAAACATCATGTTCTCCAGGCCTAGATACATTGAGAGGTTCCAAGCCCTTCGGACCACGGAAGAAATAATCTATCGCAACATCCATGGGCCGTGCCTGGTCAACTTGAACTGCAGCTACCTGATCGGACATGGTCCAGTGCTCGGTCAGCCCTCTTGGCTGGGGGGTGGTGGAGAGGGCTCGCAGCCTGGAGGGGATCGCGATAAGATAGACTTATCGTGGGCCCATTTTGCTGAGGTAATCCACATAATCGGCTGCAGACTAGGATCTCACCACCGATAAGCTGATTTACTAACAATAGTGGCTTACAAACCCCCTGAAATCGCAATTTCTGGCCTCTTTAACGCCTTTAGACCCCTGCTTATTGATTTCATACGTTACGGCGTTATCTATGCTGTTTAAGGGTATTTATAAGTTAGTTAAGGTTTCTACTAGCATAGATTCACTTTACCTTTATTAAAACCTTAACCTTATTATTAACTTTAGATATACGTGATGAAATAACCTCTTAAATTACCTTACAGTGGTAAAACTGTACCTTAATAATGCTTTTAAGGCGTTAACAGTTACTTTATTAAGCCTTAAGCTTCTATATTACAGGTTAGCTTTCAAAACTTTCTTTTTACTTATATTAAACCTTTTTAATTATAAATAACTGTACTAAGTTAGTAATAATAAGTGTTGTTATAAGGTTATTTACCTATATTAACTTTAGTAAAAGTAGTAGTGTAAAAGGTATTAGTGTAAAAGGTATTAGTGTAAAAGGTATTACTGTAATAAATGTTAGCATTTTTAATATTATATTAGGGCTCGCTTTAAAGTAGTTAATAATTATAACAGGGATTTTATGAAAGAGTAAAGTATTTAAAAGTTTACTTTTTTAACTGGTTAGTTAGTTAATTAGTTAGTTAGTTAATTAGTTGGTAATCTATTAGTTAGTATGTAAGATAGTAAAGTAAGTGTTTTTTATAAGGCTATATAGTTTTAATAAAGTGTGTTATAAAAAGAGGTTTAATAGTTTTACTATATTAATAGTATTAACCTGTATTATATAAGTAAAACCCTTTTATTTATTATTATAAAAAGGGGTATAAGAAAAGAATAATAATAATGGAAATTATAACTGTAAAACGGCTAAGTTTTAAAGGAGAATAATATAAAAGTGTTTTATAAGTTTAAGGAAGTTATTATTAGTAAGATTATCATTATTAAAGCCATTTTATACCCATTAACGGTGCTGTATATATATTTTAAAACAAAGTTCCTATTTTTTAATTTACATTTAAAGTTAACTTTATAAGGTAACTAAGGGCTTTTATATTACACGTGTTAGGAAATAATTACCTGTTGATTTAGAGAAGTTAATACTAATACGTATAAATTAACATAGTAAATATATAAGGTACGTTTGGTAAAAAACGTTTTAATTTTATTAGCTAACTTATAAAATTTATGTAAATAAGGTGTTATAGGTTTCCGCTTTTTAGGTATTAACCTACTGTAGTAAATAGGTTTTTTTAACTGTAAATAAGTTTATAACGTTAATACACGTTAAGTATCCTGTAATTATATGTTATAAAAGAGCTTTTCTTTATGGTCTTTATTAATAAAGACCTTAATTTTATATTAATCTTAACAGTGGTGAAAGGAAGGTGGTGGTTTATTAACTATATATTATCATTAGAAGAATAGTTATGTTAGGGTACCCTATATATAAAAAAGGGGGTCCTTATAGTGTAAAAACCTTATAAACTCCTTTTTTGCCGTTTTATTTATCTTACCGTTTTATAAAAGTGACATAAGGCAGTTATATTACGTAAGGCTTTTAATAAAAGGTTAATTAAGTAAAGAGAGGTCAGTAAGTTTTATATTTTAATAGTTCTCTTTATATAAAAGGTAATAATAGCTAAAAAGAAGATCAACGTGTGTTTAAAGGTTTTACAGTATATTAGCTACTTCGTAAAGTAAGTGTTTTTAAATTATAAACTATTTAATAGTAAAATATCCAGCTTAGATACCTTTAATACTATGATTTTGAAAGCTAATACGGTTAAATTAGTTTCTTTAACAGTTACGTTATTTTAAAAAGTTATATATAGTAATGCTATGTAGGTTATCTGTATTTTTACTGTTATAGGTTACTTATATATGTTAAAGCTTAATTATAGTAATGATATATGTATTTACTATACTTTTTGTATAAAGTTCACTTTCCTCTTTATCATTAGTAATTATAGTTATAGTTATAACCGTAACTGTGGCTATAGCTATAATTATAATTAGTAGTAATATATAGCTTTTACGATTATTAATAAGGATTTAAACTACCTTAGTTATTAGCATTGTTGATATTACAGTAAAAGCCTTAACTTTATAAAGAGTGGTTAACTTATCGGTTTAAAGTGGCGGTTTTGGCTTTATATAACTGTGGTTATAGCTATGGCCGTGGTGTTTTTTTAACACTTTAATACGCTATATAAAGATATCTTCTCTTAACTAAACAGTTAGTTTATCTAGTGTAATAAGCTTATTGTTTAATTAAGTAAAAAGGGTTTTATCTAGCTTTATATATGGTATATAGCATTACACCTTTTACTTATACTGTTCTAAAGCATAGCTTTTTATCGTACTTACCAGTTATTTATCCTTTTTTACTTATAGGCTGGCTCTCCACACCTTTTAAGCGTGGCTTTAACAGCTATATATAAGCCGTCGGCTATAATAGTAATAGTGGTAATAATAGTGGTGGTAATGGTAATAGTAGTCGTGGTAAT
>Ga0247770_1000761_pt1 | contig 29998 bp, 31 predicted proteins | sample UWRJL136409B6_FD_179943 | JGI IMG/M metagenome (GOLD analysis project Ga0247770, IMG submission 179943) | Plant litter microbial communities from Arlington Agricultural Research Station in Wisconsin, United States - UWRJ-L136-409B-6 | ecosystem: Environmental > Terrestrial > Plant litter >... | reverse complement strand
CATCAAGATATCGGAATCGAAGAAGACGCTTCGGATTAAGATTTAATTTAATTGCTGGTATTTATAATTATGAACTTTATTTGAAGACAAATTAGCGCTCGCCTGAGACTTTCGCAAGAGGTCTATTATTGGGATGTGTCTGTGTTTATCTGCGGTTGAAAAAAGATGATGAAATCGAAGATTCCTGTGGCTTTGACTGTGGCTGGTTCCGATAGTGGCGGTGGGGCCGGAATTCAGGCGGATTTGCGGACTTTTGCGTTTCACTGCGTGCACGGTACAAGTGCTTTGACTTGCGTGACGGCTCAAAATACTTTGGGGGTGACGCGGGTGGATGCTTTGCCGGCGGAGGCTGTGGCCGCTCAAATTGAGGCGGTGGTTGAGGATATTGGGGTGGATGCTGTGAAGACTGGGATGCTGCTGAATCGGGAAATTATGGCGGCGGTGGCTTTACAGATGGAAGCTTTGGGAATAGGGAATTTGGTTGTCGATCCGGTGATGGTTTCACGATCGGGCGATCGATTGATTGATGACGGGGCGATCGCGTTTTTGCGGGATGTTTTGATTCCAATAGCTGCTGTCGTGACTCCGAATCGGTTTGAGGCTCAGATTTTGAGCGGTTTAGAGATTGTTTCTTTAGACGATATGCGGGCGGCGGCGCAGCAGATTTACCGTTTGGGTGCGAAAGCTGTTTTGGTGAAAGGCGGCGGGATGGCGGGAGATTTGCGGGGAATTGATGTTTGGTTTGACGGTACGCGGTTGGATGTGGTGAAGACTGAGACTGTTGATACTGGGAATACTCACGGGACTGGTTGTACTTTAAGTGCTGCGATCGCCGCTAATTTGGCTTTGGGTAAAGATTTGTTTACGGCGGTGACATTGGCTAAGGATTATGTGACTACTGCTCTCAAATATGCTTTGGATATTGGGGAAGGCCAAGGGCCAGTAGGTCATTTTTTCCCGCTTTTACTGAAGTAAATTATGAACTCATCCCTTCTCTTCCTTTCTTCCTTCGCGTCCTTTGCGCCTTCGCGGTTCGTTTAATTTCTTAATTTTTCAGGCAATAAAGCGATCGCCACCAAATCTTCGATTTTCTTAATATTCGGATCGCCGGCCAAATAACCAATCCCTCGGTGCAAGTGCAGGCGAAACTGTTTGGCTAGAGTTTCTTTTTCTGTGCCTAAATTGTCTTGGTAACAGCGCTGCTTGAGGGCAATTATCAAGATATCGGCCATGTCGCCGCCGAAGACATCCCAGCTTAATTCGACGTTGCTGTCGCTGGGAATTGGTACTGGGGATGGGATGCTGGGTTCGGCGAGCGATCGGCAAAATCCCCAGCGACACAGGATGTTCCACTGGTCTATTTTGGTCGATCGTTTCAGTTTTGATAGTTGGTCTTTGCCTGTTTGGGATAGGCGGATGCGATCGAGTGGTGGTTCCATGAGTTTGAGATTGTTTGGTATATTGTAAAAAGTGTTAATATTGAAGAAGCAAAGCCTCTAGATAACTGGAAATAATTAACATTTTTTTACACGGCGCGACTTGATTAAATCGGTTTTTTTTGGTATTTTGATTGTAGTAGGATTTATCCTTAATAATGGGATGGTGGCAAAAATAAAATTTTCGCCACCATCCCATTATGCTATATATACTACCACAACTCCAGGGCAAAGTCAAGGGGTTGCGGCTATTTTTTAGGGCGAACTTTTATTCCCAGAAGTAACCTTTTTCAACGGTGGTTTGGTGTTTGGCGGAGTCGTATTTGAGGAGGTAGCTGTGGGCGATCGCCTCTAATTCTTGGAGTTTTTCGTATTCTACTTTTCTAATTTCCGTGTCGGTAGAAAGCAGGATGACTTGGTGGCTGGCCGAGGGGAAATAGCGTTCCACTAAGTTGTTTCTGTGGGAGGAGTCGAGGCGGCCCAAGGGAGTGTCGATCGCCACTGGCAATTGTCTCCCGGATACTCTAGCCAATCCCCACAAAAAGGCGATCGCCAGCAGTTGTTTTTCCCCGGCTGAAAGTCGGTGTTTCGGTACCAGTTTGCCTTCTGGATCGTAAATGGAGAGGCTAAATGTTTGAGTGTCGATCGCAACTCTGTGAACGAGGTCGGTTTTGTGCAACAGGTAGCGGAAACAGTCGGTAATTTCTATTTCGAGTTTGTTGAGTTTTTTGAGAGTGAGTTTTTCTTTAAAGAGTTTCAGGGTAGCTTGGGCTTTGGCGATCGAAGTGATGACGTGTTGGCTGTTTCTGATGGTAATATATTCGCTGCTGTAGTTTTCTAGTTCTTTTTGGTTTTTGGCTAATTCTCTCTCTAATTCATCGACGCGGCGGTTGGCTGATTCCAAGGCTGCGGCTGCGATAGCGACTGCTTTTTGGGCTTTCCTGACTTCTTCTTCTAGTTTTTCGTAGGCTTCGGGGGAAGCTGCGGCTGCGAGTTGTCTGTCTGTAAAGTCGATTTCTGCTTCGATGCTTTTGATTTCTTCTATTTGGTCGCGGGCTAGAATTTGCTGGGCTTTGATTTGGTAGCTAAGAAGGTTTTCTAGTTGCTGGAGGCTGTTGTTGTCGGCGTTCATCCAGGGCGGGGCGTCTGTTCCGGCTTGCTGTTCGAGTTCTTGGTTTTCTTGGCGGATGAAGTCTTGAATTTTATCTAGCTGTTGGGGATTTAAGGAGATTTCGGCGATATAGTTGAGGAGGCGATCGCTTCTTTGTTTGATAACATTTTGGGCAATCTTTGCTTGCTGCTGGCTGGCTTCTGTTTCTGCTTGAATTTTGGCTTCACTTAGCAAAGGCGAAATCAAGGCTAGTGGTAGCGTATTTGATGCCAATTCCATCATGGCTTGACGGCTTTTTTCTGCCTGATTTCTGTAGTCGTTTAGCTGTCTGTCTAGTTGACTGCGATCGGCGGCAATTTTTCCGCCTTCATAAATAAATTTTTCTGATGCTTGTTGCTGATTTTTTTGAGCTTTATCTAATTCGTTTTTAAAGCTGGCTTGTTCTTGCTTAGCTAACTCTATTTCATCAGAAATTTTCTGAAAAGTTTGTTCGATTTTTTCTAAAGCAGCCAAGTCTTTTTTGCCAGCAATTTCTTTCCGCTTGCGGCCGGCTAATATTTCTAAATCGACGGCGAGGCGTTCTGCTAATTCTAAACCTAAAAGAGATTTAATCGCCCCGACGACAAACTCTGGCGGTGTTTCGAGTTCGGCGAGTTCTTTTACTTGTTCGCCGTCAAACAGAAATAGGTTGGATATTCCGACGGGCAAAAGGGTTTCGATGTATTCGTCCCAGGTGTTAGTAATTGCTTTGTCCGACCACCAATCGCTGACTATCTCGCTGTAGATGAGAATGCTTAAGTTGTCTTTGAGATCTAATTTTTTCCAGTATCTAACTATTTTGAATTGAGCTAATTTGTCGTCTTGGACTTGTTCAAATGTTAGTTCGACGCGGGTATCTTCTAATGGGGGAGTGTGGCGGTTGACGCATTGATTGAGAAAGTCGCTGTAGCTTAAATTGCCTCTGGTAGAACATTGGGCACGGCCACCGTAGAGGGCGAGGCGAATGGCGTCCATGAGGGTGGTTTTGCCGCCGCCATTCATGCCGCCAAATAAAATGACTGGGCAGGGATTTCCGTCTTTTTCGGGACGGAGATTGATGGTTTGGGTGCCTGCATAGGGGCCGAAGTTTTTGAGGACGAGTTCGAGAAATTGCATTGTAGATGTTGTCGGTGGTTGCTGATGGGTTTGGTAGGTACGTCAGCGATTGGGCTATCGATTATCTCGAGAATAATGATAGCTGACGCACCTTACGCAGGGGAAATTTTGATTTAACAGATTTAATCTTTGCTACTTTTATCTTCTACATCGGGAGTAGAAAATTTGATGTCTGCCCAAGATAGCTGTCTGCTTTGATTGCTGTTGCTTTCGAGTTCTTCTTTAAGTTTGGCAATATCAACGGTATCGTTTTTGGCGGAACTGTTGGTTTGGGCGATCGCATCTTTGAATTGCTGAAGGTTTTCCGTCGGATTTGCTTTAATATCTTCCACCGCTTTTTTTAAATTGCGTTGATAGTGGGCGTTGCCAATCGCTTCTTCCTTCGATCGCGAACTGGTTTCAAAGCATTTGTCCAAATCGGCGTAAATGCCTGTACGGCGCGGCTTCGTGTAGTATTGGCGTTCTGTATCAAGGAGTTTTGCCATCAATTCGAGGTGCATTTTGTCCTCGCTGCAAATCTCTTCGATCGCAGCCCATTCATCGCTACCTAAGAGTTTTCTTTCGGCGGCGGGACGGGAATCTTCAAAAGGTTCGCCCGTAACTTCTTCGTAAATCCGGGGCAAAGAGTCGTCGAATTCGTGCTTTTCTTCCAGCCAAATTCGGCGGATTTCGCTAAGTTCTTCTGGGGTAATTAAGGTGATGTCGCGCATTTCTAGGGGGGCGGTTTTGCGGATGTGGGTTTGTGCTTCCAAGACTCGTCTCAGCCAGTGTTCTCGCCAGAATTTGGTGTAGGGTCCGGGGATGGGTTCGACGGAGGTTGTGTCGTCGCCCATGTTGCGTTCAAACAGTTCTACTCTACCGTAGATGCGTCGGAAGTCTCTTTTATCGCGATCGTTTTTAATGTCTAATTCGTTGCGAATATCGAGGAGAGGTTGCATCCATTCTTTTTCTTCATCGTTTTGAATCATTGCCTCCATAGATTTATCTTGGCTTACCATTGTGCAAACCCAGCAGCCAAAGCGAGAACTGCCGCAGCTAGGGGTAGAAGTATCGACAACTAAAGGACATTCATTGTCGGCTGTTGCACCTCGATACATGGTAAATAAATCTTTGTTGCTATTTTCCCAAGGATTAGCCCACTGATTTAGATAAATCCAGACTTCATCAGTTCGCCAATCTTCTATCGGACTATAAATTAGGGAATTAGGCAGACTAGGACTCTGATAAAGCAGAGATTTAATGGAACTAGAATTATTATTTAGACGGTCACTCATGCGACCTATTTCATGTTTCTCCATTGAAACCGCGCGTTTAATGCTTTCAGCTTTGCGAGTACCCAATATAAGAATTACTTCTCCATTGATTCTCACCATATCACGAACAAACCGATTAGAAGGAAGGATTTTCAGGCGTTCAGTACACCAGCGAAATCCATGTCTCGGTGCTGGGTAGCCTTTTCCCATCAAGTTTACCCAGAAAGTATCTTTGACATCTGGATAAAGCATATAAGGTTCTATTGGTAGCTGTTGCTCTATAGCAGCAGACTTCATCTGTTTTAATGACTGACGTACCCAAGTAGAAACTATCGGGTTCTCTACAAGTGTATCGGTTGTGATTACATAGATTTTTTTCGTTCTTTTTTCAGGTGGCAATTCTGCTATCGCATACCAGATAAGCTGCACTACCGTAGTGCTGTCTTTTCCGCCAGAATATCCTAAAACCCAAGGTATGTCATCTAAGCAATATAACTCTTTAATTTCTTTACTTATTTTTTCGATCTCTTCCACTAACTCACTAACACTACGGGGTGGAAAAAGTGGTATTTTCATTGTTTCTGTCATGTCTTCAACCTCAGTTACTTAATTAAGCTCTAAATACATTCAGCCGATGCCACTGTAGCGATTCAAGTCTTGGTAGATATTGTTCAGCAGTTGGCAATAGAATAGTTTGACTATGAAAATCTTTCATGGGCTTGGCATTGGGAGATTCCTCTTCTAAGTCATTAGCAACGATAATTCTGTAATTATCATCTATAGCAAACCAACCCTGGTCAAAAGCCCAATGATGATTTTTACACAATGATATCCCATTATTAATTTGATGATCATAAAATTTTGAAAACGGCTTAATATGTGAGCCATCTACAATATTTTGAGTTATATTCCTCATGACTTTCAATCGACAAAATGCACACTTGTAATCATAGGTATGTACTACTGCTTTCCTGAAAAAAGCATTTCTAACAGCAGATTTGGTTAAATAAAATCTCGGTTGTCCGTCCGAAATTCCTGCTGAGTCTGATAGTTCTCTTTCTGTCTCAGTAACTTTTTCAAAGTCTTGATTAACTTGCAAAATATCTCCAAGATCGTCCCTATTTAATGAAAACCATGTCGCAATCAGTGTATCTATTAATTCCGATCTAGAATGTTGGTCTTGAAGTAAATCGAATAATTCATTATCCCAACTAGCGTATTCTACAGCTTCTCTTAGGTTGTTAGTTGTTTTAGGCTTTGAACCATTAAATCCAGATTTTAATGTTTTATGCCAGAAACCATCGCCTTCCAAATGCCAAAATGGATAGTACAAACCACGCTTGTGAGATTCAGAACCTAAGATATCCCAATATTTGTTAAAGGTTTTAATCAAGTCGTCGGAAACATAAATTCGATTATCTCTAATTATTCCTTGAGCAATTAGATCGATGATTGACAAGAGTAATATTGGCTTATGATTAGCTTGACCACGTTGGCTTGTCTTATTTACATTAAGAGCGGCAAAACGTTGGCGATAGTATGCTAAATTCTTATTTACGGACTCTTCTCCTGTAGTCATTTCCTCCTCCCGCTATGATTAAATACAATCCCAGCTAAAATTTTACACTCTTTTCAACAAAAAGTTAAGCACCGCAAAGCACAACCATAACGCAGAAACTAGACAATTTAAGCAGTGTCAGCAGACTAAAAAGTAATGTTATAGCCTAAACAGGAGATAATTATATCACTGTCCGCGTGCCTCTGCGGTTTCCAAACCCAACCGCTTTTTCAAATAATCAGTCATCCAACTGACACTCGCCCTCGATCGCGAAATCCCCCCTTTCAACAAAATCCCACCCTCCCAATCAGGATTAGAAATCGACCAATCAACCTGCTGCAAAAGGCTCAAACGTTCCTCCCAACTCTCAGGAAAAACCGATCGCAAAGCCGCCCCAACTTCCCCCAAACTCTCAAGCACAACACTGTGACAGTGTACGCAATCCCGGCGCATTTCCCCCGCCGCAACTTGCTTGTGCAGAACTAATTGCCAATCGGGAATAAAACTGCAAACCGCATTCCAATAACTAACCGCCAGTTGTATTTTTTGAGCAAGTTCTTCCTCTTTCTGTTCTTTTTTGGGGCCAGAACCAGAGGGTTTTGCCTGTTCGCTGCGGTGAATATTAGACAGCAAAGCCACGATCGCACGATCGATCGCACTCAGCGCAAACAATTTGTGCGATCGCCCGTTCAGACTCCCCTTCTCCATCTCAGTCAAACACCGGAAAACCTCAACCTGCTTAACAACAGCCTTCACCACAAAAGCGCCATCGTCCCGGTGGTTGTAAAGTAGACCGAGTGACGCCTCCAAAGGAACTTGAAAACCGTTCAAATCAGCAAACATCTGCTGCGATTTTTCCAACCCAATATCCAGAAACAAAATCAGCGCCACCGTCTCATATCCCAACTGCGGATTTTCCCTCAAAGCCATCTCAAAAGCCGCCCGGCGATGCTGTCCGTCATTAATAGTAAACTTAGCATCCATCGGCACTCGCAAGCGACCGATTTTCCGTTCTTCGGCCTCATTTCCCACTGCTTCAAAAGTAATATCCGCATCAATCGAAGCAGCAATAGCCCCACAAGTATAATTTGTAGGATTCTTAACAAAATAATCAGCAATTTCGGGAATCCTAGCTTTGTTAAGCGCGCGTTTCGCCCGCATAGACGGCGGCAAATCTTCAGATTCAAAGGGAAACAATTTCGGCAAAAAACGCACCGGACACATCGACACGTAATATTCGCGGCCCGCTTGAATTCCCCGGATGACCGGCAAAATGTATTCAAAAGAAGGAGTAGACATATTTTAGAATGGGGCATTGGGAATGGGGCATGGGGCATGGGGCATGGGGCATGAGGCATGGGGCATGGAAATTAGGCATTAATAGCTATCGATTTTTTGCAAGTTTTATGGTATTCAGGTGGGCTATTAGGGCATAAGTTAAGTATTTCACAATATTTTTTTAAAAACAAGTGTTGACATAAACTTTAATATATGATATTTTTTGAAAAAATATCCTAATTATGTAAAAACCGCCGATGAACACCAACCCAGCGGATGACCTCGCTAGCAAAATTTTAGAAAAAGAAAATAGCGACAGACAGGAAATCGCACTTTTATTAGATAATTATTTAGGAAAGGACGATCGCATTTTCGTCCAAAAAACCCAGATGGGAAACAGCGAAGCATACATCGGTTCAGTCACCCTAGAATGGTTAGACTCTCGCGTCCGTTTCGCCTCCCAGATGCCGCTTTTCCGCCAAAAATTCGACCTCCAAACCAACAACATAGTCCGCGACGACGAAACCATTGACGAAATTATCCAGCGTCCCTTAGATTGGTCGCGCCAAGCAGCCCTAACTCAATATTTAGCCGCCCGAAAATCGCACAAATTCCCGGCAGTTTTAGTAGTCGTCAGTCCCCCGTGGGTAGATAATCCTTTAGCCGAGGAATGGGATAAAAATGGCGTAGCAACTAAATCGGCTGCTGAATTTACATCCTTTGATAAAAACGAGAACTTAGGGCTTTTGAATGTCTCTCAAAAAGTCTCGATTTTTGCCTTAGACGGCCAGCATCGGCTGATGGGAGTTCAAGGTTTAATGAGTTTAATTAAAACCGGAATCCTGCAAAGATACAACAAAAATAAAAAACCTGTCGGCGCTGCAATTACTCTGGAAGATTTAGCAGAAGAGTATCAAATCGACCCCGAAACAGTGTATAAATTAGCTCACGAAAAAATCGGAATTGAGTTTATCCCGGCGGCGGTAGCGGGGGAAACGCGACAGCAAGCACAACGGCGCGTGCGATCGATCTTTGTGCACGTTAACCTAATGGCGGTAACGCTGAGTCAGGGCCAGCTAGCATTATTGAACGAGGATAACGGATTTGCGATCGCAGCCCGAAAAATTGCCGTCACCCATCCCTTATTAAAAGAACAAGATGACAGAAACCCCCGCGTCAATTGGGACAGCGCCACAGTCGCAGCAAAATCAACTGTCTTAACCACATTGCAAGCGCTGCAAGATATGTCCGAACGGTATTTAGAATACAAATTCCCTCATTGGAAGCCGGAACGAAAAGGTTTAATTCCCATGCGTCCCGAAGATGAAGAACTGAAAGAGGGAATTGAAGAGTTTAAAAAATTGTTCGATCATTTAGCAACTTTACCCAGCTATCAAAGAATTGAAAGTGGCGAAGAAACGACTGAATTGCGCCGATTTAGTTTTGAAAAGCCACCGGGCGAGGGAAATCTTTTGTTCCGTCCAGTCGGTCAAATTGCTTTAGCTAATGCTTTGGGAATTCTAGTATTTAGGAAGAAACTTTCCCTGAAATCTATTTTCGACAAACTCCGCAGATTCGATGTCGATGAAGGATTTAGCCACATGGACAATCCTGAGTCTGCGTGGTACGGGATTTTGTACGATCCGAACAAAAAGCGAATGCTAGTTTCTGGAAAGGATTTAGCGACGAAGTTAATTGTATATTTGGTGGGGGGAATTCAGGACGATATGGAGCGAGCTCATTTGCGGCAAGCGGTGGCCCAAGCGAGGACTTTTGAGGATAAAGCTATTAGTTTTAACGGCCGATTTGTGCAGCCGCAAGAGGTAGGATTGCCGCCGGTGCTGAGTTGATTTGGTCACCGCTTCGGAACTACAGGCGGGACGCCCGTGCCACGATGCAGGCAGATGTTTTTTCACGAACTACAGGCGGGACGCCCGTGCCACGATGCAGGCAGATGTTTTTCACGATCGGCGATCGACTGCACATAGCTGCGGCAATTTATTGTGTTTCTCGTACTCTAGATTTGCGATCGCACGGCGTGACAAAGTTAATCGAGTCAGTGGACTAGAAACTGCACTGACTCGATCGCTCCTTTCGCCCATTCAAGATATGCGATCGCACGGCGTTGCAAAGTTAATTTGTTCAAGGTGATGCCACCGACTGGTTGATTCCGGCGATCGCACGGCGCCTCAGCTTGACTTTAGGGATGATTCGTCAAAATCAAAAATTCGGATGCTGGAAGCGGTTGGATTTCGACATAGGCAGTCCCATCTTGTCGCTGCACTGACACCGTGGAGCCCACCTGATGAGGACCCGTGTAACCCGGATTCCCTACTTCAGCGGTATTCAGAATTACCGTCATTGAACTCCCGATCGGGTTGAGATTGGCATCCACTAGCACTCTCGCTCCTCGATTATCCGTTCCATGACTGTTTAGCACACAAACCGCTTCTTCATCATCTAAAACCCGTGACCAACCAATAATTTCTCCACTCAGTCCGTGCTCGCCAAACGGCAAGTTCAAGAAGGGAATCGCGGTTGGTCGCAAATACTGTCGTCCCAAGCGCAGCACAGGGAACTTTTTGCGGAGTGCCGCCATTGCCGCAATCCGAACATAGACAGGGTGATTCGGATCGAAACAGTGAGCACCCGCTGTCCCAAACGGCCCAAAGCCGGGTAAGTTTTGATCGAAGGCTTGTAGTCCTGCTACTCCTGATTGCCGGGGATGCGAGGGGCCAAACATTGCTTCCCGCAAATAGCGATCGGATCCCTTCCAGCCGGGCAACCACTTGCGTTCAGACGGTTCTGGCCCCGCCAATGCCTGCTCGGTTCCCGCGTAAATGCAAGGAATCCCCAACGTGAACAGTTGCAATGCCACTCCGGCAATCACCTGATGGTCTGATGCTGCTTCGCTGGAAAAGCGGATTTTTTCACCAAATACATGATCGTGATCGTCCAAAATTGAAACATGGCGCCGTCCGACATTCCGATGTGAACCCATCACCGCGTTCATTGGATCAAACCCGTTAAAGTAGGCTCTTGGAGCCATGAACCCTTTGGCAACTTGGTTAAGATTTACCCGCATCTCGCCGATATCGAGAGCCGCGTTTAGATTCTGCCCCACCACATCCAGATAACGGTCTTGGTTGTAGTCTCCGCCTGCTATTTCCCCTACCAAAAAGAAGTCACTCTTACCCAGATTGGCCGCAAACTCCTTAATCGCCCCGCAGAAATTTCGGGCTTGCTCGTAGGTAACGTGCTTGAGCGTATCAATCCGAAAGCCATCGCAGTCTGTCAGGGCGATCCAGTATTTATAACACCGGGCTAAGTAATCTAAGAGATGGGGATAGTCCAACTGGAAATCGCGCAGTGTAATGAAATCCGAACGCCGGAATTCCGCATTGGGATCCTCGAGATCCCCCCGCCCTAAATCGCCCTTTCCGGCACGAGTATAGCAATCTGGTTCCTGGAGTTCGATCGGCCAGACTCCTTCCGCCTCGGTTTGAGGTTGCCCCGCAATGGGTTGTCCCCGATCGCCTAGCCACGACCCAAACTGATACCAACCAGTTGTATAGGGTGGTTCCCATTCTCCCCCAGGGGTACCAGGAGCATAAAGCCAGTTAGATCCTGAATGGTTAAAAATGATATCAAGGATAATGCGTAGCCCCTTGGAGTGCGCTTTATTGACCAGACTGACGAAATCTTGGCGAGTCCCAAAGCGAGGATCGACCTCTAGAAAATCTTGAATGCCGTAACCGTGATAGCTATCCAAGTGACCCCGTTGCTGAAAGATTGGTCCTACCCAGATCGTCGTCACGCCTAGTTGGTTGAGATAATCCAGCTTTGACTCTAATCCTTTGAGCGTCCCACCCTGCCAGCGATCGCCTCCGGATTCTGCCCACTTGTCAAATTGCCAAGACTGTCCATTCGGCAGATTAGGTCGGGCCTGATTGAGTTGCTGCCGATTAAGTAGAGGGCGTTTGTCCTCCTGACCATCGCTAAAGCGATCGGGTAACAGAAAATAGAGGACTTCATTTCTCCAATCTGCAGAGGATGGAAAGTAACTCTCACGTCGGGGTAAAGAAAAGTCTTTTAAACTATCTGGGCGCTTCTTGGTGAGATTCTGATCCGCAAAGGTCATAGGAATTACCTCAAGATTGGTGAATGGTATTGCGGGCGTGAAACTTCTCTATTTTCCAACGAAGACTACTTTGTCATCCAGTCCCCGTTGGCGGGCGATCGCCTCCTGGCAAAGTCGATCAGCTCAATGTCATTAAGCCTCCTGTGTGGTTCTGGCGATCGTGTTTTGTCCTCCAAAGAAGCGATCGCCCCATCTTGCACGATAGATTGAAGCTTTATAGTAACCTTGCTATAAAATAATTGGTCATCCGTTGTTTTTGTTTATTGGTGATGTCTGTGCGAGTCAGAGTTAAGGCTTGTTTTTCAGTTTCATTCAGCTTCTTGACACCCACTCAGTAGCGATCAAGCGATTCTTTGTCAAGGGTCAGAGGATAGCCCCTTGACTGTCGGCTTATTTCTGACACTCTCAATTCAATGTAGTCTGACATCCTCGCAGCTTCTACTGCTTGCAATGCTTCCTCCAAGTCCTTACTAACTGTTTGCGATGTATTATAAACACCGATCGCTAGTCCTGCAATTAATGCGAATGGCCCGCTCCTAGCCAAGTAGCATTGGACTTCTGACTTTAAAGTTGTTCAACATAGATAGATTTGAGCCAAGATTTGACTTCAATCAATAGCTACACTTCGGTAGGAAACGATCGATGGCGCCACCCGCCATCGATCGCCACCTACTCAACTTCTTCATCTAAACCTCCCAGGAGACCCGCACTTTGTTTCACTGCGTAGGGGGTCTTCTGCAAGTAGGGATCTCTAATACTCGTTACCAAATTCTGCACGGGTAGATTTAAAATTATACCATTATGTACTGTGGGTATTACCCCGATCAGTGGAGTTTTCCAAGAGCAGGCGATCGTTATCAAGTTTTGTAGATGCTGTTGCTTATACCGCTTCATTTTAACAAAATTAATTCTGCTGCTATCGGCAAATGATCGGACTCGGTTGCCTCCAAAACAGAACTAGATTTAGCACCCCAATGCTTTGAATACCAAATATAATCAATCCGGCAAACCGGATAATTTAATCTCCAATTCGAGCTTTTTATCAATAACTTAAGTTCCCAACCGTGAGGCCAGGTAAAACCCAACCCAAATCCCGATTTTCGGAAAGAATCTTGCATGACTTTCTGTACCCTGTAATAGTCTTGAGTTTCGTCTGTCATATTAAAATCGCCCGCGACAATTACTGGCAGAATTTCTCGTTCAACTCGCTGCACTAAGTCTTGAATTTCAGGTGAGCGTAGACCATATTTGTAAACGGGAATTTTGAGAAAACGCAAGATATTATATATCTTAAACCAGGGCCCGGTAGCTTGCATATTATAAATCACTACTTCTTGTTCGTTAAATTTAATAATTGCCCGTTGCTGCGTTTCTCGATGGCCGCCTAAGTGCAGTATTTCGCTCGATACAATCGGATATTTACTGAGAATTCCTACAGGGGGAGTGCCAATTTGATAGGGGTAGTCTGCTTTTAACCAGGTGAAAGCTTTTTTGGTATGTTTCTGAACGATTTCTTGTAAAAAGATAATATCTGGTTGTTGCTTCTCAATCAGTTTAAATAAAGTAGGTGACTGAGTTGTTGACCAACCGACGTTATGGGATAAAATTTTGAGTCTGGGCTGCGAATTTGTGATGTTTATTAGTGCGGGAGAAAAGTATTTAATGTACAGCCAACTTATTAGGAGAATGCAGGCGATCGCAGAAATAATACTGAACCATCTTTTTTTTAGAATTGACAATCCGATGATGGGAAGCAGGAAAGTAGGGAAGAAAATTAAGGGAATAAAAGTGGTAATTAAGGCAATAATCCACAGTCTATCCCCAAAATTTAGTTTGAGAATGAAATAGCAGATAATGAATCCTGAGTAGCTGTAAGCGAAAAATTTTGCAGATTCCTTAAGCCCTTTCTTTATTATCTCTGCTAGTATATACTTCATTGGAAATCTATTAGAATAAGAACTTGCTTAAATCGAATTCTTCATTTGACCGATGTTGATTGTCTCTTTCTGAAATCAAAACTAACAAAAGGCGATCGGTATAATCCGCCGCACCCCGCAACTCTTCTCGCAAAATTTCCAGTCCGCCATTAGCATATTCTTCAAAAATTTGCAAGCGTTCTGCTTCCAATTGTTCGTCGAGATGGGAGAGAATTTGAGGATTTTTGGTTTCGGCGATCGCAATTAATTTAATCGCCATATCGTAGCCCCTCGATACAAAAATATCAACATCTATCGCACCCGGTTCTCGTTTAGAAATTTCCCCCAAAGGCGATCGTTTTTTCCGCTGCTTTCCCAAGGATGCGGCGAAAGCAATGACATCGGCGTAAGTCTGGAAAGGGCCAGTGTTGTTATCCGATAAAGTTAATGATTTGACTAACTCCGCTTTATCTTTAGCAATTCTAATTTTGTTAGCAGCCATTGCCATAATATCTAGTTTCTAACTATAATACATCTCGCAAATATCCAACAGTCCGCGCAGGGGCACTTCACAAAGTCCGCAACAACATAATTTTTTGTGCAAAACCTCCTCTTGCTTCCCGCCGCTTCATTTGTTCCGCCAAAAGTCGATCGCCCGAAATGCCAAAACTCGCCATCACCGCATCTATTACCTCATACAAATCTGCCAATTCCGCCACCAAATCTTCCTCGTGGGCGGAAGCCGCTTCCCCCGCTTCTTCAATCAATTTCTGCCGCAAAGCTTGACGGTATTTTGCCTCCGACAAAATTACAAACTCGCATTCATTCCCGCTTTGGCGAATAATTTCAGGAATGCGATCGCGCACCAACTTATGATACTCTTTTTCCACGTCAAACTCCTTTCAACCTTGACTAAAAGTTTGAATCAACCAGCGATTAATTTCCCCATCATCTTCTGTTTGACTCCGGTTCAAAGCTTCCTCAATTAACGCTATTTCTAAGCCAGGTAACACCAGTGAATTTTGAATTGTCCCACTCCCTCCAGCAGTAATAGCAAAGGCAAATACTGCATTCGTATTTGCATTAGCTGCCCAATATTCTTGGACTTCAGAATGTTCGTAAATTAAACGCTTTACTCCCAAATCATCGGCACTAGAAGAGGCTCCTATTTCCACCACTAAAGCTGGAGGTGCAAACCCATTTAAATTAATGGGCGTATTCGTGCGAGGAGGTAATTCAAAATCTGCACCTATATAATAAGACAAATCAGGTTGAAATTCCCGAATACCTGTTTTGCGAAAACTGGCATTAATTAACTCCACTATTCGGATATTTCTAAAAGCCGTATAAAAATTGATAACTCTCGAAACTACTGAATTATGACGACTGTGCAATGGCCCTACTGGTGACATTTCTACCCTCATCTGTTCTTGATAGTAATAAAACTTGCCCTTTTCCCATGCTGAATCCTCCGCCAAATTCAGAAAATCTTCCCACGTCGCCTTCACCCAAATATCCGTTTCCAAAACCTGCGTAATTGCCGAATTAGAAGCCATAATCCACCTCTACAATTTCTGTATATTCAAATTCATCTGGACTGCGCCTAACTAAAGGATAGCGCGTCCCGCCCAGTTCGATCGCATCTTCTTCACAATCAGCTTTCGGAGAATTGTACACCAGCACGTATTCCCGACCGATGGAACTTTCCATCTCTTGAGCAACTTCTCCGCGCCACTGAGTTTTAGTTACCAAAACTACCAATTGATTCGCCAACTTCGGCAGCTTATTCGCGATTTGCTTGCGATAAATCTCGTCCAAACTCCCAAAGGGAGAATCCATCACAATTGGAAACGTACTGCTATCCGGGCCCATCAAAGTATTCTTTTGACTCCACTCTCGCACGCCCTCAATAATTCCGCCGATAAACGATAAACTGAGAATTTGATTTTCTCCTGTAGAAGCGGCAACCAAAGATTCTTTTCCCGACGTATTTTCGACTAGCGTCAGTTCGTATTTATCGCTCAACTTGGGGATGTAAGGAGTAAAAGAAATTTGACTAAAAATATCTTGCACGCGCTTTTCCAACTGAGAAGAAAACTGTTTTTCTAAGCGCGATCGCACTTCAGTTAGGCGATCGATCGCATCCTGAGTCGCAGCAATCCGGCGCTGGGCTAATACTTGCCTTTCCTCGTTCAGTTGCTGCTTGTCGATTTGCTTGTCCAGATTCGCGATCGACGCATTCAAACTCTCAATCTGCTGCTGATTAGAGCCTGTTTCCCTGTGCAAATCGCCAATTTTTGCCTCAATTTCATCCAAGCGCTTTTGCAAGCGGCTGACATCCTCGTCAGGAAAATTTCGCAGCTTGCTATGAATATCGTCTAACTGATTTTCCACCCGAGAAAGTTCGGTCCTGTCGCGGCTGATATTGCCTTGGTGTCTGTCAATTTCCTCCCAAAAATCAGCCACTTGTCTCTCAATTTCATTTACCCGATCACTAATCCGAATAGTTGTTTCTTCCACATCGCCAACACCCGCCTTATCCATCCAACCGCTAACCTGTTGGCGAGATTCAGAACCCTCCACTAATTCCGCACCGCAGATACACCGCTGCTGCGCTAATAAGTCTTCCAAAAACGGCCGCTGAATCCCCGAAAGCAATTCGCCTTTTTCCCGCAAACCTCCTACTATTACTTCAAATTCAGCCGCCGCATCTGACAGAAAAACCGCGTAACCGCGCACAGAAATTGCTCGTTTGATAGCATCTGAACCCAGAACAAATTGTTGCCTCAATAAATCTCGCTGCTTTTGCAATTCGTCTCGCAATTTTTGCAAATCTGCAGCACCGCTGAGTTCCAGCAAATTACCATTAACTGCTTTTTTTAACTCCCCTTGGTTCGCCAATTCCCGCTCGATTTCTACTTGTCTGCTCAAAAGTTGCTCAGATTCTTGCTCAATTTTTTGCTTGTCTTTTAAAAGTTTCTTCGTTTCAGCATTCCCAATTATATTTAAATCTGTCTCCAGAGATTTTTTCGCTTCTATTAAATGCCGTATCGATCGATTCAAGACTTCCACCCCCAGCAACTCCTTAGTAGCTTCAGCAATTTCTGCTTTCTTGTCGTGCCGGACAATTTGCTCGATTCGCTCCCCGTCAAAAAAGAAATATTTATGTAAGCTTTCCGGCAAAATCCGCCCGATAATATCATCGGGATGCTGATCCGGCTTCAGCCAGAGACCGTTATCTTTGGCTACATTCAGAAACAATTCAGCCTTACCATGTTCTACAGTGTTTTCACTTTTATAAGCACGGCAAATTCGTCTTGCTTGATAGCGTGTGCTGTCGTGTTCAAACACAATTTCCGCCCAACAACCTACGGCTTTTCCCATTTCCGCCTCAGCCAGAGCGCGCTTGTTTACTAATTGTTCTTCTGCCGCAAAAGCCGCGCTAAATTTTCCGTAAAGTATCCACGTAAAGGCATTCATCAAGGCCGTTTTTCCAGCGCCGTTATTACCGTGAATTACTGTAATATTTTGCAGACCCGAAGCTAGTTTAATTTCGGGACTTTTGCCGTAAAATTGACGAAAGTTGCACAGAGTAATTGAGATTAACTTCATACAATTTCTTCCTTAATGATTTTTAAAATGTCATCGTTAATGTGGCGGGGAGCTCTCATGTACAACTTATCTTTTTCAATTTCCAATACCCGCTCGATAATTTGACGTACTTCCGGTGGCGCGCTAGTAATTGGTTGCTGTACGTCGCTGAATTCCTGATGAGTTTGATAAGCAGAACGCTTTTCTGCTAAAATGGTTATGGGTACGGGTGCGATCGCGCTATCTTCATATCTAAATGCCATAATCAGATTTTCAGTCATATTTTCAGTCATATTTTTTTGGCAAATATTAAAATATACAGGGCCTAGGCTCATGGGCGAGAAACCCGGTTTCTACGAGTTTTGTGAACAGTCACGAGAAATTTACAAAGAAACCTGGTTTCTGAACTCTGCGTGCGATCGCGAACTAAACTAGCAACTCAAACTACGATCAAATAATTCTCTACTATAAAACATAAACCGAACCTTAATAAATGTCAAATGTCTAATAGCCCGTAACGCTTCTGAAGTTGCAGCAATTTCACTCTAGCTTCCCCAGCATTGTCGGCTAAATCGGCAAATTCCAAGAACCGCTTCAACTCTTTTCGCAGCAAATTGCGCTCGACTTCTAAGGTTTCTCTGCCCAAATCAGGAGGCAAAACTATCATGTCAAATAAAGTTGCCCTGTCCTTCCCCGGATGTGGCCGCAAAATCCGTCCTCGGCGCTGAATAAACTGGCGCGGATTACTGCTGCTTGCTAAAATTACAGCATTGCGAATAGCTGGAATATCAACGCCTTCATCCAAACAGCGAATTGCGACTAAACCTTGCAATTCTCCACTCTCAAATTGTCGGCGCAATCGTTCTCTTTCTGCTAAAGGAGTTGCCGCAGTATAAATGTTAACTCGGTAGCCTAATTCTGAACCCAATAACTTGGCGGTTTCGGTTAGTTGGCGGTTGTTATTTCGGCGCGCACCTCCTTCGATCGCACCGTCGCCGCAGTAAAATAAAGTATGGCTTGTGTCTAGACGGTGAATCATTAATTCTCGCAAAGCTATTAATTTATTAGCCGCCGCTCCAATTAACCGGGCCCGCTGCATTAATAAACTCGTTAAAGCATCGTTTTCTTCTACTTTTTCATCGCCCCAAAGCGCCCAGCCAATCTTTTGAGTTAAGCGAGAATATTTGCGGGTTTCGGCTTCGGTCAATTCTACTAAAATCGGATAGTATAAATAATGTACTAATGCTTTTTTGCGGATGGCATCGGCTAAGGTGAGTTCCGGCTGCAAAACAGGGCCGAAATAATCTAAAATAGCTTCGGTTCCCTGTTCGTCGAAATACCTTTCTGGGGTGGCGGAAAGGGCCAGCCGCAGTCCTATATTGCGCGGCAAACTTTGTCCTAAACGGGGCGCGCCTAAGTTGTGAACTTCGTCTCCAATAATCAGGGTTTTTTCTGGGAAATAGCGCAGTTGCGATTGCAAGCTATCGGACATTAATGTGGCGTTAGTGGTGATGATTGTGAGAAATGCTTGTGAAGCGCAGCTATCCCGTAGGGAATCGCCCGTTAGCGAAGCCCTCGAAGAGGATCGCACTTCATACAAACCCGCAGCCAGCTTTTTTTGCCAACTGCGGGCGCTATCAAAAGCCAAAATAGGTTTTAAACAAAATTTCTCTGATTCGCGCGCCCACTGATTCACCAGGTGGCAGTAAGGGCAAATTACGAGCAGGACTTGCAGGTTAATTTTGTTGTATAATTCAGTGGCGATCGCCAGCGCAGTAATCGTCTTGCCGCTACCCGTCGCCATCTTCAGCGTACCGCGTCCCTGATTCGCAAACCAATTAGCAACCGCCACTCGCTGATACTGTCGTAATTGCAGCGATGGCGGCATTTTCGGAAACCCAAATTGCGAATTATTAGCCGTTGAGCGATTCACCTTTAAATGCCGTTAGATGCAAAATTCCCTATACTCAACTGTAACTCACGGGCGATCGAAACTTAACAGCCCAAACAAATCCGCCGCCGACAGTTGCAAATCCGACAGCACATCGAGCACAGGTAAAATATCCTGATTCTCTTTCGCCTTTGGTTGCTGCTGCGGTTTAAAAACAAGAACTAATTTTTCTGCCTGGTCAATCAACCAACCCAGTTTAGCATTGTGATTTAAGCAAAACAAAATATTATTAATGACCCGAGTTGGATTTTGATCCGGCGATAAAATCTCAATTGTCCAATCCGGCACAATTTCAAACCTATTTTCTATTTCTCCATTAGCATTGAGAGGAATGCGCGACCACTCAAACACTGCTATATCTGGAACAAGAGAACGTCCCCCAAAAGTGCAGCGCAATTCTGAAAAAGCAAAAGCTAACTTTTGCGGTTCTCCCACCTGATTAATTATATTCCCAAAACGAGTTTGTAACGTGCTGTCTTTTCCTTGCGGCATAGCTTTCTGAGAAATTTTACCGTCCACATACTCGCTAGCAGGCTTAGTCTCTGGCAATAGCAGAAACTCTTCCAGAGAAATCTTTGACGGAGACTGAATTGACGTTACCATAAGCCATTAACCCCTCAACAACTCAACTGCCGTCTTAAAAATTCATATCGCTGTCAGTTTCCCAATCAGCACAACTCTCCGATTCCACACCGGTAGGGTGCATCGCACAAACCAACAAATTTCCCCCGTAAACTTGACCGTGATAGTTGCGACAACCGCGACAAGCCGGCTGCTGCGTCGGCGAAGGGTCTACATAAGTCACCATCGACAAATCTATCTCATCAAACTCAGGGTCGAAGTCGCGGCAAATTTCAATTATCGGTTCGATAAATTCATTAAATAAACCGTCAAATTCATTGAAATAACCATCAATGTCATTAATCAGATTATTTTGTACTTGTTCAGTAAACTCTTCCGACATTTTTGCCAAAACGTCCAGCATTTCGACAAACTCTTCGCCCATTTCGCTGAAAAAATGCTCTACTTCAGAAACAGCATTTTCCATTACTCCAAAAAAATCTTTAGACCAATCTTCCATGAATTTGAGAGCTTGCTATTACAAAATATTGTACAGACAGGTGGAGCCAGCCTCATGCGAAGCGATCGCACCTACTTTTAATTCTATTACCTATTGCCGGATATCCGGTCAATCGATTTTAGATTTTAGATTTTAGATTTTAGATTGAAGCATTGACCCCACGGATAAATTCGGGGGGCAAGTTTCATCGGATACAGGTTTTTTATTTCTGGACGGATGAATCCGGGGCTTGTATCCTGGATGCTTTCGGTCAAGTTTAACAGGGCAGATATTCAAAAAGGGAACTCAAGAGTATTATCCTGAGTTCCCTCCATGCTTTGCTGCGCGAGCTTTTTTCAGCTTAATCCCGCTTCAGCCGCCGCAATTCCTCTTGTAAATTCTGCACCTGTTCGCGGAGCTTGTCTACGCCACCGACCTCTTTAGCATCTTTGGGCGAAACCTCTTCTTCCTCCGAAACAATTTCAATCCGCCGAGGTTCAGCCGGTTTTTTGTTGCCAGCCGATTCTACGGGTGGCTGCTGCTGAGCCTGTTGTACCATATCGTCAACAAAGCGACGGGCTTCTTCCGTTGACATCTCGCCCCGCTTCACTAATTCATCTGCCAGCTTTTGGGCTTCAGTGCGTAATTCAGTTAACTTGCTGCCAGCTTTTTCACCAGCGTAGGAAGCTAGCCCGACACCAAGGTAAACTGCTTTCTGTAAAATATCTCCGAAACCAGGCATAGGAACTACACCTCATAAAACTGGGTGAACCGGAGACCACGCCTATTACAAGCATCCCGTGTTGCTGCTACCTTCCGGTCCTGACAAGATTTGGGCGTTGGAATCGCGTGGGTCCAGTTCATTTGTGAGTATAACACAGTTATTTATTCTTCAACCACACACCAGTGATAAATTTCATAAATAACGCAACCGTTTTTCACCAGCGGGTCTTCAGCGACGATCGCCTTCGCCTCATCCATCGAACCAGCCTCAAACAGCAACATACCGCCGCCGCGCCGCGCCCAGTAGCCAGTTTTCGCTCGGTGTCCTTTAGAAATCAAATCTCGGACATAAGCTCTGTGAGCTGGCACGTATTGGTCAAAAACAGGCTTTTCGACAATTCCTTGCTCAATTTTGACAAACCAAGGCATTTTTATTTGGGATTTTAGATTTTATATTTTAGATTGGGAATGGGCGAGGAGGAATGGGGCAAGCGGGCCAATGCTCTATATTCCATTTTCCAGCATTTTTTCTTAACTGCGATATTATCTCATGAACCAGTCACAACAGCGATTTTTTATTGCCTTAGTGCCGCCGGACGATATTGAACAGCACATTACTGAGATTCAACAGTATTTTGCGGAACACTACAAGAGCCGCAGTGCTTTGAATTCGCCGCCGCACATCACGCTGCAACCTCCTTTCCACTCGTTAGCGGAGGATGTTCCCAAATTAGAGGAAAGTTTGAACCAGTTTTCTGTAAACCGGCGGCCCATTCCCGTTACTCTATCTGGTTTTGCCACTTTCGCCCCCCGCGTCATTTACGTTGATGTTGTAAAATCGCCCGAATTGCTGGAGATTCACTCATATTTGATGAGTTATAGGTCGGCAAATTTGGGAATAGTCGATCGAGTTTCTCAAAGTCGCCCATTTGTACCGCACATGACAGTAGCGTTTCGCGATTTAACTAAAGAGAATTTTCAAAGGGCTTGGTTAGAATTTGCAGGGCGATCGCTCCACTTTGAGTTTACCGCTTCGGCATTAACTTTACTGCTTCACGACGGCAGCCGATGGAACATCAGCAACCAATTCCCGCTTGCAGCCGAGCCTCCAACAATCCTAAATCCATCCTAAACACTCTCTCTTCTCTTTCTTCTCTTTCTTCGCGTCCTTCGCGTCTTCGCGGTTCGTTTTTCCATTTTTTTTTTCTTAGCAAATCCTGATAAATATCATTCCCTCACTACAAACCTGTTTAAAATTAAAGCCAGTCACAGCTTACCGCTTAATCTTATTCGGAGTTGCAAGTGCCACAGTTCCGTAAACCGAAATTCCCGACAGTTTCAATATTTGAATGGCCGACTTAACCGTAGTACCGCTAGTGTAAATATCATCAACTAACAGCACTCGATCGCGCGGGCGTCGGCGGCGAAAATCTTTCCCCAAACTTAAAGCATTTTTCATTTCCGCTTGCCGCTGCACAGGCGTCAGAGCGAATAAAGCCTGAGTATTTTTCACCCGCTCCAAACCGTGCCGCTGCAAAGGCAAACCAGTCAGCTCACAAAAACTTTCAGCCAAAAGTTCCGCCTGGTTAAAACCGCGCTCCTTGAGCTTTTCTTGATGCAGGGGAATCGGTACAACTGTTAAATTGTCTATAGCTAATTCCGGAAAACTCAGCCAAGCTTCTGCCAGCCAGCCGCCTAGAGGTTTAGCTAATTGTGGATTGCCGTCATATTTCAAAGCTGCGATGGCGCGTTTGAGAGCCCCGCCGTACTCACCCCACACAAAAACACGTTGCTCTGAATGCCAAAATCGGCCGGGATCGGTTAACTGACATCGCTGAAGTTGCTTGTGACAGTAGGGACAAAACTCTCCGGCGGCCGGTCGCTGACAAAGAGGACAGTTAGACTTAAGAAATAGATTGAGAAAAGATTTGACTAATCCCGTCCATTGTCGCTTGTTCATCCTAAAATTGGGGTAAGTGATTAATGGGAAAAACTCTCAAATTCAATCTGTTTCAAGGGACAGGCTCGCAGCGTGAAAAACCTCTACTGGTTAGACAAAATTCAACCTTCAGACCGAGATGCAGTGGGAGAAAAAGCATTTTACTTGAGCTGTTTGCTCCAGAAAAATCATCCGGTTGTACCGGGTTTTGTCGTGCCAGCTACCACATTCTGGCAGTTTTTAGAGTCGATCGACTGCCTAGAACCGCTGTTTGCTGACTGGCCACACTCTTCCCTGCACTTGAATGTCGATGAACCCCGACAACTGCAATCCATCGCCCGTAGCATCCGCCACCAAATCCTCGCAGGCAAACTGCCAGATTCACTGCTCTCCACCCTAGAGTCTGCTGTTTGTCAACTCAACTCAAACTCCAAAGCCTTAATTTTTCGCCCTGCGCTGGCTTCTTGGAACCCGAAAACAACCGGAATCCTGGAAGCTCAGGCAGTACGGGCAGAACCAGAAGCCATTGGGGCCGGGATCAAACGAGCTTGGGCAGAACTGTTCAGAGCCCGAAGTCTATTTTACTGGCAGCGGTGCGGTCTGCGGGTACAGCAAATCAATCCCGCAGTTTTGGTGCAGCCACTTCAAGGAGCGATAGCCTCCGGCGAGGTGAAAACTAAGGCGGGTGCAGCGTGGGAAATCCAAGCCACCTGCGGTTTGGGAATGTCCCTCGCTAGGGGAGAAACCATCCCCGATTACTATCAAGTGCAGCCGCAAACAGGCGCGGTTAAATTCCAGCGGCTCGGTTACAAAACATTAGCGTACAATATCAAAGCCGACGAGGGAGAAGCGACAAAAAAACTGCCGAGCGACAATTGGGCTGCTTCCCTAGTTCCCGATCCTGTTCTAATTCCTGATTTTGCTGGCGGTTGCCTAAAAGTTTTGGCGCTGGGAGAGAAAGCACAAACTAAATACGTTTTAGAGGAATCGCAACTCAAAAAAATCATTGAATTGAGCAAAAAAGCGATCGCAGAATTTGAGTCGGATTTAATTTTGGAGTGGACGCTAAACCAGACAGCCAACAGCAGCGAACCGCAGTTTTATTTCACTCAAGTTCGTCTTGTGAAAGGGGAAAAAGTCCCGTCGGTAGAGGAAAATCCGATCGCCCGAGAGTACCCAAACTCGATCGCCCCAGCCCGAACTCCTGCGATACTCAGAGGTTTGGCAGCAGCATCCGGAAAAGTCGAAGCAATTGCCCAAGTTATGACTAATTCCCACCCAGAAAACGCGGAATTCTTAGCCGGAAGCATTTTGGTAGCCCGGACAATCGATCCGAATTGGCTGCCTTGGCTGAAAGTTGCAGCAGGAGTGGTTGCCGAACAAGGAGGCATGACAGGCCACGGCGCCATTTTAGCGAGAGAATTGGGGATTCCCGCCGTTGTGGGAGTGGTCGGGGCCACTCGGGTGATTGCCTCGGGCGATTCCGTCTTGGTAGACGGCGATAGCGGAGAAGTTTTTGCCCTCGCCCACCAGGATGCGATCGAGACAGGAGACAGCGGCAGGCTTCGGGATACAGCAAAAAATGCAGCTATATACAGTACAGCAGCAAAAATGTCAATAGCCAACCATCAATCTTCAACCTCAGATCGATCGTCGAATGAAGGGCCTAAATCTCGACAATCTGAGTCTGCCGAATATGTTTGGGGCGCACCAAGGGGGACTCAACTGCTAGTTAATGTCAGCCAAACAAGTTCGATCGACCGCCTCAAAAATCTGCCAATAGACGGCATTGGATTGCTGCGATCGGAATTAATGGCATTGGAAGCTTTGGACTGTCAAAACCCCAAAATTTGGTTGCAAAACGGTCACCAATCGGAATTTGTCGATCGCATGGCGGATTGCCTGAGTTTATTTGCTGCTGCCGTTTCGCCACGGCCAATATTTTATCGCTCTCTCGATTTGCGCGAGTCAGGCGCCCACGGCAGTTTCAGTTATACCTTTGAACCGGAGTTATTTGATTGGGAACTTTGCGTACTTCAAAAAGTCTGCGAGTCAGGGCATAGAAATGTTAATTTAATTTTGCCTTTCGTGCGCTCCGTTGACGAGTTTATCTACTGCCGCCAGCGCTTAGAAACTATTTGGAAAAACCGCTCAGCAGACTTTCAACTATGGATTATGGCGGAAGTTCCTTCGGTGTTATTTTTATTGCAAGATTACGTAAAAGCAGGAGTTCAAGGAATTTCCATCGGCACCAACGATTTAACCCAATTTCTGTTAGGCATTCACCGCAATAGCGAACAGGTAGCAGGTTCTTTCAACGGGCCCGATCGAGCAGTGATGAGGGCGATCGAACAATTAATCCTTCAGGCCCGGGCCGCCGACATTCCTTGCTCGATCTGTGGCGATGCTCCAGCTTTGTATCCCGAGACAGTTGAATCCTTCGTGCGGTGGGGGATTTCGTCTATTTCGGTCAATGTTGATGCTGTAGAACAAACTTGCAGGGCGATCGTCCGCGCCGAACAGCGCCTACTCCTAGAAGTCGCTCGATCGATAATTAACAATTAACCCGTCTCGGATGCACATTACCTCAGAAATCCGGTTTCTACTCTAAATCATACCTTTGGCAAGCAGCCACCCCCTCAGAAACCGGGTTTCTAGACAACCCGTGCGTCCAGGACTATTAACAACTACAGAAACTCGGTTTCGGAGTAGATATAGCAACCGCGCCCGACGGTGAGGACATTATTAATTGCTGAAACATGAGCAGAAGATTGCTTACTCCTCCTTTTTTCTTCCGCTATCAAAATATCTAATTTTAAAGCTATGCTAGAAATAGCACCAATACTTGACTCGGAGCTACAAACAGTGACATCAAAAAGTATTGCAACCGCAGCAATACTTGCCGCCCTAGGCTTTCTGCATCCCCATCCAGCATTATCTCAACCTGCAACTGACGGTGGCACAAAACCCGGATTCTGGCAACCTCAAGCCCAGGTTGATAATACTCGGAACATTACCCTCAGACCGTTAAATAAAACGGGATTAAACCTAGAATATGGTCAATCAGGTGCCAACTTGTCATCCTAGCCCGTCGGAGCCAGCAAAAACATCATTGTTCGCATCAGTAATCGCACCGGCGACATTGCCAATATTCCGATTAATGACACAAGAGGAACCACCACTTTGAAATACGACTATAACGTGGACTCGCATAAAAATATTGTGACGATTCGCATCACCAAATCAGACGGCCGCACCAGGCAAGACAGGTCAGTTTATATTGATGAAAAAGGGCGAGTTTACTCTTTCTAAGACTGCGACCCATCAACCCGGTTTCTCCTGATAAATGTTGGTATTAGCAGCGAGGTATCCGGGAAGAAAGGGGGTTTCTACACTCCCGTGCATAAATTCTGTCTTTCTCAAAAAGTATGAATCAAGTGCAGCCCATAAAGAATCGATGTTTTTATGCAGCGGATTTGACATTGCATCCCCAAAATCAACTGCTGCTAGCAATTCGGCGCTACTTACGCACTTGCGCATCAGGTGGGTTCCGAGAGGATGTCAACCGCCGCATCTCGGACTAATATCCGTCGTTTCTCTTGATACCTGCGCCTCGATTTCCCTCTTCTTTCGATTTAGCTTTGTTCACTCGCAAGGGGCGCCCCATCCACTCTGCACCGTCTAATTCGGCAATTGCAGCATCTTCTTGGGCATCCTCTATCATCTCAACAAATGCAAAACCGCGCATCCGACCAGTTTCCCTGTCGGTAGGCAAGACAACTCGCTTGACAGTACCGTACTCTGCAAATACTGCTTTCAGGTCTTCTTCGGTCGCGCGGTAAGAAAGATTTCCAATGTAGATAGTCATGTCGATCGAACTGAACTTGTTGTGCTATACATAATAACCTGTTAATTTAACTTTCAAGTGGTATCTAGCATACGACTGGGCAATCGAATCTGACTAACAGGGTTAGCCCGCACTGACAAACCCTTTGTACTGGCTGCAATAGTTAGTTTGATCAAAAAGAAGCTCTCACTCACCGTTCGGGTGAGTGATGAGATGAATTTGGGGCCGTGAGGAATCCCACCCCTGAACACAGGGTAAACGCATCTAAATTAAGTTGACATAAAATCATATTTGTGCGTGAGTCTTTTTCTGAAAAAATCATTCTTAAAACTCTTAAATCCGATGGAATTAACCCAGTAAAAATCGAGCTTTAAGAACTTCTGAATTCTCGAAGCTGAATCAATTTAGATCGGGAATCTGTTTGAGTTTTCGAGCGTTAACTGGCAGAGTTTAAGATTTGGACTAAATAATTATTATCCATTCCCGCCAGATACCGCTTCATTTTTAAACTTCCTCTAAATCCTTTTTCTTGTTTCAGTAAATTGATGGCACTCGCGACGTAGAAGAGCAAAGTTTTCAGGAGAATTATCTTTACGAATCCGACTCTTGTCTTCACAAAAAGTAACATCCAATGTCCAATGTAAGCTATTTTGGCGTTGCTGAATTAGGGTATGAATTAAAGATTTCCCAATTGCTATCAGCCAGCTTGAGGGTGAGTTTTGTAACTTCAAGGCGTTGTTGATTCATACCGTGGATCAGCAACGCCGCTATTTTCAATACCCCAATGACTGCGAATTGCTTGAGAAATCTTCTCGGCATTACTGGCTAAACTACTCAAATAAAAGCGAACTTCTGTGGTTGTTTTATTCCACAAACGTCTTTCACTTACGATCATCACAACCGTTTTTAATCCAGTCCATAATGATTGATTATGAAGAGATGGAAGCTCTGAGACTGCCACCGTCCAAATTTGTCTTTTTTCAACTCGATGATGCCCGGCTTCTATTTGTTGATAATAGCTATGCTCTCTGCCACCAAACTCTTCTTTTCGAGCTAATTCAAACCAGTTTTTTACGTCTTCATGAAGAAGTTTTTGATTCCCTTTTAGCGCTAAAAGATAATTTTCTTTCTTCTTAATTATGAGCGCTGCTATTTCTTTCTAACATCCCAAAGCATCGATGGTTATTATGCTTCCAGCAATTTCTAGCAGCTCTAACAAAGCCGGAATCGCTGTCACTTCGTTGAATTTCTTATTGACTTTTTTTTGCCCTAAAACTAATTGATGGGATGAAGACCATGCACTGACTATATGCAATGGTTTTTGGCTGTGATTCCGGTCATAAGATTGTTTCATTGTTTTGCCATCGATGGCTATGACTTCTAGCTCCAATTTTTGGGTGATTGAATTTATCCAACTCAAAAAACACTCTTGAAACTGCTGCGGTTCAATTCGAGCAAATAAGGAGACTAAATGTATCATGAGAAGGAATTCCATTCGGCAGTTCTAGAAAACCTTTCAGCCATTCATATTTGGTTGTTCCATAGAGTTCTATTGCGGACCGGTCCATCTGCACCGCTGATGACAGCTAGAATCGCAATTGCGACAATATCTATTAATAAATGCTCTTTACTTCTTTCTATTCTTGGATCGGTCAAGGTCCCAAAATGGTTTAAAAAACAAGCGTTCAATAAGTGTGTCGGGCTCGATACACCTATTGTTTTTTGTTGGGCAGTTAAAGTCGAAGTAAACCCTTTCGCCATCGATCGCACCTAATTACGCACTTGATTTAGCCCAATACTTCATCTTATCATGTTTTAGGTTGAAATTAAGATGCGTTTACCCTGCCCCTGAACAATATTTGATTTTAACGGTACTTAAACAAATTTTAAGCCCAAACAGAGCATCGAACTTGCTTTATAAGCAGAGAATACGTCCCCATTTTGGCTCAGCCACAACACACAAACTAAAAATATATTGCTCTCCGAAACCCTTCGAGCGCATCAGTAAAGGTTTTTAAAGGTTTGTTTGCCCACCTGCGTCTTAATCCTCCCGTTAAGGTATGCCAGATAATAAAAGTGTAAGCACAAAATACCAGAACTAAATGCCTCCGACGGCTGCGTTTATCTCTAATACCATTTATCTAACAATCTGCTAGAATGACACTGATAATTTAAGTATTGTTGCATGAAAGTAGATTACCAAGAAAGAAGCGGTTTAACAGCGGAGAAGTTAAAAAAAATTAGGAGCGCCGTAAACTATAGCGATCTTAAATCATTTGTGAATTTCTTACTCCCTCCCCTTAGTAAGGGGAGGGCTGGGGTGGGGTAAAAAATTTACGACTCCTGCAAGGATTGCTATATAACTAACCGACACAAAAATCAGGCACTTTATTGGTTAAGAGCTGGAGCGAGTCAAAGCATTACAAACGTCATGATTAATTACAATTACTTATTGGGCGGCACTGGCCCGAATGGTATTGCTGGGGTAGGTGCTAGTTTGGACTCCTTCAACCTATTTCCTACTTCGGTCCGATCGCTAGCAACTTGCGTTAGTAGGTTTTAACTATTTCTGACAACTTAAGTTAGGAAAGCATTTGTAAATCCGCAATTATACTCACAATTGACTCTAATTAGGGGTAGAAAACTCAGATTTGGGCGATCGAGAAATCGTCAAGTATCCGAATCCTGACTCCTAACTCCGGCGATAAGTCTTAAGTTGTCACCAATGCCCCCGTCATACCAATTTTATGTGAAGTTGCATATAATAGAGAGATAGCGTTGATGGTGCGTTTTATGGCTCGTATTTTAAAAATCACAATTGAATAAAGCGTAGAATTTTTAGAAAAACAACTAAAAAATACTCGTACTGCCAGTCAAAGAGAACGAATACAAGTATTATGGTGGTTAAAAACAGGGCAAGTACAGCAGCATCAAGAATTAGCGAATCGTTTGGGGAGAGACAAATCTACGATAACCAGGTGGTTACAAAAGTAGCGACTTGTGGATTGTCGGAATTATTGTTGGTAAAAAAAGCCCCAG
>Ga0247770_1000760_pt1 | contig 30026 bp, 21 predicted proteins | sample UWRJL136409B6_FD_179943 | JGI IMG/M metagenome (GOLD analysis project Ga0247770, IMG submission 179943) | Plant litter microbial communities from Arlington Agricultural Research Station in Wisconsin, United States - UWRJ-L136-409B-6 | ecosystem: Environmental > Terrestrial > Plant litter >... | reverse complement strand
CGGGGTTCGGCCACAGGATCGATGAGGAGGGGGTGGAATTCAAATCGTGTGCGACGAGATGCCGATGTAAGTCACTGTCACTCAACAGATTACAGGACAGGACAGCCCAACGAGCCGGACAGCAGTGCGGCGGAATACATGGTTTTTCTCTGCTGATGCGACGCCTCTTCGAGGCCGATCCCCACATCGTTCCAGAGAAATCGCGTCGCTGGGTGGATCGGCATCCTCTCCGGAAATTGCGCCGCGGGGCGGGACCGTTCGGTCTCGTTTGGGGGTATCTCTCCGCATACGTTCGACAAACATTTGCAGCCCGGGCCGGACGGCGGGGCGGCGTGCGTTCCACGTGGCCCGTGTTTTGATCGGCGGGCCCTGGACGTTCTCCCCGCAGGCCCTCAACGCGGAGACCACCTTGATCAAGCCGGTTCGTTACGCGGCGGCGCTGGCCGCCGTCCTTGTCTCGGCGTGCGCGCCCGTCGCCGAGCCCATCATCGCCCCCGTGCCGGAAGGGGCGGCGGGCGCCACGGCGCCGCGCCCGCTCGTGCAGCCGGTGCAGCCGCCGCAGGAGTACACGCGGGCGGTGCAGGGGAATTCCCGCTCCGCCAACGGCGCGCCGGGATCGCGCTACTGGCAGCAGGGGGTGCGCTACTCCATCGAGGCTTCGCTGGAGCCGGAGACCCGCCAGCTGACGGGGAAGGAGCGGATCGTCTACCGCAACCGCTCGCCCAACACGCTGCCGTACGTGGTCTTCAACCTCTACCAGAACCTCTTCCGCACGGCCACCGGCGGGCTCAACCTCACCCGGCTGACCGCCGGCGGGCAGGCGCTCACCGAGTACACCGAGCAGGCGACGGCCACGGTGCTGGCCGGCGGCCAGGCGCAGCCCGGCTACTTCGTGCGCGGGACGCTGGGGCGGGTGTACCTGCCGCGGCCGCTGGCGCCGGGGGACAGCACGGTCTTCGAGGTGGAGTGGAACTTCCGCGTCCCGCCCAACGGCGCGCCGCGCACCGCGTTCGAGGACGCGCTGGGCGGGCGGGTGCTGGCGGTGGCGCAGTGGTATCCGCAGATCGCCACCTACGACGACGTGCAGGGCTTCGACATCACGCCGTACACGGGACAGGGCGAGTTCTACCTGGAGTACGGCGACTTCGACTACACGCTCACCCTTCCGGCCGGGTGGCTGATCGGCGGAACGGGGACGCTCCAGAACCCGGATCAGGTGCTGACGCCCACCGTGCGCCAGCGGCTTGACCAGGCGATGCGCACGGATTCCGTCGTCCGCGTGGTGACGGCGGCGGAGCTGGGGCGCGGGACGGTGGCGGGGCAGAACGGGCGGGTGACGTGGCGCTTCAGCGCGCGCAACGTGCGCGACGTGGCCTTCGCCACCTCCAACCGCTACCTGTGGGACGCCACGCGGGCCACCATCCCGGCGCCCACCGGCGGCGGGACCACGCAGGTGGCGGTGCACTCGCTCTACCGCCCGGGGGCGCCGCACTGGGAGAACTCGGCGCGCTACACGGACCACGCGGTGGAGTTCTGGAGCCGCGAGCTGGTGCCGTACATCTATCCGCAGATGACCAACACCGAGGGTCCCGTCTACGGGATGGAGTACCCCATGGTGATCTTCGTGGGGCGCCCGCAGACGGCGGACGAGCTGTACGAGGTGAGCGCCCACGAGGTGGGGCACGAGTGGTTCCCCATGATGGTGGGGCAGGACGAGGCGGCGTTCGCCTTCATGGACGAGGGGTTCAACACCTTCTACGAGCGGCTGGCGGTGGCCGACTTCGTCCGCCCGCAGGACCCGTGGGCGCAGCCGCGGCAGCCGTACCTGACCATCGCCGGGCAGCGCGCCGAGGCGCCGCTGATGAAGTCGGCCGACCAGATGACCGACTTCCAGATGGGGGTGGCGGCCTACTACAAGCCGGGGCTGGTGATGCGCGCGCTGCGCGCCACGCTGGGCGACGAGACCTTCGACCGCGCCATGCGCACCTACAGCAACGAGTGGCAGCTGAAGCACCCGTACCCGTGGGACTTCTTCAACACGGTGGAGCGGGTGGCGGGGCGCGACCTGGACTGGTTCTGGTACCCGTGGTTCTACACCACGGCGACCAACGACCTGGCGATCGCGCGGGTGACGCCGGGCACCGGCTCGGTGTCGGTGACGGTGCGCGACGTGGGGCAGGTGCCCTCGCCGGCCTTCCTGGTGGTGACCACCTCGGGCGGGCAGCGGGTGCGCCAGACCATCCCCATCGAGAGCTTCCTGAGCCCCTCGACGCGCGAGGTGACCGTCAACGTCCCCATCACCGGCACCGCGACGCGGGTGGACCTGGACCCGGAGTACCTGATCCCGGACGTCAACCGCCGGAACAACGCCTGGACGCCGTGATCGGTTGATCCGCTGATTCGGGAACGGCTTCGGATCGGGATCGGTTGATCAGGATGAGGTGATGTGCGAAAGGGCGGTCCTCCGCGTGGGGGGCCGCCCTTTTCGTTGGGCGGATCGGAGGGGCGGGCGCTTGAGATCGCGGCAACGACTACACGAAGTCCGCCTTCGCGGACTACCGGCCACGGCCTGGGGGGCGATCTCCGTGCGCGGAGCGAGGTTTCGTCGGGCGGTCGATCGGTGGAGCCGATGACGAGGTCGGCGCGGGCGTGATTCTGGCGCGGGGATCGGCGCCGGATACATTGGGCGGATTGGCGGTCAACCCAGGACGGGAGCGGGTCTCTTGAGGAAGATGTTCTTGGCGGGGGCGCTGGCGATGCTGGCGGCGTGCGCTCCGGGTGGACGGGCGGCGGGGCCGGCGCCGGGGAGCTACGAGACGCCCGTGGCGGCGGTGGCGAGCGACACGATGCGGCGCTGGGTTCGGCCCGTGCCGACGACGAACGCCTATCGCGCGGCGCTGGCGGAGGGGACGCGCGGCGCGACGGGGGCGCCGGGGCCTCGCTACTGGCGCAACTCGGTCAGCTACCGGATCCAGGCGGAGCTCGATCCGCGGACGACGGAGCTGCGGGGGAGCGAGCGCGTGGTCTGGCGGAACGGGTCGCCGGACACGCTGTCGTCCATCGTCCTCAACCTCTACCAGAACATCTTCACGGAGACGGCGCGGCGGAACCGGGTGGCGCAGAACACCGGCGGCGTGACGCTGACGCGCGTGACGGCGCAGGGGACGGCGCTGGCCGCGCAGCCCACGAGCCGCATCCGGGTGGCGGCGAATCCCGCGGCGGGGTCGCCGGTGGGGTACGCGGTGGAGGGGACGCTGGCGCGGCTCGTCCTCCCCCGCGCGGTGATGCCGGGGGACAGCGTGGTGCTGGAGATCGACTGGCACCACCGCGTGCCGCCGGCGGGGTCGTTCCGCACGGCGTACGAGGACGCGCTGGGGGCGCGGGTGTTCAACGTGGCGCAGTGGTATCCGCAGGTGGCCACCTACGACGACCTGGCGGGGTGGGACGCCACGCCGTACCTGGGCGACGGCGAGTTCTACCTGGAGTACGGCGACTTCGACGTCTCCATCACCCTCCCCGCCGGGCAGATCGTGGGCGCGACGGGGACGCTGGCGAACGCGACCGACGTGCTCTCGGCCCAGACGCGCGAGCGGCTGGCGCGGGCGGAGCGGTCGGACTCCGCCGTGCGGATCGTCACGGCGGCGGACCTGGACGCGGGGGCGGCGACGGCGCGGCGGACGGGGTCGCTCACCTGGCGCTTCGTCGCGCGGGACGTGCGGGACTTCGCCTTCGCCACGTCGGACCGCTACCTGTGGGACGCGGCGCGGGCGACGGTGGGGGGAGACGGCGGCGCGGCGCGGCCCGTCGTCGTCAACGCGTACTACCGGCCGGGGGCGGCGGGGTGGGACCGGGCGTGGCGATACGGCCAGCACTCCATCGACCACTTCAGCCGGGCGCTGATCCCCTACCTCTACCCGCAGATGACCATCGCGGAGGGGCCGATCGGGGGGATGGAGTACCCGATGCTGGTCTTCATCCCGCGCTCGGCCACGGCGATGGCGCTGCACGCGGTGATCGCGCACGAGGTGGGGCACGAGTGGTTCCCGATGATGATCGGGCAGGACGAGGCGGCGTACGCGTGGATGGACGAGGGGCTCACCACCTACAACGAGGACCGCGCGGTGCGGTCGTTCCATCCCGACTCGGCCGACCCGCGGCTGGAGACGCAGCGGGCCTACCTGAACGTGGCGGGGCGCGACAACGAGGTGCCGCTGATGCGCCACACGGACCTGGTGTCGCCGTACGGCGCGCGGACGGTGGCGGCGTACAGCAAGCCGGCGGTGATGCTCGTCTCCCTCCGCGCCGTCCTGGGCGACGCGGTGTTCGACCGGGCGATGCGGACGTACGCGAGCGAGTGGCTGCTCAAGCACCCCACCCCGTGGGACTTCTTCGCCACCTTCGAGCGCGTCTCCGGGCGCGACCTGGACTGGTTCTTCTACCCGGCGTGGTTCGAGACCGGGGTGCTGGACCAGGCGGTCGCCGCCGTGCAGCCGGTGGAGGGCGGCGTCAACGTGGTCGTCCGCGACCTGGGCGACCTGCCGATGCCCACCACCGTGGCCGTCACCACCGAGGACGGGGCGACGGTGGAGAGCGACATCCCGCTGGAGACGTGGACGCGCGAGGGGCGCCGCACGGCAACCGTGGCGCTTCCCACCAGCGGCCGCGTGACGCGCGTGGAGATCGACCCGCGCCGCCTCTTCCCCGACGCGGACCGCTCCAACAACGTCTGGACGCCGGCGGGAAATCCGTAGATCCGATCGATTCGATCACGATCAGGATCCGTTCGCGATCCTGATCCCGATCGACCGAGGGCCGGCTCTTCCCGCGTGGATGAGTCGGCCCTCGCGCCTTTTCGGGACCCGGACAATGGATCGATCGCCATCTCCCGGGTACGATCCACATCTCCCGACGTCCCTCTCGCGGAGCCATCCGTTCCCGTGCATGTTGTCGGACCGCGCGCCGGGAGGCGGCGCGATCCTTGCCGCCCGGATGGGGAAGGGCCGCGCCCGCGAGACCGACAACTCCGCAGACCACAAGCAGATCCGCAATGAAGATCCAGCAGCTCCAACGCATGGCCTTGCTGTGCGCGTTCGCCTTCGCGTCCGCCTGCGGCGGCGGCGACGCCGAGACCGGCGGCGGCACCGCGAAGGGCGACTCCGCCGCCGCGCCGGGGGCGGACTCCGCGAAGACCGAAGCCGCGGCGCCCGCCGTCAAGTCGCCGCGCGACCAGGCGCCGGCCATCATCCGCGGGCTGTACCTGAACGCGTACAAGGCCGGCTCGGGGGCGCAGCGCAAGCGCTTCATCGAGATCGCCGACCAGACGGAGATCAACGCCTTCGTCATCGACGTCAAGGACGAGCGCGGCGTGCACTACCGCAGCCAGCTGGAACTGCCGATGCAGCTGACGCCGCCCAGCGAGATCACCCTGCGCGACCTCAAGGGGATCGCGGACACGCTGCAGGCGCACGGGATCTGGACCATCGCCCGCATCGTGGTCTTCAAGGACCCGGTGCTCTCCAAGGCCAGGCCGGAGTGGTCGGTGCAGCGCCCCGGCGGCGGGCTGTGGGTGGACAAGGCGGGGAACACCTGGGTGAGCACCTGGGACGAGCGCGTCTGGGACTACAACATCAAGATCGCCGAGGAAGTGGCGAAGCTGGGCTTCGACGAGATCCAGTTCGACTACATCCGCTTCGCCGAGCCGTACAAGAGCCTCCCGCCGCAGGTGCACCCGCGCGCCCGCGGCGACCGCGCGGACGCCATCGCGGCGTTCCTGAACGAGGCCAAGCGCCGGCTGCATCCGCTGGGCGTCACGGTGACGGCGGACGTGTTCGGCCTCTCGCCCAACGAGGCGGGCGACGTGAACATCGGCCAGCAGTGGGAGACCGTCAGCGCCATCGCCGACGGGGTGCTGCCGATGATGTACCCGTCGCACTACTTCCCCACGCACCTTCCCGGGGTGAGCCGGCCGGACCTGCAGCCGTACGACGTGCTCTTCAAGTCGGCGGGGATGGCGCGCTGGCGCAGCGACCAGATGCAGGCGGTGGGGGTGCGGCCGGCGCGCATCGTCCCGTGGCTGCAGGCGTTCTCGGCCCCGTGGCTGGGGCGCAACCACCAGAAGTACGGCCCCGAGCAGATCCGCCAGCAGAAGCAGGGCGTCTACGACGTGGGGCTGGAGGACTGGGTCCTGTGGCACCCGGGGAGCAACTACGAGCAGTTCGTCCCCGCGCTGGAGCGGGGCGAGGCGCAGTCGCGGAAGAAGGCGCAGTACACGCCCCCGGCGGACGTGATGAGCTGGCTCAACCGCTTCGAGCGCGAGGGCGTGCGCGCCGCGCGCGAGGAGGCGGCGCGCCAGGCCCGCGGCGACGTGAACGACCCCGCCGCGGCCGCCGCCGCGCGCACCGGCCGCCCGGACCCCAGCACCCCGCCGTCGAAGACGACGCCGGGCACCAACGCCCCGGCCGAGGCCGCCCCCAAGGGCCCCGCCGCCACCCCCGCCGCCGGCGGCCAGACCAACCCCAGCAACCCCGCCCAGAATCGCCCGTGAGGCGGTTCGGCTGAGGGGAACGAAGAAGGCCCGCGGACGCTCCGCGGGCCTTCTTCATATGGATCGCTGTCTGCGGATTCGCGTCGTGCGAGGAGACGGAGACCCGGGGGCGGCATCATCCAGTTGCGCGATCGGCGGCGGTTGCTGCCGCGGTGGTCTCGCCGCTGCCGCGCCCAAGCCTCGCTCATTCCTCGGCTAGATTCTCACGGCCCTGCCGTCGCTTTCGCGGCCGTTGGGTCTGCGCGGCCGGGCCTCAGAATGACAACCTTGAGGCGTGGTGGATCTCCCCATATCCGTATCGAATCACGCGTCCGGGACGTTGCGGCGCAGCTCTTCGAGCCAGACGACGGCCTCGGAGTCGCTGGGGGCGCGCCAGTCGCCCCGGGGGGAGAGGGAGCCGCCGGAGCCCACCTTGGGGCCGTTGGGCATCGCCGAGCGCTTGAACTGGCTGGTCTTGAAGAAGCGCCAGAGGAAGACCTCCAGCCACCGCTTGATCGTCGGGAGATCGTAGGCGACGCGCTTGGCCTCCGGGACGAGGTCGGGCCAGGCACCCCGATCTCGATCGCCCCAGGCGTGGAGGGCCAGGAAGGCCACCTTGCTGGGGCGATAGCCGTAGCGCGTGACGTGGTAGACGTTGAAGTCCTGCAGCCCGTACGGCCCGATCACGTCCTCCGTCTTCTGCGCCGGCTGCGAATCGTCGCCCCCGCCGGTCGCGGGGACCAGCTCGGGGGAGATCTCGGTGTCGACGATGGACTGGAGGACGGCGCCGGTGTCGTCGTCGAACTGGCGCGTCTCCACCACCCAGCGGATCAGGTGCTGGATCAGCGTCTTGGGGACCGAGGCGTTGACGTTGTAGTGCGACATCTGGTCGCCCACGCCGTACGTGGCCCACCCCAGCGCCAGCTCGCTCAGGTCCCCCGTCCCCAGCACCAGCCCGTCGTGATGGTTCGCCAGGCGGAAGAGGTGCGACGTCCGCTCCCCCGCCTGCACGTTCTCGAAGGTCACGTCGTGCACCGGGCTTCCCGCGGCGAACGGGTGGCCGATGTCGCTCAGCATCTGCTGCGACGAGGGGCGGATGTCGATCTCGGCGGCGGTGATCCCCAGGGCGCGCATCAGCTTCCAGGCGTTGTCGCGCGTCCCGGAGCTGGTGGCGAAGCCGGGCATGGTGTACCCCAGCACGTTCTCGCGCGGGAGCCCCAGCCGGTCCATCGTCCGCGCCGCCACGATCAGCGCGTGCGTGGAGTCCAGCCCGCCGGAGATGCCGATCACCACCTTCTTGATCCCCGTGGCGGTGAGGCGCTTCATCAGGCCGTGCACCTGGATGCTGTACGCCTCGTAGCAGCGCTGGTCGCGCACCCGCGGGTCGTCCGGCACGTACGGGTAGCGCGGCACCCGCCGCTCCAGCGTCGTCTCCCCCGCCGGCACCTCGAACTCGAAGGCGACGCGGCGGAGGCCCCGGACGCGCTCCATGTGATCGCCGGAGGCGTCGGTGAAGGTGTCCATCCGCATCCGCTCGCCCACCAGGCGCTCCAGGTCCACGTCGGCCACGATCACCTGCTCGTCGTCGGCGAAGCGGCGCGACTCGGCCAGGAGCTCGCCGTTCTCGTAGATCAGCGCGTGGCCGTCCCAGGCCAGGTCGGTGGTCGACTCGCCCGCGCCGGCGCCGGAGTACAGGTACGCGGCGATGCACCGCCCGGACTGCGCCGCGCAGAGCGTCCGGCGGTACTCCGCCTTGCCGAGGGTGATGTTGCTGGCGGAGAGGTTGGCGAGGACGGTGGCGCCGCCCATGGCCGCGTAGCAGCTGGGCGGGATGGGCGTCCACACGTCCTCGCAGATCTCCACGTGCAGCGCGAACCCCTCCACGTTCCCGGCCGAGAACACCAGGTCGGCGCCGAAGGGGACGGTCCCGCCCAGGAAGCGCACCTCCTCCGCGGCGGCCATCCCGGCCGGCGTGAACTGGCGCTTCTCGTAGAACTCGCGGTAGTTGGGGAGATAGCTCTTGGGGACGATGCCCAGCACCCGCCCGCGGTAGATCACCACGGCGCAGTTGAAGAGCTTCCCCTCGAAGAGGAGCGGCGCGCCGACGAGGATGACGGGCGAAAGCTCCGCGCTGGCGGCGGCGACGTCCGCGATCGATTCCACCACCGCGTCCAGGAGCGCGCGCTGGTGGAAGAGGTCGTCGTTGGTGTAGGCGGAGATGCCCAGCTCGGGGAAGAGCGCCACCGCCGCCCCCATCTCCGACGCCTGGCGCGCGAGGGCGATGGTGCGCTCGGCGTTGAAGCGCGGATCCGCCACGCGCACGTGCGGGACGCAGACGGCCGCGCGGACGAATCCGTGGGCGTAGACCGAATGGAACGGGCGATCCATCACGCTCCGGGGTGCGGGACGGGTGCAAAGTGAGATGCCGGTGCCCCGCCACGCAATCCGCGGGCGCGGTCAGGGGCGATCCCGCATCGATGCGCATCGTACTCGAAACGAGAATAATTCGGCGCGCCGCTCTCGGCAAGGTGCCCGGGTACGCAGGAAATGTCACGTCGAGTTGGAATCGCGTTCGCCCGGTGGCGGCTGTCGAGCGGGGGATTGCCAACGGACATGCGGAGCTCCACTCTGGACCGGACGCTCCGCACGACCCTGGGCTTTGATCACCCGCTCCCGTTCGCCCCGCCCGCCCATGATGACGATCCGCGAAGTGGAAGCGCTCGCCTCGGGAGGCGAGTCGGACATCATCGAGTTCAAGCGCTCCACCGGCCAGCGCTCGGACGCCATGCGTACGATCTGCGGAATGCTGAACGGCCGTGGCGGATACGTCCTGTTCGGCGTGACCGACGCGGGCGCGATCGAAGGCCAGGAAGTCTCCACCCGGACCATGGAGGACATCGCGCATGAGTTGCGGAAGATCGATCCGCAGCCGGCGCTTACCCCCGAGCGGGTCGTTCTGGAGAGCGGCCGTGAGGTGATCGTCCTCGTCGCTCCGGGGAACAGCGGCGGTCCGTTCACCTACGACGGCCGTCCAAATGTCCGCAACGGTCCCCTGACCGCCGCGATGCCGCACGAGCGGTACCGGCAGCTGCTCCTGGAGCGCATCCATCCGCTGCACCGCTGGGAAACGCAGCCCGCGCACGGTTTCGGCATCGAGGACCTGGACACGCGCGAGATCGTCGTCACCATCGAAGAGGCGATCCGCCGCTCGAGGCTGGAGGATCCTGGCACCCGCGACCCCGAACGCCTGCTCCGCGGGCTGCGCCTGATGCACGACGGACAGCTCCGGAACGCCGCGGTCATCCTGTTCGCCCGCGCGGACCGCGTGCTTCCCCACTACCCGCAATGCCTGCTCCGCCTGGCGAGGTTCAGGGGCGCGGACAAGACGGAGTTCATCGACCACCGGCGGGAGGTGGGAAACGCGTTCGATCTCCTGGTGCGCGCCCAGCGCTTCCTCATGGACCACCTTCCCGTCGCGGGTCGGGTGGTGCCGAACCAGATGGAGCGCGTGGACGAGCCGCTGTACCCGCCCGTGGCGCTGCGCGAGGCGCTCGCCAACGCGCTCTGCCACCGCGACTACGCGATGCCCGGGGGGTCCGTTGGGATCGCCATGTACGACGACCGGCTAGAGATCACCAGCACCGGCCGCCTTCCCTTCGGCCTCACGCCGCGGGACCTGGTGACCGATCACACGTCGCTGCCCTGGAATCCGCTGATTGCCAGCGTCTTCTATCTTCGGGGCATCATCGAGCAGTGGGGGCGCGGAACGCTCAAGATCCGGTCGCTCGCGGAGCAGGCGGGCCTGGTCGCGCCCGAGTTCGATGAGCGCGGCGGAGAGGTGGTCGTGCGCTTCAATCCCATGCGGTACGTGGCCCCAAGCCGCGTCAGCCGTCCGTTGAGCCCCCTCCAGCAGCAGATCCTGCAGGTGCTCGCGGCGATCGGCTCCGCCAGCATCGGCGAGATTCACGGGCAGCTGGCGAGCGAGGTGCCCAGACCCACGGTGAAGGACAACTTACAGATCCTGCGCCAGCTTGAGCTGGTGCGAATGACAGGGCGCGGTCGGGGAACCCGCTGGAATCTCGCCTGAGAAGCTCGATCGGATGGAATTGGATGGATTGGATGGCATCCAATTCCATCCAATCGGCATCCAATCCATCGACACGCATCCAATTGGATCCAGACGCCCGAAAAAGAAAGCGCCCCCTCGCCAATCTGTCGGCGAGGGGGCGCGGTCGTATCCGGCGACGTCGATCGATCCTGACCGCTACGCCTGGCTGGCGGGCTTCAGGAGGCCGGAGTTCAGGGCGAGGCGCACCAGCTCGGCGCGGTGGCTGAGGCCGAGCTTCTGCATCAGGCGGGCGCGGTAGGTGTCGACGGTCTTGGGGGAGAGGAAGAGCTTCTTCCCGATCTCGCCGGAGCTGTAGCCCTCGGCGGTGAGCGCCAGCACCTCGCGCTCGCGCTCGGAGAGCTTCTCGATGGGGCTGGTCTCGCCTTTTTCCTCGACCGCGCGGTAGGTGCGCAGGAGGAGGCGGGTGGCGCTGGGGTAGAGGAACACCTCGTCGCGGGCCACGGCGCGGATGGCGCGGATCAGGTCTTCGTCCGCGCTGGTCTTGCGCACGTAGCCGCTTCCGCCCGCCTCCAGCACGGGGAGCAGGAACTCCTCCTCGGCCTGCGAGGTGAGCACCAGCACCTTGGCGCCCGTCTCCAGCGCGTTGATCTGCCGCGTGGCCTCCAGCCCGCCGATCCCCGGCATGGCCAGGTCCATCACCACCACGTCCGGCCGCAGCGCGCGCGTCCGCTCCACGCCATCCTCGCCCGTGGACGCCTGCCCCACCACGTCCAGGTCGGGCTCCAGCCCCAGCAGCGCCTCCAGGCCGCTGCGCAGCACCGGGTGGTCGTCGACCAGGAGGATGCGGATCTTGTCGGACATGATGATCGGTCCCGTTCGGGGAATGAAGATTGGGTGTCGGCGGCGACGGACGATGGCGGTCGCGGTCAGGCCGGCGGACCGGCGCCGCCCGGGGTTGCCTCGCGGCCCGATGCCTCCTGCACGGCGATGCGGAAGATCGTGGTGCGGTGGGCGACGGGGTCGCCGTCCGTGAAGGTCTCGGGGATCAGCTGGCGGACCAGCTCCACGCCGCGCCGCCACTCGGCCTGCTCCCACTCCGCGCCGTCGGCGGGGAGAACGTAGAAGCCGCCGTGGATGACCACGCTTCGCCAGCTGAAGATGGCCTCCACCTCGTCGACCTCGAAGGCCACGGGCGCCCACGTCTCCCCGGTGGCCTCCAGCTTGGCGCCCGCCGAGGTGCGGCCGTAGATCCAGCCGCCGTCGTAGACGTAGTGGAGCGGCTCGATGTCCACGTGGTTCTTCCACGCGTAGGCCAGCCGCCCCACGTGGTTGCGGGCCAGGATGGCGTCGATCTCGGCGCGGTCGAGCGTGCGGATGCGCGGGGCGCGGGTGCTGCTCATCGTGGCCTCCAGCCTTGCTTGCGAGGTTGCTCTCGCCCGGTCTCCACCAGTCGGCGAAGGACGATCGTCCCGCCGCGTGAATGGAGGATACGCCTTGCCGCCCGCCGGGTCAGTCGGGAAAGGCAGGCCGTGTGTCCGTAGAATACCCTACACGCCAACATACCGTGCATCTCCCCCCGGCAGAAGGCGCGTCGGTGGCGGGAGGAGGATCGATGTGGTTCGACGGATGGGTTCGCGTGCCGCAGTGGGCCCCGTCTCCCCTGGCCCTTCTCCCCGCGAGCGGGAGAGGAAGAACTGCTCGAGGTTCGACGGGCAGTCTACAATGCCGCGGCGGCCCCCTCCCCAACCCTCCCCCCAGAGGCGGAGGGAGCCCGTTCTACCGCCTCGCGAGCGTTGGTGCGAGGGAGATGCTTCGCCCGCCAACCTCCCACGGAACGGGGGAGGACAGACCGCGCCAGCGGTCAGGAGGGGGCCGCGCCGGAGCCGCCGGAGCACATCGAACCCAGCCCTCGCGAGGAAATCCCCACGCGAAAGTGCGGGGGCGCACCTTCGCGCCCCCGCACTTCCGTCATCCACCGATCCAGCGTCCGCCGAGGGTGGAGCTTACTTCTGCACGATCAGCGCGGTGACCATCCCGAACATCCCCATCGGACCCTCGGCGTGCGGGAGGATGTGGCAGTGGAAGGCCCAGGTGCCGGGGTTGTTGCAGTTGACGATCACGTCCCAGCGCTCGCCCGGGGCGATGTTGAGCGTGTCGCACCGCCACGGCGCCGGCTGCGCCCACCCGTCCTTGTCGATGACGGTCATGTGCATCCCGTGCAGGTGCATGGGGTGGATCATCATCCCCTCGTTCATGAAGCGGATGCGCAGCTTCTGCCCCAGCTTGGCCACGATGGGCTCGGTGGCCGGGAAGCCCTTGCCGTTGAGGGTGTAGCCGTGGGCGCCGTCGTTCAGCACCATCACGTAGTCCACGTCCACCTTCTCGATGGGGCGCGGGTTCCTGGGCGCCACGATGAAGGCGCCCAGCAGCCCGTTCCCCACCTGGCGGGCGGCGTTGTGGTGCGAGTGGTACATGTGCGAGCCGCTGTTCCCCTCGGGGACGGTGAACTCGTAGGTGTAGCTCTCGCCCGGCTTGACGGGCGGCTGGGTGATGAAGGGCACCCCGTCCATCTCCACCGGCAGCTCCAGGCCGTGGAAGTGCACGGCGGTGGACTCGGGGAGCTGGTTGTGGAGGATGAAGCGCACCCGGTCGCCCTCGGTGACGCGGATCTGCGGACCGGGCACCTGCTTGTTGTACGCCCACGCCTCCACCTTCTTTCCCGGCTCGGTCTCCCACTGCATCACCTCGGCGGTGACCTCGAAGACCTTCACGCCGTTCTCGATGCGCGGCTCGAAGAGGAGGTTGCCCTTCCCCTCGGTTTTGGCGGGGAAGGCCTTGATGCCGGCCTCGTGGTGCGCGTCCATCTCGTCGGCCGCCTTGCGGATGTCGGCCGGGGTCCTGGGATGCGGCGCGGTGGTGCCGCCGCTGTGGTTGCTGTCGCCGTGGGCGGGGGTGGCGGCGGCCGTCCTGGCCGCGCCCTGCGCCGACTGCTCCTTGCACGCCGCCAGCGCCGTGCCGACGACCGGCACCGCCAGCCCCAGCGCGCTGAACCGCAGGAAGTCGCGCCGGGACCGCGGGGCGGTGACTGCGGAGGCGGCGGCGTTGGTTACGTTGGTGGTGTCGTGGCTCATCGGCCTGGCTCCGTGTATCTCTCGGAAAAGCCGCGTCGTGCCGCGGCGTCGGGTCGCTCTTTCGAACGGGTGGAAGCTACGGTTTTCGCGGGGGAGCGTCTGTCGGGAGGCTGGCGGAACCGCGTGCGGGGCCGCGGCGTCCCCCCGGGCGGGGAGGATCACCACGGATGGGGATGGACGTAGGGGGATGCCGTACAGGGGGAGTCGAGGAAGTGCGAAGGTGCGGGGGGGCGGAACTTCGATCGGGGGCGATGGGCGGTGTCGCATGCCTCGGCGGGCCCCCTCTCCCCGGCCCTCTCCCCCAAAAAAACCCTGGGGGAGAGGGAGAAATCGGGGGATGTTCGAAGGGCGGTCTACAATGCCGCGGCGGGCCCCCTCCTCGCAGGCGGGAGAGGGGAGAACTGAAACGAAACCACGCACGAAGCCTCGCCGCGCGATCTCCGCCCTCGCGATAATCCCCGGCGAGGCTTTCCGTGGTCCTAGCGGGTGTGTTCACGCACCCGCGCGAGGCCCGGCGCCGCGCACAAAAAACCGGCCCCCTCATGAGGAGCCGGCTCTTCATCCTTTCGCACCTCCGCACCCTCGCACTTTCGCACTTCGCCTTCACACCCCCCGCATCAGCGACGCGATCCGGTCCCGGTAGGCGCGGCTGCTGTTGACCTGCGTGCCGTCGTTCATGATGACGAGGTATTCGCCCTTGCCCCAGCTTTCGATGGCGCGGATGCGGTCCACGTTGACGATGGCCGAGCGGTGGATTCGCATGAAGCGGCGCGGGTCCAGGCGGCCTTCCATGGCGCTCATGGTCTCGCGCAGCAGGTGCACGCGCTTGTCCAGGTGCAGCTCCAGGTAGTTGTCCGCCGCGCCGATCCAGTCGATCTCGTCCACCCGCACGAAGACGTAGCGGCGGCCGGAGCGCACCAGGAAGCGGTCCGGGTAGTCCACGGCGGGGCGGCGGACGCGCTCCAGCATGGCCTCCAGGTTCTCCGCCCACCTGGCCCCCGCCGGCTGGTGCAGCCGCGCCCGCACCCGCTCCAGCGCCGTGTGGAAGCGGTCCAGGTCGAAGGGCTTCAGCAGGTAGTCCACCGCGTTCACCTCGAACGCCGAGAGCGCGTACTGGTCGTACGCGGTCACGAACACCACCAGCGGCATCCGGTGCGGCCCCACCGCCTCCACCACGCCGAAGCCGTCCATCTCCGGCATCTGCACGTCCAGGAACACCAGGTCGGGCATCAGCACGCGGATGGCCTCCACGGCCTCCACCCCGTCCTCGCACTCCCCCACCACCTCCACGTCCTTCTCGCGCTCCAGGAGCGCGCGGACGCGCTCGCGCCCCAGCGGCTCGTCGTCCACCACCAGCGCCTTGATCGTTGCCACCTGCGCCTCTTCAGAGATTGGTGCTCAAGAGAACGGAAGTCCTTAGTGCTTAGTGCTTAGTGCTTAGTGCTTAGTGCTTAGTGCTTAGTGCTTGGTGCTTGGTCCGAAATCCTGAGCACGCATCGGTGCCGAGCTGACGGCGCCATCCGGACAATCCTACTTAGGACTAAGGACTTAGGACTTCTTTTGCCTGGCGCGCGCCGCCGCTCGTCGCCTCCGCCAGCTCCCCGTCCACCGCGACCCGCAGCGGCAGGTCCATCTCCAGCACCGCGCCGCCGCCGGGAGCGGGGCGCAGCTCCAGGCGGTGCCGGCCGCCGTATTGGCCCGCCAGCCGCTCCGACAGCGCCTCCACCGCGTCCGGGGCGGCGCCGGGGGCCGCGGGGCCGCGCGCCTCCACCTTCAGCCGCGCCCCCTCCACCCGCGCCCGCAGCACCAGCGAGACGGCCGATCCCCCCGCGCCGCGCGGCGGGAGGAGGACGTCGGCCACCGCCTCCAGCAGCAGGTGCGGCACCTCCGCGTCCGCCGCCGCGGGCTCCAGGTCCACGCGCAGCATGGCCGGAAGGCCGGAGCTCCCCGCCACCACCCCCAGGTACAGCCGCAGCAGCTCCGACTCCTCCTCCAGCGTGGACTCGGCCTCCGCGTCGCGGTACAGGGTGGCGCGGAGGAAGTCGCTGAGCCGCGCCAGCGCCCGGTCCGCCGCCGCCACGTCCGTCCGCACCAGCCCCGCCAGCACGTCCAGCATCCCGAAGAGGAGGCGCGGCTGGATCCGCAGCTTCATCAGCTCCAGCCGGCTCTCGGCGATCTGCGCCTCCAGGCGCGCGGAGGCGCCCTCGCGCTCCCGCGCCTCGCGGAAGAAGCGGAGCGCGTTCCCCACCGCCACCATGTTGAAGAGGAGCGACACGCGTCCGGGAAGGAGCATCACCCACGCGATGGGGAAGAGGCTGGCGGGAACGGCCCCGGGGTCGCCCAGCACCGCGCGCACCACCACTTCCAGGTGCGAGTAGGCGGCCGTGATCCCGATCCCCAGCACCCCGGAGAGGAGGAGCGCACGCAGCCAGCGGTCCGCGCGGAACGGGAACGCGCTCGCCAGCGCCAGCCCGGCCATCGCCAGCAGGGCGAGCAGCGTGGACAGGGCGAACCCCAGCACCAGCGCCTTCCCCGCCCCCAGCTCCACCCCGTCGATGCGCGCCAGGAAGAAGCGCTGCGCCGCGATCACCACCCCGAAGACCCCCCACCCGGCCGCGAAGAAGCGGCGGAAGAGCCCGCTTCCGCCGAAGACGGGGTCGGCGCCGCGCGCGCTCACGCCGCCTCCGCCGGGGAGAAGGGGATGTCGATGGTGGCCGCCGTGCCGCCCTCGGGGCGCGTGCTGACGTCGAAGCGGTGGTCGGCGCCGTACAGCTGCGCCAGCCGCGCGCGCGTGTTGGCCACCCCCACCCCGCCGCGCCGCGCCGTCCCCTCCGGCGGGAGGCCGCGCCCGTCGTCCAGCACCTGCAGCAGGAGCCGGCCGCCGTGCCGCGCCGCCCGCACCTCCACGCTCCCCGGCCCGCGCCGCGGGGCGATCCCGTGGCGGATGGCGTTCTCCACCAGCAGCTGCAGCGCCAGGTGCGGGACGCGCGCCCCCTCCACCCCCGGCTCCACGTCGGTCCGCACCCGCAGCCGCTCGCCCAGGCGGATGCTCTCGATCTCCAGGTACAGCGAAAGGAACTCCAGCTCCTCGCTCAGCCGCACCTCCTGCACCCCCGCGCGCGCCTGCGTCCGCTCCAGCAGCTGCTTCAGCCGGCCGATGGTGCGCACCGCCTCTTCCGGGTCGCGGTGCATCAGCGCCGACACCGAGTTGAGGGTGTTGAAGAGGAAGTGCGGGTGGATCTGCATCTTGAGCACCTGCAGCTGCGCCTGCGACAGCCGCGCCTCCAGCCGACCCGCCGCCGCCTCGTGGTCGCGCCGGCGGAAGTAGTGGGCGATGGCGTATCCCGCGCCCACGTCGCCCAGCCAGAGGAGCAGGTGCAGGGGGACCAGCCGAAGCAGCACCAGCCCCAGCGGCTCCGCGATGAAGTCGCCGCCCGCGCGCAGGATGACGAGGCGCAGGGTGAGCACCACCCCCCCCGCCGCCATCAGCGCCGCCGTGGTGCGCACCGGGCGGCGCGGCTCCACGGGAATGGTCCACGCCACCGCGAAGGCCGCCAGCTGCACCAGCAGCCATCCAAAGGTGTCGAAGACGGCCACCCAGATGGCCGCCACCCGCTCGTGCGGCTCCGCCGCGTACAGCGTCATCCCCGCGAACCCCCCCGACTGGAGGAGCCAGAAGACGGCGAACACCCCCCACGCGCGCCCGCTGCGCAGCAGCTCGCGGAGCGCGGCGCCCGAGAGCCGCCCCGCCGTGCGGTGCGGCGCATTCCGGGCGGAAGGGGGAGAATCTGCGGTCACGGGACGCGGGGCTCCGGTGGAACAAGGAAACGAAGCGCTCGCCCGGCGCATCGGGGCGCCCGGCGGGATGCGGAGTCGTAAGAATACGGTATACACCCCACGTCGTGCACCGTTGGCGGGACGGACCGCCCTTCCCGCCGGGCGAGACGACGCCCCGGCGGGGCGAGCGGGACCCCGCCGCGGGCCGCATCCGCCCCCCCGCTCCCCCCGGCCGGCGCGGGACGCGGGCGCCCGGCGCCGGAGCGAATCCGGCTGTTTACGCACGGATCGGCGGGAGTGGATCCTCCCCATCCCACGCGGTCGCGAGAGAGGGGTGATCCAAACTCGCTGAACCGTGCGCGGAACAGGCGCCGGGAGACGGTCGCGTCCGGAGAGAAGAGCCGGCCTCCCGCCGTAGAGCCCTCGGCCGAGATGAGTATCGGAATTTTCTCGAAGAGGCACCTTTCGGTCTTCCCTCTCCTCGATCCGCATCCGCCCGCCGTGTCCGCGCCCTCCATCGCCCGCAGGACGCCCGGCGCGCCTTCGGTACCGCAAAACGAGTCATCGGGAGGATGGGCGCGGAGGCCGACCCATCCTCCACATCCCCCCGATGACGCAGTTGCAATGGGCCGGGAGAGCGCGAGATCCGATCGTGGGCGAGATCGATCGCAATCCGATGCGACATCGGAAGGAACCGCACGATGGAAAGAGCGTTGGCAGGGCCGCGCAAACGGCACCCTCCGCATCCCCCGATCTCCCCGGCCCGCTCCGGCCCGCTCCGGGGGATGGCGCCGCGGGACGGGGAACCCTTCTTGCTGGCCGCGGTTCGGGCTCCACGACGTCCGACCGCACATCCCCGGGGTAGATGCACGGCAGCTACAACGCCACGCTGGTCGTGGCTTCCGTCCTGATTGCCATCTTCGCGGCGTACGCGGCGCTGGCGCTGGCCTCGCGGGTGGCGGCGTCCAGCGGCCGCTTCCGCGCGGCGTGGCTGGTGGGCGGAAGCGTCTCCATGGGCGTGGGGATCTGGGCCATGCACTTCGTGGGGATGCTGGCCTTCCGGCTCCCCGTCCCCATGGCGTACGCCGTCCCCACGGTGGTGCTCTCCGCGCTGGCGGCCATCGGCGCGTCGGGGCTGGCGCTGTACGTGGCCGGCCGTCCCACCGTCCGCCCCCTGGGCCTCCTGGCCGCCGGGCTGGCGATGGGCGCGGCGATCGCGGGGATGCACTACATCGGGATGGCGGCGCTCCGCACCCCGGCCGACCTGAGCCACGATCCCGCGCGCGTTGCGCTCTCCATCGCCATCGCCGTCGGGGCCTCGCTGGCCGCGCTCTGGCTCGCTCTGCGCTTCCGCGCGGACGAGAGCCCCCGCGGGCGGCGGTGGAAGGCCGCCAGCGCGCTGGTGATGGGGGCGGCCATCGCCGGGATGCACTACACGGCCATGTCGGCGGCGCGCTTCCAGCCGGCGCGCGGCGCCATGGGGATCGCCGAGCGGGACGTCCTGCGCACCGAGGGGCTGGCGAGGGGGATCGCCGCCGCCACCCTGGCGCTCCTGGCCGTCACCGTGCTGGGCGCGGTGGTGGACCGCCGCGCCCGCGCCCGCTCCACGGAGACCGAGGCGATCCGCCGCAGCGAGGACCGCTTCCGCTCGCTGGTGCTGGCCACCGCGCAGGTGGTCTGGACCACCGACCCCGCCGGGGAGATGGCGGACGAGCAGCCCGAGTGGTCCACCTTCACGGGGATGGAGCTCGACGAGTACCGGGGGATGGGATGGCTGAACGCCGTCCACCCCGACGACCGCGAGCGGGTGGCCCACGCCTGGCGCACCGCCGTGGAGCGCCGCACCCTCCTCTCCGCCGAGCACCGGATGCGCCGCGCCGACGGCGAGTGGCGGCACGTGTCCATGCGTGCCGTCCCGGTGCTGGAGCCGGGGGGCCGCGTCCGCGAGTGGGTGGGGACCACCACCGACGTCACCGACCGCAAGCGCACCGAGGAGGCGCGCGACTTCCTGGCCGACGCCAGCCGCGTCCTGGCCTCGTCGCTGGACTACCAGGCCACCCTCCGCGCCGTCGCCGCGCTGGCCGTCCCCCGGCTGGCCGACTGGTGCGCCGTGGACGTCCTGGACGAGGACGGGCGCCTGGAGCGCGTGGCCGTGGAGCACCGCGACCCGGACAAGGTGGCGCTGGCGCACGAGATCCAGGCCCGCTACCCGGCCGATCCCGCCTCCCCGCGCGGCCTCCCGCAGGTGATCCGCACCGGCCGGCCCGACATGATGGCCGACATCCCGGACGCCGTGCTGGAGGCCGCCGCCCGCGACCCCGAGCACCTGCGGCTCATCCGCGCCCTGGGGCTGCGCTCGTACATCGTGGTCCCGCTGGTGGCGCGCGACCGGACGCTGGGCGCCATCTCGCTGGTGCACGCCGAGTCCGGCCGCGCCCACGACGCCGCCGACCTGGCGCTGGCCGAGGAGCTGGCCCGCCGCGCCGCCGTCGCCATCGACAACGCCCGCCTCTTCGCCGAGACCGAGGAATCGCGCGCGCAGCTGGAGCAGCAGGCCGCCGAGCTGGAGGAGGCGCAGGCGGAGATGGAGATGGCGCACGACGAGCTGCAGCGCGCCAACGAAGAGCTGGTGGAGCGCACCGCCGACGCAGAGCGCGCCCGCGCCGCCGCCGACGAGGCCAACGCCGCCAAGAGCGCCTTCCTGGCCACCATGAGCCACGAGCTGCGCACCCCGCTCAACGCCATCGCCGGCTACGGGCAGCTCCTGGAGATGGAGATCCACGGGCCCGTCAACGACACGCAGCGCGAGTACCTGGAGAAGATCCGCCGCAACCAGACGCACCTGCTGGGGCTGATCAACGAGGTGCTCAACTTCGCCAAGATCGAGGCGGGACAGGTGCAGTACGACATCGAGGACGTGGCGGTGGACGAGACGCTGGCCGCCGTGGAGGCGCTGGTGGAGCCGCAGGTGCGCGCCCGCGGCCACGACTACACCTACCGCCACGGCGACCCCACGGTCACGGCGCGGGCGGACCGCGAGCGGCTGGAGCAGGTGGTGCTCAACCTTCTCACCAACGCCGTCAAGTTCACCGAGCCCGGCGGGCGCATCGTGCTGGAGTGGGAGGCCGCCGGCGGGCGCGTGCTGGTGCGCGTCCGCGACACCGGCCGCGGCATCCCCGCCGACCGGCTGGGCGCCATCTTCGAGCCCTTCGTGCAGGTGGACCCCGCGCTCACGCGCTCCAGCGAGGGCACCGGCCTGGGCCTCGCCATCAGCCGCGACCTGGCCCGCGCCATGGACGGCGACCTCACGGTGGAGAGCCGCGAGGGGGAGGGGTCGACGTTCACGCTGACGCTGCCGCTGGGGAGGACGGCGGCGGTCGCGGCCGCGGGTGGCGTAGGAAAAGAAGTCCTTAGTCCTTAGTCCTTAGTCCTTAACAGCTCGGGACGAGCCTGGACGCACGCGAGATCGCCCCCGGCCGTTCTCCTCCCCCGGGGGTTTTCGGGGGGGGCCGGGAGGGGGGCCCCGGCCGGCGGGCGCGAATGCCGCCGCCACCCCGAGCTCCGTGCGGCCGGCCCCCTCGCGCACCGCACTCTCCCCCGCACCGCGCCAGCCCGGAGGGCTTCCGTGGTTCCAGCGGGTGTGTTCACGCACCCGCGCGAGCGCCGGCGCCCCGCCCCTGCCCTTCTCGCTCGCACATGAATCTCGTCGACCGCGCGTCCCTGATGCGATCGACCGCGCCCGGTCTCCATCTGAACCGCTGGGTGATCTCCATCGCGTCCCCGCGCGATCCCGGTCGTCGATCAATCCGCCGCCCGCGCGTGGACTTCCATCCAGCGCGCCCCGCCTCTCATCGCCCGCAGCCTCCGATCGGCATCCACGGACCCCCGATCTCCTGTCCGCACGAGGCCGATCTTCGACCCAAGCGGCGAGGTGGCTGGAACATCGGGCGGGCCGTGGGGTTGACGTGCCTCTTCCGCGGAGGGAGCGGCGGACGGCCCCGTATGGACGCGGGAAGGCCGACCCGCTAGCTTATCCGTTTCTCCGCAAACGATCTATCCACCCGCAGGACAAGCGTTTCCCATGGCCCAGGCCGCCAGAACCGAGCGTCCCCGCTCTTCCGCGCACGCCCCCGAGTCGCGCGCGGAAGCCGCCGCCGTCGCGGCCCACGAGCGCCCGCCGTACCGCTGGGCGCTCCTTGCCGCGGTGGCGGTCTTCGCGCTCTACGCCATCACCCTGGGTCCCACCACCTGGTTCTGGGACACCAGCGAGTACATCGCCACCGCGCACATCGTGGGGATCCCGCACCCGCCGGGGAACCCGCTCTTCGTGCTGCTGGCGCGCGCCTGGGAGCTGCTGCTGGCCCCCACGGGGCTTCCCACCGCGGTCCGGATCAACCTGTTCAGCGCCTTCATGAGCGCGGGGACGGCGTTCTTCTGGTTCCTCACGGTGCACCGGGTGCTGGGCTTCTTCGACACGCGCGAGGGGGTGCGCCGCACGGGCGCCGCCTTCGCGGTGCTGGTCTCCGCCACCGCCTACACGGTGTGGAACCAGTCCAACGTGAACGAGAAGGTCTACACCGTCTCCATGTTCACCATCGCGGCGCTCAGCTGGCTGGCCTTCCTGTGGCGCGACCACACCGAGGAGCACCGGGGCGTCCGCGGCCGCTTCAACGACGACAACATCGTCGTGCTGATGGTGTTCATCCTGGCGCTGTCGGTGGCCAACCACATGATGGCCATCCTGGCGGTGCCGGCGCTGATGGTGCTGCTGCTGGCGGTGCGTCCGCAGGCGTTCTCGCAGTGGGAGTTCTACGCCGGGCTGGTGGTGATCGCCGGGCTGGCGCTCATCATCGGGCCGCCGGCCATGGTGCTGGCGCTCCTCCTGGTGAGCCCGCGCAACTGGAAGCTGCACGCCATCGGGGTGGGGTTCTTCATCCTGGGGCTCTCGGTCCACCTCTTCCTCTCCATCCGCGCCGGGCTGCACCCGGTGATCAACGAGGCCTCGCCCACCTGCGCCTCGGTGGGGAACGCGCTCACCTCCATCATCACCTACGGCAAGGCGGGGTGCGAGAACCTCTCCGCGTCGCTGCTGCGCGAGCAGTACGGCAAGCCCTCCGTGCTGACCCGGCAGGCGCCGTTCGTCTCGCAGATCCTCAACTACCTCCAGTACTTCGACTGGCAGTGGGGGCGGTCGGTGGCGGGGACGGTGGGGTACTTCGGCTTCCCGCGCTACTTCGTCACGCTGGTGTTCGCCGCGCTGGGCGGCTTCGGGATGCTGGAGCACTGGCGGCGCGACCGGAAGAGCTTCGCCTACCTGGGCGTCCTCTTCCTGACGCTGTCCATCGGGCTCACCGTCTACATGAACTTCAAGTACGGCTTCGGGCAGATCCGCGCCTACGGGCAGAGCCCGGAGCTGGCCGAGGTGCGCGAGCGCGACTACTTCTTCCTGGTCTCCTTCTCCATGTGGGGGCTGTGGGTGGGGATCGGGCTCACGGCGCTCTGGACCTCGCTGGCCGAGGCGTTCGGCGAGCGCAGGAACGCGCTGGCCATGGCCTCGCCGGTGTTCATCCTGGCGCTGGTGCCGCTGATGCTCAACTGGCCGTACGCCTCGCGCCGCGGCGACACCACCGCGCGCGACTGGGCGTACAACGTCCTCCAGTCCGTCGAGCCGTACGGGGTGCTCTTCACCAACGGCGACAACGACACCTTCCCGCTCTGGTACGTGCAGGAGGTGGAGGGGATCCGGCGCGACGTCACCGTCATCGTCCTCAGCTACCTGAACACCGACTGGTACCCCAAGCAGCTGCGCGACCTCACCCGTCCGTGCACCGCGGGGCCCGGCCAGGCGCTCGAGGATCCCACGCGCATCATCTGCCAGCGCCCGTACCAGCGCAACGCGGCCACGCCCTTCTACGACGGGGCCCGGGTTCCCACGCGCGCCATCTTCGGGCTGAGCGACACCGAGATCGACGCCGTGGCGCGCTCGACGGGGATGGTGGTGCCGCAGGACGCGGTCTTCGAGGCGCGCGGCGTCCAGGTGGGGATCCCGCGCGACAAGTACCTGTTCCCCAGCGACCAGTTCGTCCTCAGCATCATCAAGCAGGCCTGGGGCGACCGGCCCATCTACTTCGCCAGCACCACCAACGTGCAGTACGACCTGGGCTTCTTCCCGCACGTGGCGCGGCAGGGGCTGGCGTTCAAGCTGGTGACGCCGGACGAGGCGGGGCGGATGCTGCGGATGCCGCAGGGCGAGCAGTTCAACCCCATGCTGGGCGCCTACCTGGACGTGGAGCGCGGCGCGCGGCTGATGAACGGCGTCTTCCAGACCAAGAGCATGCTGGCCCGCCCGCACTGGACGGACGACGCGACGCGCAACATCCCGGTGCACCTGTACTACTCGTACCTGGCCCAGGCCGCCGCCGAGCAGATGCGCAACAACCAGGCGGGCGCCCAGGCCTACGAGGCCACCGCCCGCGAGTTCGAGGCCCTCTCCCGCCGCTGACCACTGCGGCGAGGCGCGGACGGACGATGATCGGACGCCCTCCCCGCGGCATCGGGGAGGGCGTTCCGCGTTCACCACGTGGACAACGACGACGACGGGAGTCGGCCGATGACGGAGATCGTGGAGAAGCGTGCGACGGTCACGCTGGCGTACGTGGCGGGAGAGGAAGATGCGGAACGGGGGATCTACGGCCGGCGGCCGCTGGATCCCGAGCTCACGGACGAGATCGGAGTCGCCGTCTACCCGGACGACGGCACCACCGGCGTCCCCGATTTCCTGCGGAGCACGCCGCTCCAGGTGCAGCTCTCTGGGACGCCGCGCGCGCTGGAGGCGCTGGGAACCTACCTGATCGCCCTGGCGCGCCTGGAGACCGCCGACCCCGATCCGCACGAGCACTTCGAGGACGTGCGGAACGTGCACGCCGGCGGAACGCTCCACCTGATCGTCCGGCGCCGCGCGTAGAGCTGACGCGGGTCTTCACGCCATCTTCCTGGATGGACGTGCGGATCAGGCGTCGAGAGGCAACCGCATCCGAGGGAGAAAAGCCCGCGTCTCACCGTGGAACCCGCAGCCGAGATGAGTATCGGAATTTTTTCGGAGAGGCACCCTTCGGTGTTCCCTCTCCTAAATTCGCGTCCACCCGCGGCGTCCGCTCCTTCCAACATCGCAAACCACGCCATCAGGAGGTTCGGCGCGGAAGCCGGCTCATGCTCCCCATCCCCCCAATGACGCAGTTGGCATGGCCCGGGCGACCACGAGATCCCGATCGTGGACGAGATGGATTGCACGATCCGATGCGACACCGATGACTCCCTCCGCAAGCAGCACCTCTCGAATGACACTCCCACCAGGCAGACCTCATGACGGACGACTGGAGCTCGGCGGTCAACGCCGCGTGCCCTCTCGCCATCACCGGCGTGCTGTGGGAAGAGCATTCGCTGGTGCTGAGCGGGCCGGAGTGGAGCTTCGGCTGCACCTCTCCCTTCCGCGTCGTGGAAGGGGAGCGGATGGTCTCGGGGTGGGAGGACAGGGGGATCGGGACGGCCGTCGCGGAGCTGGAGAAGCTGCGGGTCGTCCGATGCGAGAGCCTGATCCGCCCGGCGTCGGGCGATCTCCGGCTGGTGCTCTCGGATGGCCGGGCGCTGGAGGTCTTCACCTTCGGCACCATCGATCCGTGGGTGTTTCACCCTGCCGACGCCCCCGATCCTCGTCCCCTCCCCCACCTCTTCCCGGCTGGTACGCGGCGGGCGACTGAGATGGGCCTTCGAATCAATTGATCCTGGTACGGTTGAGAATCATTCGCAAGTTGTTGCAGAAGGCATACTTGCGCGCGATAGAGAGTGGTCCGCATATTGCGAAAGCGTGTGGACGAACCCTCAACGGTGGAGGCAGTGATGCAGAACCCCCAGGAACGGCCCGCGGCGCACACTTCGGCGGTTCGCGCGTGCAGCGTGACCGACTGCAAGTTCAACGAGCACCACGACTGCCACGCCGGCGAGATCGAGGTGAAAGTGGGCCCCGACGGCGCCCACTGCGCCACCTACACTCCCGAGGCCTCGTCCCGCCCGCGCCCGTAACCGCGCGCCGGCCGACCGAGGTACATCAGGAGGGCTCCCCAGCACGGGGAGCCCTTTCGCGTTTCCGGAGGTCGACACGACGAAGCCCCTCCTCCACACCGGAGAAGGGGCATCGCGCCAAGGACCAAGCATTAAGCACCAAGCACCAAGCACCAAGCACTAAGCACTAAGGACTTCCGTTCGCGTCAGTTCGCCAGGATCTCCTCGAACAGCGCCAGCGCCCGCGGATCGTTGCTCTGCCCCAGCCAGAACAGCGCCGCCTTGCGGATGTTCGCGTCGCGGTGCGAGCGCGCGATGCGGATCAGCTCCGGCACGGCCTCGTCGCTCGGACGCTGGGAGAGGGAGAAGACGGCGGCCTCGCGCAGCTCGCGGCCCTGGGCGTCGTCGTCCACCAGCCCGGCCAGCCCCTTCGTCACCTCTTCGCCCGCCTGCTGCCCAAGCCAGAACACCGCCGAGCGCCGCGCCTCGTCCCGCGCCGCGCCGCCGCGGGCAATGCGCAGCAGCTGCCGCCAGGTGCTCACGCTGTCCGCCAGCGTGGCCGGGAAGATGGCGCCCTCGCCCACCTTGCCGTCGGGGGACCGCTCCGCCAGCGCCAGCAGGTAGCCGGCGGCCTCGCGGGCCGGGACGCGCCCCAGATCCGTCACCCGGCCCCCCTCCGCCGGGAAGGCGCGCGCCACGCGGGCGCTTACCTCCGACACCTGCCCGCCGCGCACCCGCAGCCGCAGGTAGGTGGGGCCCTCGATGCACTCCATCTCCCGCCTCGAGCCGCCGTTCCAGCTCCCCTCGTAGGTGCGCCGGGAGTCGTCCGTGCTCCCGATCATGACCCTGTCGCCGTCCGCGTTGCCGCAGACCCCGGCGCGCGAGGTGAAGTGCATCCGCACCTCCCCATCCGGCGCCGCCGACACCCGGGCCGCCAGTCCGCCTCCCTGCTCCCCGCCCTGCGCCTCGGCGCACCCGGCCAGGAGGGCCACCAGCCCTCCCGCCAGCGCGGCGGCGCGCGTGAAGTTCACGCTCATTGGTCGATGATCTCCGAAAGGATTCGCGCCGCGCGGGGATCGCGCGACTGCCCCAGCCAGAACACGGCCTTCTCTCGCAGCTCGCCGTCGCGCTCCCGCCGCGCGATGTCGATCAGCTTGTCCACCGCCGCCCGGTCGCCGCCGCGCTGCGAGAGGGCGAAGATCACCTGCTCCTTCGACTCGCGGTCGCCCAGCCGGTCGTACAGCGCCGACAGCTCGGCCACCGGCACCCCCGCCTGGCTCGCCCAGAAGATGGCCTGCTTCCGCACCTCCGCCGGCTGCCGCGCGTCCTGCGCCACCGAGAGGAGGAAGCGCCCGCTCCCCGCCCCCTGCATCTGCGAAAGGGAGAAGAGCACCTTCTCCTTCAGCGCGGGATCCTCCAGCCGCCCGAAGAGCGCGCGAAGGTACTCCGCGCTCTCCGCCGTCCCCCGCTGCCCGATCCAGAAGATGGCCTGCTCGCGCACCTTGCGGCTGGGGTTCCGCTCCGCCGCCTCGCGCAGCAGCTGCCCCGCCCGGGCGCTGCCGTGCTGCGAGAGCGCGAAGAGGGCCTTGTCCTGCAGATCTTCGTCACGGGAGGTGCGCAGGATGTCGGAAAGGATGTCCACGGCGCGTTCCGTGCCCACCTGCGACAGCCAGAACACCGCCTGCTCCCGCACCTCCTTGCTGGGGTCCTGCCGGGCGATCCCCAGCAGCACCTCCTCGGTGTCCGGGGTGCGCTTCTGCGCCACCAGGAAGACGGCGTGCGCGCGGAGCTTCTCCGAGCAGGCGTCGCGGCGGGCCAGGACGCGGCGCAGGATGGGCATGGCCTGCTCCGCGTCCATCTGCAGGAGCGCGTTCAGCGCGGCCAGACGGTTGTCGTCGTCGCCGCCGCGCTCGCACGGCTGGCCGGCCTGCGCGGTGACGCCCTGGGCGGCGCGGGCGTCGCCGCGGCGCGCCAGCTCGCCGCGGATGCGGGTGGCCAGCTCCCGCGCGTCGCCGCGGGTGGCGGCGCGGGGGTGGTCGCGGAGCTGCGCCTCCAGCCCCCCCAGCGCGGTGCGCAGCTGGTCCGTCCCGCCGATCCGGTAGCGCGCGAACGCCTCCCAGTACATGGCGTCCGGCGCGTACTGGCTGCGCGGGTGGCGCTGGCGCACCTGCTGGAAGAGGCGCGCGGCGCGGGTGAAGTCGTCGCCGCTCAGCGCCTCTCGCGCCTGGCGGTACATGGCGTGGGCGGGGTCCTGCGGGAACTCGGCGGCGGCGCGCGTGGGGCCGGCGGTGTACGCGGCGTAGCTGGCCCGGGCCTGCGCCTCCGCCCGGGGGGCGAAGGCGGCGGCGAGGAGCGCGGCCGCGGCGAAGGTGCGGAGGTGCATGGTCACGTTTCTCCCAATGCGGTGGTGGCGGAGCCCGCCGGGACCATCGTGCGCATCCGGGGAAGGACGCGGCTTCGCTCGATGGCCCGCTCGGCGAGGTCCACTTCGGTTTCGTCTTCGGCGCGCGGAAGGCTGGCGATCTGCGCCAGCACCAGCTCCAGGTCGTCCAGCAGCGCGCGCAGCCTGGGGTCGTCGGCGGCGGGCGAGTCCAGCAGCAGCCGCGTCTTCATCAGCAGGTCGTCCGCCCACCGGGCGACGTCCGCGTCGGTCGATCCGCGCCGTGCGTCGGCACGGAACTCGGTGAGGAGCGCCTCGCTCCGCACCAGGTGCTGCGCCACCATCAGCCGGTAGGGGCTGGAGGTGAGCGGCGTCCCCCGCGCCGGGGCGTTCACGATCTCGGTGGGGAGCTTCTCCGGCCCCGGCGCCGTGAACCGGCCGATCCCGATCCCCAGCACCATCGTGGCGGCCGCGGCGGTCCCCACCCGCAGCCAGGGGACGCGTACCTTCCGTCCGCGCCGCGCCGCCAGCTCGTCCTTCGGATCGTCCTCCGCCGCCTCCGGGTGGCCGATCTCCCGGGCGATCTCTCGCCACAGGTCCCGCTCGGGATCGCGGTCCCGCAGCGACCGGGCGCGGACCTGCACCCGGCGCAGGTCGTCCAGGATGGCCCGGCAGCCGGCGCAGCCGCGGAGGTGGTCGTCCACGGCCGCGCGCTCGGCGGCGTCCAGCTCGTCGTCCAGGTACTCCGAGAGCCGGTCGGTCCAGGGGTCCCGGGGGTCCAGTGCGCTCATGACAGGTGCTCCCTCAGTATCATCCGGGCGCGGTGGAGCTGAGACTTGCTCGTCCCCACGCTGATGCCCAGCATCTCGCCGATCTCCTCGTGGCGGTATCCCTCCACGTCGAACAGCACGAACACCTGCCGCGCGCCGCCGGGAAGCCGCTCCAGCGCCTTCTCGAAGTCCATCCGCAGCTCGGGCGGGGCGCTGCGGCCGGGCGCCGTCTCCAGCGCCGCGTCTCCCGCGTCCCGGCTCCGGCGCTTGGCTCCCGACGCTCGGCGGGCCAGGATCAGGTTGATGGCCAGCCGGTGCAGCCAGGTGCCGAACGCCGACTCTCCGCGGAAGGTGCGGAGCTTTTCCCAGGCGCGGACGAAGACGTCCTGGGTCAGCTCGTCGGCGTCCTCCTCGCCCGCCATGCGGCGCGCCAGCGAATGGATGCGGCCGCAGTGCTGGTGGTACAGCCGCCCGAAGGCGTGGGCGTCTCCGCCCGCCGCCAGCGAGGCGTCGCTGCTTCCCACCGCTTGCAGTTGCTCGATCAGGGTTCGTGCTCCGGCGTGGTGTTCGTCCTTCCGTTCGGCGGGGCTTTGGACAGGGGGTCCCCCCCGAAGGTTGGAACCGGTTTCCATCGATCGCATCCAAGGTAGCCCGGAGATGCGGATCCGCCGATGTTTCCTCGCATTTCGGGGCGATTCGGGGGATCGGAAGATGGAGACCGGCCGCGAAGATGATCGTCACCCGTCGATTCCGCCGATGATCCCCCGCATCTCGATCCCGCTTCTCGAGCAGCGTCGGGAGGATCGGAGGAGAGGCGAATCGGCCGCGTCATCGCGTGGACGCGCCGGATCGTGCGATCGATCTCGCCCACGATCAGGATCTCGCACTCCCTCGGCCGTGCCAACTGCGTCATCAGGGGGATGTGGAGCAGCGCCGGCCCGCCGCGCCGACCTCCTGATTCGGATCCTGCGATGGATCGCCCACGATCGGAATCCCGTGCGCCCCCGGCCGTGCCAACTGCGTCAACAGGGGATGTGGAACAGGGGCGGACCTCCGCGCCGACCTCCTGCTGATGACGCAGTTGGCGATGCCTGAGGCGCGCCTGACGCCGGCTTCGCGCGACTGAGAGGCGTGGACACGGCCGGAGAGATGCGGAATCGGGACATAAGGGCCGAAGGTGCCTCTTCAAATAATTGGTTCATCGCGGATTTGGTTGCAACTCGCCCGGAAAGGCATCCTTGATCTTGAGGATGAAGTAGGCGTCATCGCGGAAGCCGTAAGCCTGGCGCTTGATGACCTTGATCTTGTTGTTGATCCC
>Ga0247770_1000759_pt1 | contig 30058 bp, 28 predicted proteins | sample UWRJL136409B6_FD_179943 | JGI IMG/M metagenome (GOLD analysis project Ga0247770, IMG submission 179943) | Plant litter microbial communities from Arlington Agricultural Research Station in Wisconsin, United States - UWRJ-L136-409B-6 | ecosystem: Environmental > Terrestrial > Plant litter >... | reverse complement strand
CGCGGCGCTGCTGCGGCCGGGGCGCTTCGACGAGATGGTGTACGTCTCGGTGCCGGAGCTGGAGGGGCGGAAGAAGATCCTGCGCATCCACACCCGCGACATGCCGCTGGCCGACGACGTGGACCTGGACGACATCGCCGAGCGCACGCAGGGCTACACCGGCGCCGACCTGGAGGACCTGGTGCGGCGCGCGGGGCTCACGGCGCTCCGCGAGAACCTGGAGACGGAGGACGTGGCGATGCGCTTCTTCGAGCGCGGCCTGGCCGAGAGCCGCGCCAGCGTCACCCCCAACATGGAGCGCGAGTACGAGCAGATCGCCGACGAGCTGAAGCGCGAGGGCCCCCACGGCCGCCGCCAGATCGGCTTCGCCCTCCCGCCCCCGGAACGGATCGCGGCCGACTGACCGCCGCGCCTCGCTCCGATCGAACAAGCAGCCCCGCCCGGAAATCCCGGGCGGGGCTGTTTCATCGAGATCGATGTCCGGGATCGATCAGCAGCACCACGGAGGTGTCCTGCCGGACGGGAACGACTCGTCGCCGAACGCGGAGACCACCCACCGATCGCCCTCCCGCCGCCACTCAACGAAGATGGCCGACGACGCGGACGCGCCCGGCGGCACGAACCGGTTGCCGCGCACCCGCCGCCACGCCGTTCCGCGGTGCATCACCTGGTGCGCGAACAGGCCGATGGGCTGCGATTCGTACTGGATCTCGAAGGATGCCCACACGGGCCCCCGGAGCTGGATCGCCGCCAGCGACTCCGAGCCGCGAAACCGGCGAACCCCAACCCTTTCCCCGTCCCGGTGATGCGCCGTGTGCACGTACGTCCAGTCCCCGGCGCGCGGAAAGAACGCGGCGATGCTGTCCGCGTCCGTCCTCCGCACCGCACGGAGAAACGCACCCGTCCGGTCCTCGAGCGTCGCCACGCTCTCCGCCCGCGCCACGTCCGTCTCCCGCGCTGCCGCCGCGCCAGGGAGCCAGGCGTTCATCGCCAGGAGCGCGGGAACGATCAGGTGAACACGTAGCATCATGCGGTTTCCACCGATCACGGGTGCACGCGTACGACCCGCGCGCGGCGGGGATTGGCGCCCGGAAAGAGGAGGGTCCTCGGACCCGCGCGGGCGGGATCGATCGATGTCGGGTCAGCAGGCCAGCTCGATCCGCGTGTTCCTAACCGAAGCGGTACAGAAGCATCGCTGCCCAGCCGATTCCAACAGCAACCCCGATTGCCCAGGTGGGCGGCGCCAAGTTGTGGCGACTCCCACGATACGAGAGCCAGCACATCAAAGCCCAGGCAGCTAGCACCAAGCCGTTCACCGCGGCTGGCTTCCACTCGAGGCGCAACGGGTTCAAACCCGCGTCCATCAGGTTGTCGGCCAGTCTGCTGAGGGTAAGGGTGATCCCGCTGATGGAAGCGATCCAGAGGATGCCCAGCAGCTTCCGGTACCGTCGTGCCCCCTTTGTCGCAGGCATCTCTCGCGCGGCCATCATCAGCACACCTATGGAGTCGGAGCCAGGGCAAGGGCGCCACACGCGAATGCGGCCAAACCGAGCGTAACATAGCTCATGTTCGTAGCTGAGTGCACGTCGCCGAGGGCGTCCTCCTGCCGCTGACGAGCTTGCTTGTACTGATACTCGTACAACTGCTGGGTCACCGGATCCGCATTGTTCTGGACGGTAGCCTGCCACAGCGCGTAGATGCCCAATGCATCCTGCCAGGCCGTATGCCACGTCTGGAACTTGTCCGCTACATCCAGGACCGACATCGTGCTTCCCACGAACCCCAGGACGCAGATCGTCCACGCGAGGGGTCCTTCCGAGAACGCGGCCGCGGCATCTGGCGCCGTGCCGCCGTCCGACCCGCCCCAGTCCCACCCGTCGTCGCCCGCGTCTCCGTCCGTCGGAGAAACGGTTCCAGAGGTGGTGTTCCAGCAGTGCGGATACGTTCCAATCTGGCCCTCGCCGCACCACGTGGCGACTCCCGTGACAGGCAGCAGCGCGACATCGCCGTACCCGGCACCGCTGACCGACAGGCGGGCTCCAGGAGAAGAAGAACCACTCCCGACGCGGTCCCACCGATCGACCTTCAGCCGGCGGTTCATCCGGCTGATCGCCGCGTCGGTGGCGGGAATCAGGCAATCGACGCCGGCGACCACCTGGTTGGTGGGCGTGTAGCCGCGGTAGCGATACGCGATCGTTCTTCCATCCGGATCCAGCTCGGCGGCGGGAAAGCGGACCACGGTCGCCGCGGCCGTCCACGCATGCGGCCCCGACGTCCTCGCCACCCGCGTCACGCATGCGATCGCCGCGCCTCCTCGCCTCGCCGCGACGTCGGTGCGATACGTCCGCGCGGCGCCGCCTTCGCCGGGAGATTGAAGCGTGGGAGCATCCGAGCAGGCACTCACCAGGGTGCCGAGCGCAAGGGATCCAGCCAGGCACAGGAATCGGTTCCGCATGACACGAGGGGATGCGAGGATTGCCACGATGCAAGCGCTCGCAGTAACCTGCGAACCGATGCGGAACGTCTGCGGAGATCAGCAGGACGGACTATAGCGCAAATCGTCCCTTAAGGTAAGTGATTTCGTATCAACACTTCGAAGGCGCTTGCCGGACCCGCCGTCCGCGTCACGGGTGCACGCGGACTACCTGCATGCGGCGGAGGTTGGCGCCGGGAAAGCGGCGGGTGGCGCGGACCCTCGCGAGGGCGGCGTCGGCGGCGGCGCGCGTGGAGCCGGCGTGGAGGGCAAGGAAGGCGGCGGAGGCGCTGACGCTGGTGTAGGTGATGTTGTTCTCCACGTCGCCGTCGCACTCGAAGCGCTGCGAGAACACCTTGTTGCGCGGAAAGAGCAGCTGCGCGGCGCGGCGCTGCTCCTCGGCGATCGAGCAGCGCGGCCCGCTGCGCAGGATGACGGCGAAGAACGGCTCGGAGCGGTCGTCCGCGCGCGCCGCCGCGTCCCTCGGCAGCACGAACGACAGGTCGTGCGGGCGGAAGCCGGGGCACGGCCGCGCCGGGTCCGGGCAGACGGCGCCGGGGCGCTGCGCGCCGTCTCCGCGCGCCGTGGCGAGGAGGAGCGCGGAGGCCGCGATGGTGAGGACGCGGATCGGCTTCATCGGCGGGAGCTCCTCTCGGGTGGATGGGAGCCTGGCGGACCGGCGGACGCTCGCATGGTACGCCTCCGCGGGCGCGGACGGCAAGCTCGGCGTCGTCGCGGCCGGACGGCGGCGGGATCGGCGGAGGATGCCGGGGCGATGACGAGATCGACTCGCTTGCCGCGCGCGCACCCGGCAGGTTAGCGTGCACGCATCCAATCCGCAGGCCCCGCGTCTCCATCCTCCGCCCCACCCGGCCCATGCTCCGCACGCTGCTGATCGCGCTCGCGCTGTCCGTATCCCCCGTCCTTCCCGCGGTCGCGCAGGACACCACCGCGCCCGCCGAGACCGCCACCGTCCTGGCGCCGGAGCCGGCCGCGGCTCCGGCCGCGCAATCTCCCGCCGTCCAACCTCCCGCGCCGCGGGAGACCGGCCCCGTGGCCGTGCCGCGGCCCAGCGAGCAGGCGGTGCGCTACCACCGGAGCGGGAACGTGCTCTGGATCGTCTCCACGCTGTGGGGGCTGCTGGTGCCGGCGCTGCTGCTGTTCACGGGGCTGTCGGCGCGCATCCGCACGCTGGCGTACCGGATCGGGCGGAAGTGGTTCTTCGCGCTCTTCGTCTACCTGGCGGTCGTGGCGGGGCTGGTGTGGCTGGCCGACCTGCCGCTGGCGTACTACTCCGGCTTCGTGCGCGAGCACCAGTACGGACTCTCCAACCAGAGCTTCGGCAAGTGGATCGGCGACTCGCTGAAGGGGCTGGCGCTGGGCGCGCTGACTGCGCCGCTGGCGCTGTGGGTGCCGTACCTGCTGATCCGCAAGAGCCCGCGCCGCTGGTGGCTGTACAGCTCGCTGGCGGCCATCCCCGCGCTGGTGTTCGTGATCTGGGTGTCGCCGGTCTTCGTGGACCCCCTGTTCAACAAGTTCGGGCCGATGAAGGACAGGGCGCTGGAGGCGCGGATCCTGGAGACGGCCGGCCGCGCGGGGATCGAGGGCGGGCGCGTGTACGAGGTGGCGAAGAGCGAGGACACCAACGCGATGAACGCGTACGTCAACGGCTTCGGGAGCAGCAAGCGCATCGTCCTGTGGGACACGCTGCTGGGGAAGATGGACGACCGCGAGGTGCTGTTCGTGATGGGGCACGAGATGGGGCACTACGTGCTGGGCCACGTGCGGAACCTGCTGGCCATCGCCATCCTGCTGACGCTGCTGGCGCTGTACACGGTGCACCGCACCTCCGGCGCGCTGATCGCGAAGCATCGCCGCCGCTTCGGCTTCGACGAGCTCGGCGACTTCGCCAGCTACCCGCTGCTCATCCTGATCACCGGCGTGCTGGGGCTGCTGATCTCCCCGCTGCTGCTGGCGGTGACGCGCCACCAGGAGCACGAGTCCGACCGCTTCGGGCTGGAGCTGCTGCAGGACAACCGCGCGGCGGCGGGCGCCTTCGCCAAGCTGCAGGAGCAGAACCTGGCGGTCCCCTACCCCGGCACCGTCTACAAGCTGTGGCGCTCGTCGCACCCGCCGCTGGGCGAGCGCATCGACTTCGCCAACGAGTACCGCCCGTGGGAGACCGGGCAGCCGCTGAAGTACGGGGAGAAGTTTGAGAAGAAGTAGGGGATAGGGAACAGGGGACAGGGGACAGGGGACAGCGGGATGGATGGGGCGTGGGCGATGGGCTTCGGTGCGCTTCGGCGGCGGCGGCGCCCCCTCCTGATCGCTGGGGCGATCTGTCCTCCCCCGTTCCGTGGGAGGGAGCGTGCGAAGCATTTCGCGCACGCGGAAGTTGGCAGACGGTAGAAAAAGCTCCCTCCCATCGCTTACGGGGGGAGAGCGTGGGGAGGGGGGCCGCCGCGGCATTGTAGACGACCCGTCGAACCTCGTGCAGTTCTCCCCTCTCCCGCTTGCGGGAGGGGCCGGCGGAGGGGGCCGCCGAGGGATGCGAAACCGCCCGTCGAACCCCGCCCCAGCAGCCCGAATCGGCGAAAGATCCGCCTCTCTTCAACGACCACCTCATGCGCTCCCTCCTTTTCCCCATCATCGCCATCTCCCTCGCCCTCGCCGCCTGCTCCGGCGACGAATCGCGCGCGAAGCCGGATTCGGCGAGCGTGGATTCGGCGTCGGCGGAGGTGGCGGAGGGGGAGCGGTTCGGGGGGACGCTGGTGATGGCGGCGAGCGCGGACATCGGCGACATCTCGCCGCTGACGTGGCAGGTGCAGAACGCGCTGTACATGCAGCAGTTCGTGCTCTTCGCGCCGCTCATCGCCTACGACCGCGAGCTGAAGCCCGTGCCTCGGCTGGCGCGGTCGTGGGAGGTGAACGCGGACACCACGCTCCTCACCTTCCACCTGCGCGACGACGTCTGGTGGCACGACGGGGTGAAGACGACGGCGGCGGACGTGAAGTTCTCGTACGACCGCGCGCGCGATCCCGGGACGGGGTTCATCTACTCCGGGCTGTGGACGTACTACGGCGAGGCGGAGGCGCCGGACTCGTTCACCTTCCGCGTCCGGCTGCGGCCCCACGCGGAGTTCCTGGACGCGTGGCGCGCCTTCGCTCCCGTGCCGAAGCACCTGCTGGAGGGGGTGGAGCCGGAGGCGCTCAAGCGGCACCCGTTCGCCACGCGGGCGCCGGTGGGGAATGGGCCCTTCCGCTTCGTATCGCGGGCGCCGGGGGAGCGCTGGATCTTCGAGGCCAACCCGCGCTGGCCGGCGGAGCTGGGCGGGCGGCCGTACGTGGACCGGCTGGTCTACCGCGTCATCCCCGAGCCCACGGCCATGCTCACCGAGCTGGAGACGGGGCGCATCGACGTGTGGCTGGCGCCGCCGTCGGAGTTCGCGGAGCGGCTGCGCGCGTCCAGGCGGGCGCGGCTGGCGAGCTTCCCGGACCTGGTCTTCGAGCACATCGTCTGGAACAATCGCCGCCCGCCCTTCGACGCGCGGGTACGGCGGGCGCTCACGATGGCGGTCGATCGCGGGAGGGTGCTGGACGCGGTGCGCTCCGGGCTGGGCACCGTCGCCCAGTCCACCATCGCCCCCGCGCTCTGGATGCACGACTCCACCGCCGGCGCCGAGGTGCGGCACGATCCCGGGGCGGCGCGGCGGCTCCTGGCGGAAGCGGGGTTCCGCGACCGCGACGGGGACGGAGTGGTGGAGTCGGGGGATGGGAAGCCGTTCCGCTTCACGCTCAAGGTGCCGCACGGCTACCGCGAGCGGAGCGACATCGCGCAGCTCGTGCAGGGCGACTGGCGGAAGATCGGGATCGCGGCGGAGATCCAGGAGGTGGAGTTCAACGCGCTCCTCGCCGCCGCCAGTGACGCGCGGAAGCGCGACTACGACGCGCTGGTGCTGGGGTGGAAGCCGGAGTTCCGCGTGGACGACACGGAGCTGTTCGCCTGCGCCAAGCGCGACCATCCCATGGCGTTCAGCGGCTACTGCTCGGCGGAGACGGACGCGCTCCTCGACTCGGTGGCGCGCATCTCCGACCGCGAGGCGGCGCGCCCCGTCTGGAGCCGCTACCAGCGGAAGATCGCGGCCGACCAGCCCTTCACCCTCCTCTATTTCGCCGACCGCCTCCAGGGTGTCTCCCGCCGCGTCCGCGGCGCCCGGCCCGACGCGCGCGGCGACTGGGTGGGCGTGGAGCGCTGGTGGATCGCCCCCGAGATGCGCGGACAGGCAACGGCTCGTCCCTGATCGTCCGTCCGATGCTGGCCGCGCCGCGTTGTCCCCGCACGAGAGACCGAACGATGCGAAAGATCGCCATCCTCCTCGCCACCGCCCTGCTCGCCGCCGGACCCGCGGCTCCCTGCGCCGCCGACTCGCTCTGCAGCTGCAGGATGCCGCGCACGCAGAGGGATGCGTTCGACGGGTCGGACGCGGTCTTCCGCGGCATCGCGATCGACGCCCCGCCGCTGAGCGCCGGTGGACCGCTGGTCTCCGAGCAGCGCCGCGTCCGCATCCGCGTGCTGGAGAGGTTCAAGGGCGACGTCCCCGACACCGCGACCGTGTACACGGCGTGGGTGGACGCGGTCTGCGGATATCCGTTCGAGGAAGGCGCGGAGTACGTCGTCTACGCGGACGCCGCGATGGAGCCGGGTCGCCGCCTCACCGTGCACCTGTGCAGCGGCACGCGGGCGGCGAAGGACGCGGACCTGCGGGAGCTGCGGCGCATCGCGGCCGATTCGAGGAAGACGTGATCGGGGCCTTCACGGATCTGGCCGCCGAACATCACGGTCGATCAGTTCGGACGGCGGTCAGCCCCGCCCCCCTGGTCGTGGGACGGGGGAGGATACAGCGTGTCGACCGTGGCAATGTCGGTGCTGTTCATCCCGTCGCGCTGACCCATCATTGAGCTCAGTCCCCGCTTCGAGACGATCGTCGGCTCACCGTTGCTGGAAAATGCGTAAGCCGAATAGTGCATGATCGACCCCTCCGCGTACGAGACGTAGTCCGTCCCGTCGTCGCAGTGCTTGTCGAAGTTGTACCGACGCTCGGGGATGATGTTGGCGGTCTGGATGGTGACGTACGAGTCACGGTCGCACCGGGTCTGCTCGTGGAACATCCCCAGCGCGTGCAGCAGCTCGTGGATGGTGTTCCCGGTGGAGCAGCCGTCGCCCAGCCTCACGCGCTGCGCCCCGCCGCGGCGGCCCGCCTTGGACGAGCAGCCGGTCGATGTCACGAACGTGATGTAGTCGCTCTCCCCGTTTCGGGGCACGAAGTCCACGCCCTGGTTGTTTGCCTCGATGTGCGCCATGGCGCTCGTGATGCGGCTGGCGTCGGGAAAACCCGACGGGATCTCGTACGGCACCACGCCGTTGCGCCATCGATAGCTGGTTCCGTCGATGGCCACGCCCAGTCGGGCGCCACCCTCGCGCGCGCGGCGCGCGGCTTCCTCCGCCGTGGCCGAGACATCTTCGACCAGGCCCAGGTCGATGTCGCCCTCCCATATCGCGTGGCCGTATTGGACTTCGTACGTAACCTCCATGGGGCGGCCGTCACGGCCCAGGATCCAGCCGGTCTGCACGGGTCCAGGCGTAACGAAACCCTCGGGGGCACCACCCCCGGGTGCATCCAGGCGCACAACGGTGCCGCTGTCCTCGCACGCTGCGGCGATGGCGAAGAGCGCGAGCACGGGCGTCCAGAACAAATGTCTCACGAGTCCTCCTCCTGCAATCGCGGAAGCTCCGGGTGTTCATGAATATTGTTTCCAAACAAGCTTAAGTCAAGCGAATATTCCCGAAGAGAGCGGTTCCGGATCCACCGAGGTCGGAGTCGTCAAAGCATCGCGAGGGACTTGCATGAGCAGGAAAAGCCCGGCTCCCTGGGGGGAGCCGGGCTCTTTCGTCTTCCGAGCTCTATCGTCTTCCGATCCGACGTTTCTCCCGCCGCCACAGCGCTCGAGATCAGTCGCGCAGGCGCGCGGCGATGGCGCGGTCGGCCGAGGCGGCGCCTCCGCCGCGGATCATGACGGCCGCGGCGATCACCAGCGCCAGCAGGTGGTACTCGAAGCCCTCGCCCGCCTGCTGCCCCGTCCAGTTCATGAAGAAGCCGTTCGCCAGGTGCGACGTGGCCACCGCGCCCACCATCACCGCCGCGACCCCGAAGGCCGCCGCGCGGCTGAAGAGCCCGGCGACCAGCGCCAGCGCCCCGAACGACTCCGCCACGATCACCAGCAGCCCCACGATCCACGGCAGCCCCACGGCGCCGGTCAGGAAGCCCATCGTCCCCTCGAAGCCGTACCCGCCGAACCAGCCCAGCAGCTTCTGCGCGCCGTGCGGGAACATCACCGCGCCCAGCGTCACGCGTAGCGCGGTCTGGCTCCAGTCGCGCTCGGTGGCGGTCAGGGCGGCCAGCGCGCCGCGGATGCCGGTCGAGCGGACGGCGGCGGGAGCGGAGAGGGTGTGCGTCTGCGACATCGGTCTGTCTCCTGTCCGGAGTGTGGAGGCGGAGCCCACTGCCCCGCCCGAGAAACACGTCAGGTAATTTGTTGATCGATCAACCATCCGGGCGAAAGAAACGCCCGCCTACCGTTCCGCGTGCCGGATGCGGTCCAGGAAGCCGATCAGCGTCGCCAGCTCGTCGTCGGAGAGCGCCAGGCCCACCACGTCGTCCTCGCCGTCGACCGTCCCGTCCACCGCCGCCAGCACGTCCAGCCCCGGCTGCGTGATGAAGCAGTGCACCTGCCGGCGGTCGGCCGTGCAGCGCTCGCGGCGCACCAGCCCCTTCTCCTCCAGCCGGTCCAGGAGGCGGGTGATCCCCGGCGTCTGCTCGATCAGCCGCTCGCCGATGTCCAGCGTGGGCATCGGCTTCCCGCGCGCGCCGCGGAGGATGCGCAGCACGTTGAACTGCTGCATGGTGATGCCGTGCGGCTCCAGCGCCGCCGTGATCCTGCGGCGGACGACGTCGGCCGTCCGAAGGATGGCGATGGTGGCCTCCTGCGCCCGGGTCCGGAAGGGCTGCGTCTGCCCGATCTCGCGCTGGATCGCGCTCGTCACGTCGCTCATGGGAGATAGTATACAAATAGATAGATGACGCGTCAAGTATATGCTCCGATTCGATCCCGTGCCGGCGCGGGAGGCGGATGCGCGGAGCCCCGCCCCGGAATCCCGGAGCGGGGCTCTTCTCTATCGTCCGCCAGTTGATGTCGACGACGGGACCGCCGATGGATCGCGCTACTGGACCGTGATCGTGCGGGTGCTGCACGAGAAGCCGCCGGCCACGTCGGTGGCGGTGAGGACGTGCGTGGTGCCGGCGACCGGGGAGGCGGTGAACTTCGCCTCCGCGTAGCCGTCGGGGCCCGTGGTGTTCACGTCCGAGAAGCTGCCGCCGTTGGTGCTGGTCCACTGGATCACCCGCCCGGACCCCGAGGCCGCGTTGCCGAATTGGTCCTGCACGCGCACCACCACCAGCTGCGTGCCCCCCGGCGACTGGGTGAACGTGGAGACGTCCGCCGCGCACTTCGCCGCGGGCCCCGCGGTGATCTGGATCCCCTGGGCCCCCGCGAAGACGCTGCCGTTCACGTTGACCTGGATCTGGAAGGTGTTCCCGATCTGCGTCCCCGCGGTGAAGGTGGCGGTGTACGTCCCGTCGCCGTGGTCGGTCGTGGGCCCCACCGTTCCGCCGTTGGCCGAGATCACCGCCGTCCCCGCGCTCCTGCGCAGCGGGTTCCCGTACTGGTCCCGCAGCCGCACGGTGAGGACGGAGGTGCCGGTGACCACCGGGACCGAGCGCGGATCCGCGTCGATGGTGCTGGTGGAGAGCGAGAACGGCCCCGCCACCGTGCGCACCGCCGGCGAGGTCCCCGTGATCCCCGCCGCGTCGCGCGCCGTCAGACGGTACTCCACCTCCGACACCGTCCCCGTGGTGAACGCCACCGCCGTCACCCCGTTGGCGTCCGTCACCGTCGTCGGCGACGAGAACGCCCCGCCCGCCGCGGACGACTCCCACGCCACCGTGCGCCCGGCCGCCGGCACCGCGTTCCCGAACGCGTCCTGCAGCCGCGCCGTCAGCGTCACCCCCTGCCCCACCGTCACCTCCGTCGCCGTGGTGGCGACCACGTAGCGCGACGGCGCGCCCGGGTTGATGGTGAGCGCCAGCGCGTTGCCCAGCGCCGCCCCGTTCAGCGTCCCCGTCACCGCCGCCGTGCCGACCAGGGTCGGCGCCGTGAAGGTGGCCGTGTACGTGCCGTTCCCCAGGTCCGCGACCGGGCCGATGCTCCCGGTCGTGGTGGCGAGCGCCACCGTCCCGCCGCCGGTGGAGACCGCGTTGCCGTTGGCGTCGCGGAGCTGCACGGTGAGCGTGGTGGTGCCGGCCGCCACGAGCGAAAGGCTTCCGGCGGAGAGCGTGGAGCTCCCCGCCACCGCCGGCCCGGCGCCTGCCTGCGCGGTGAACGTGGCCGGCGACCCGGACAGCCCGCCGGCCGCCGCCGTCACCGTCTGCGTCCCCGCCGTGGTCCCCAGCGTCCAGGTCACCTGCGCCACGCCCTGCGCGTCGGTCGCCGTGCTCGTCGCGCTCAGGGTGCCGCCGCCGGAGGCCACGGCCCACGCCACGGCCTGCCCCGCCACGGGGCTCCCGCCGGCGTCGGTGACGCGCGCCTGCAGGATGCGCTGTCCGCCCGTCGGCGCGGGCCCGTCCGCCGTCACCCTGGTCAGCGTGGCCGCGGCGCCCACGCCCACGGTGACCGTCGCCTCGCCCACGCGGCCGTCCACGGTGGCGCGCACGGTGGCGGCGCCCAGCGCCACGCCCGTCACCACGCCGGAGGCGGAGACCTGCACGCGGCCGGCGTCGGTGGTGCTCCACGCCACCGTCTTCCCCGCCACGGGGCGTCCCTGGTCGTCCAGCGGGGTGGCGGTGAGCGGGCGCGTCTCGCCCACGATCAGCGTGGCCGTGGAAGGCGTCACCTGGACGGAGGCCACCGTCTTCACCTGCGTCCCGCCCCCGCCGTCGCCGCCGCCGCACCCGGCCAGCAGGACGAGCGCGGCCAGCACCGGCGCGGCGGCGCGAAAGATCGTTCGAGTCATATGAGGATCAGGACCTGGATGGGGATCGGCGAGGAGGGAGACGCGGAAGCGGATGGAGAGTAGCGGTATGGAACAGATGCCTCAACCCGCGTTGGACAAATTGCTGCCTGCGTATCTTTAAGCGTACTCACATGATAGGCACCATCCCGGATGCGTCGGCAGGAGGATCGCAGGGCCGGGATTCGGCGGAGATCGAGGACATTGGCGCACTTCGGCGGCTGCGGCGCCCGCGCGCGGCAGCACGAACCACGCGCGACGTCAGAGCGCCGCCTGGAAGCCGAGCATCGCCACCGTCGCGATCACCGCGACGGTGGCGACGGCGGCGCGGCCGGCGTGCTCCAGCGCCTCGGGGATCAGCTCGGACACGATCATCCACGTCATCGCGCCCGCCGCGAAGCCCAGGCCGACGGGGAGGACGGGGGCGAAGGTCTCGACAAGGAGGAACGCGGGGACGGCCATCAGCGGCTGGGGGAGCGACGAGAAGATGCTCCAGAGCGCCGCCTTCCACACCGGCGTCCCGCGCGGCACCATCGACAGCGAGATCGCCAGCCCCTCCGGGATGTTGTGCACCGCGATGGCCGCCGTGATGAACACCCCCAGCGCCTCCCCGCCCCCGAACGACACGCCGACGCCCACGCCCTCGCTGAACGAGTGCGCGGTCATGATCCCCACCATCATCAGCACGCGGCGGGCGTCGGCACCCTCCAGCGCGCCCCAGTGCACGTCCTTCCCCGCCAGCAGCCACCGGCTCACCACGATCGAGACGATTCCGACGAGCACGCCCAGCGCCGTCCGCCACGCCCCGCGTCCGATCCCCTCGTTCACCAGCCCCAGGCTGGCGCCCGCCATCAGCCCCGCCGCGGCCGCGCCCGCCAGCCCCATCCACCGCGGCGACATGTGCTTCACGAACAGGAGCGGCAGCGCCCCCACCCCCGTCGCCACGGCGGTGACCAGCGCGTACAGGAACACCGTCCAGGCGGTGATCGGGATCGACAAGCGGCACTCCGGTCGGAGGATTCCGTTCCGCGGTCCGGAACGTGGGGAGGCAATCAATAATGATTATTGATACGGATCGCAATCCCGCCCGCGCGATCGCCCCCCATCGACCACGAGGTAGACGGAAGATCGGCGGCTCGGACGCCGGGGAGAATCGCGAGATGCCGACCCATCGTCCAATCGATCCGTATCTCCCGACCGTGGATCGTGATGATCGGGGAGTATGGGTGATCGAAGACGCAAATGCGCAGAAGAGTCGTGGATGCCGATCCACCACCCGCTCGATCCGCATCTCCCGGCCGTCGATCGTGATCAGGTGATGACGGGCGATCGAAGGCGCGGACGCCGAGGAGAATCGCGAGATGGCGATCCACCGCCGATCGATCCGCGTCTCCCCGTCGTGGATCGTGACAATCGGGGTGTGGACGGGCCGGCGGGAGGGGCCTACGTTGGGATCGATCCCCATCGTACGATCAACGGCGGACCAGCGACGGCCGGAAGATGAGCAAGACGCACGACGTGGTGTTCCTCTTCGACGTGGACAACACGCTGCTCGACAACGACCGCGTCGTGGGCGACCTGCGCCGCCACCTGCTGACGCAGTTCGGGGAGCCGTGCGAGGAGCGCTACTGGGCGATCTTCGAGGAGATCCGCGCCGAGCTGGGGTACGCCGACTACCTGGGCGCGCTCCAGCGCTTCCGCCTGGAGAACCCGCGCGACCCCAACCTGCTGGGCGTCTCCAACTTCCTCATCAACTACCCGTTCGCCAACCGGCTCTACCCCGAGTCGCTGGACGCGCTGGAGCACTGCCGGAAGTGGGGGCCCACGGTGATCCTCTCCGACGGCGACGTGGTCTTCCAGCCACGCAAGGTGGAGCGCTCCGGCCTGTGGGACGCCGTGGAGGGCCGCGTGCTGATCTACGTGCACAAGGAGCAGATGCTGGACGACGTGGAAGCACGCTTCCCCGCCCGCCGCTACGTGATGGTGGACGACAAGCTGCGCATCCTCACCGCCCTGCGCCGCGCCTGGGGCGACCGCCTGACCACCGTCTTCCCGCGCCAGGGCCACTACGCGCTGGACCCCGCCGTGGTCGCCGCCCACCCCCCCGCCGACATCACGCTGGAGCGCATCGGCGAGCTGCTGCGCCACGACTTCGGCGCGCTCGCGGGCGCCTGACGCCGGCGTCCACGGAGGCGCGTGGCGGGCGAGTTGCGTAGGACGAGCACCGAACACCGTCGTTCCGGGCGCATCGCGGACTCCCCGCGCGCCCTCCCCACGCCCCGAACGCCGTGGACCGGGACCCGCCGCCCCGCTCGGGAGGACTGCCGAGCCCCAACCGGAAGCGCCGCCCGCTGCGGACCGCCGGCGCCGTGCTGCTGCTGGCGCTGGTGCTGCTGGCGGCGGGCACCTGCGCGCTCCCCCGCCCCGGCCTCCCGCACACCCGCCTCACCCGCGACGCCTCGGGCGCCCTGCTGGCCACGGCGTCCACGCGCTACGCCGCCGGCCCCCTGCGCCCGCTCTTCCTGGGCGACGGCTACCGCCGCGCGTGGGCCACGCCGATCCGCGCGGAGGTGCTGGACCTGCGCTCGTACGCCGGCGGGCTGACGCCGGTGCGGCGCGGCGGCGGCAACCAGACGCGCTCGCTGCACCTGCGCGGCGCGGACGGCCGGCGCTACGCCTTCCGCTCCACCGACAAGGACCAGGCGACGGGGATGAGCGCCCTGGAGCGCGCCACCATCGGCCGGGTGCGGCAGGACCAGATCGGCGCGCTGCACCCGGGCGCCGCGCTGGTGGCGGCGGCGATCGCCGAGGCCGCGGGCGTCCCGCACGCCGCGCCGCGCCTGGTCGTCATGCCCGACGACCCCGCGCTGGGCGAGCACAGGGCGGACTTCGCGGGGCTCCTGGGGATCGTGGAGGAGTACCCGAACCCCGGCGGCACGGGCGCGTTCGCCGCCGCCGACAGCATCCTGGACACCGAGGAGCTGGCGGCGCACCGGCAGAAGCATCCGGCGGAGCCCGTGGACGCACGCGCCTTCCTGGCCGCGCGGCTGCTGGACGTGTACCTGGGCGACTGGGACCGCCACGAGGGGCAGTGGCGCTGGGCCAGGGTGGCGAGGGACGGCGCGCCGCGCTGGATCCCCGTTCCCCGCGACCGCGACTACGCCATGGTGGACTACCGGGGGATCCTCCCCGCGATGGCCCGCCTGGTCGACCCCAAGGTGGTGCGCTTCGACGATGCCTATCGCGACCTCCCGGGGCTGATGGTGGCCGCGCGGGCGCTGGACCGCGCCCACCTCTGCGCGCTCCCCGCCGCCGCCTGGGACTCCGCCGCCCTCGCCCTCCGCGACTCCCTCTCCGACCCCGCCCTCGCCGCCGCCCTCCGCCGCCTTCCCCCCGAGTACCATCGCGCCGGCGCCGCCGACCTCTCCCGCACCCTCCGCCAGCGCCGCGACCGCCTCCCCGCCATGTCCCGCCGCTACCGCGCCCTCCTCCACGCCGACGGCGGCTGCGGCGGACGCTGAGCCGATCCGCATGGCTGCGGATTCGAGCCACTCGGCCGCAGTCCACATCCCGCCCAAACGGGTGAGCGTCCCGCACCCATCCGGCGCAAAACACTTGCGGCGGAGCGTCCATTTATGCATGTTGCCTTCGTTCACTTGCGGGACCACTCCCACCCTGTTCTGCCTGCCGCCGAGGGCCCCTTGCGCGATATCGGAATTTTGTATAAACTCTCCGAAGAGCCTGACGAGGAAAAACCGCTCGCGTGGATGGGCTCTTCGTACCGCGATCTCGTGGACTTCCCGGAACCAGCCCGCCGGGCGGCGGGACACAACCTGGGACGAGTCCAGAACGGGATCGAGCCGGAAGACTGGAAGCCGATGGAGAGCATTGGCCCCGGGGTCTACGAGATCCGGGTCACCACGGTCGGAGGCGGATGCAGCATCCAGCACCGCGTGTTCTACGTGGCGAAGTTCGACGACGCGGTGTACGTGCTCCACGCGTTCGAGAAGAAGACGCAGAAGACGTCCCGGCACGACGTCGAGGTCGGCAGGGCGCGGTACAAGCAGATGCTCCAGCTTCGCCGCGAAGCTTTGCAATCAACCAGGAGATGACGATGGCGATCGAGCATATCACGCCCGCGGGCGCGAACATCTTCGCGGACCTCGGCTTCCCCGCCGAAGAGGCCGAGAACCTGAAGATCCGCAGCTCGCTCATGAGCGCGATCGAAAAGCTCATGGCGAGCCGGGGGCTCAAGCAGGCCGAGGCGGCGAAGCTCTTCGGCGTCACGCAGCCGCGGATCAGCGACATCAAGCGTGGGAAGATCGACGTCTTCACCATCGACTCGCTGGTCAACATGCTCACGCACGCCGGCATCCGCGTCGATTTCACGCTGAGCGAAGCCGCGTAGGACGTGGCGTCTGCGGGAGATCGCTGGCAATCAGGGCGAGAAGGAGGAGAGATGGCCATCGAGCACATCACGCCCGCGGACGGGAACATCTTCGCGGACCTGGGCTTTCCTCCGGAGGAAGCCGAAAACCTGAAGATCCGCAGTTCGCTGATGATCGCGATCGAGCTGATCATCAGAGACCGCCAGCTCAAGCAGGCGCGGGCGGCGAAGCTCTTCGGCGTGTCCCAGCCCCGGATCAGCGACATCAAGCGCGGGAAGATCGACGAGTTCACCATCGACTCGCTGGTCAACATGCTGACGCACGCCGGACTCCGCGTCGACTTCACGCTGAGCGAAGCGGCGTGACCGTATGAGCCGAGATGCGGACGCCCGGCGAGCCTGGTGCTCGCCGGGGCGCCTTGCGTTCGGCGGATGCGGCGTCAGCCCGCGGCGGAGTCGCGTGCCTCGGCGGTGTCGCGCGCGGAGGCGGTGTCGGGGCGGAGGCCGGTGACCGTGTTGAAGAGGCGGCGGCGGATCAGGCCGATGCGGTTTTCGGCGCGGGGGAGGTAGGTTCGGTTGGTGAGGAGCACCACCCAGCTCCCGCGCCCCGGCTCGATCCAGATGGAGGTGCCCGTGTAGCCGGTGTGGCCGTACGCGTACGGCTCCTCGCACGCCACGTGGTTCGGCCGGGTCCCCTCGCGGCAGAAGATCTCGAACCCCAGCGCGCGCGTCCCCGTCTTCGGGTTGGGTGCGGTGAAGGCGCGGAGCGTGGACTCGCGGAGGATGCGCACGCCGCCCAGCTCACCTCCGTTGGCGATCATCGCGGCGAAGCGGCCGACGTCGTGCGCGGTGGAGAAGAGGCCCGCGTTGCCGGTGACGCCGCCCAGGTCGCGCGCGAACGGATCGTTGGTCTTCCCCGCGAACGGCGTCCCGTCTTCCAGCGACAGCGTGGGCGCGCAGATGGTGCAGAGCAGCCCCGGCTGGAAGCGCGTGGAGGTCATCCCCAGCGGTGCCCAGACGCGCTTCTGCAGGAAGTCGCCCAGCGGCTCGCCCGCCGCGCGCGCCGCCACCTCGCCCAGGACGACGAAGCCCACGTCGGAGTAGAGCACCGACTCGCCGGCCGAGTCGATCAGCTCCACGGTGGCGATCAGGCGGTCCAGGCGCTCGCGCGGGGTCCCCTCGCCCAGCGGACGGCCGGCGGGGAGGCCGGAGGTGTGCGAGAGAAGGTGGCGGATGGTGACCTTCTCGCGCCCGCCGCCCCGGAACTCCGGGAGCCAGCGCGCCACGTGGTCGTCCAGCCCCATCTTCCCGTCCTCCACCAGGAGCATCACCGCCGTGGTGGTCGCCACCAGCTTGGTGAGCGACGCCAGGTCGTACAGCGTGACGTCCGGATCGACCGGGAGCGACACGCGGCGCCACGTCATCCGCCCGAAGCCGCGCTCCAGCACCGTCCGCCCGCGCTGCCCCACGGCCAGGGCCGCTCCGGGAAAGGCGCCCCGCTCCACCTCTTCGAAAACCGTCCGCTCGGCGCGCTGGAGGTGTTCGGCGCGCAGGTCCACGGGCGGCCCCTGATCGTGCGTGTTCGCCACGCGCGGGACGGGGGTGAAGAGGTAGCGGATGCGCAGCGCCACCGAGAACGGGTACGCCAGCGCCGCCAGGAAGCTGAGCAGCAGCACCCACGTGACCGCCCTGTGCCGCCGCGAGAACCGCTTCCGCACCACCCGGATCCGCGCCGGTTCCCCCGGCCTTTCTTCCTCGACCGTCTCCCGTTCCAGCACGATCCCGATCGCCCCGTCCGCTGTCCACCATCTCCCGTTGTCACGACCATCCTCCGCGCAACGCACGGTCCGCGCCGGTCGGGAGCGGAACCTGCCGCGCGGTCCAGGGTCGCATGCTGCGCTCACGACACTCCGGTTGCGCGTTCGGGCTCCGGCACAGAGGTTGAGCGGAGCCGCGATCCCCGTCTCCACGCGCGAATCCGCTCGCCGCGCGTGCGATCGACGTCCCCCGTCCCTGGCTGCACGATGCCGAAGATGCGAAGAATCGCCCTGCTGGCCGGTCTGCTCGCCCTCGCCCCGCTCGCAAGCGCGGGGGCGCAGCAGGACACGGTGCGCTTCACGCGCGCGGATACGCTGCGCGGGTCCATCACGCCGGAGAGGGCGTGGTGGGACGTGACCTTCTACGACCTGCACGCGCGCGTGAACCCGGCGGACAGCACCATCCGCGGCCGCACGGGGATCACCTACCTGGTGACGGGCCCCGCGCGGGAGATGCAGGTCGACCTGCAGATGCCGCTGGTGATCGACAGCGTGGTGCAGGACGGGCGCGCCCTTCGCCACCGGCGCGAGGGGAACGCCTTCTTCGTCACGACCGAGGCGGCGCAGCGGGTGGGGGCGCGGAAGACGGTGACGGTGCACTACCACGGCCGGCCGCGGGTGGCGCGCAACGCGCCCTGGGACGGCGGCGTGGTGTGGGCGCGCGACAGCACCGGCGGCGCGTGGATCGCCACGGCGGTGCAGGGGCTGGGAGCGAGCGCGTGGTGGCCCAACAAGGACACGCAGGTGGACGAGCCCGACAGCCAGCGCGTGGCCGTCACCGTCCCCGACCCCCTGGTGAACGTCTCCAACGGGCGGCTGCGGAGCACGCGCAGGAACGGGGACGGCACCACCACGTACGAGTGGTTCGTGAAGAGCCCCATCAACAACTACGACGTGGCGATCAACGCGGGACCCTACGCGCACTTCAGCGACGTGTACCAGGGCGAGAAGGGGCGGCTGACGCTGGACTTCTGGCCGCTGGCGCGCAACCTGGAGGCGGCGCGGCGGCAGTTCCAGCAGGTGAAGCCCATGCTGGTGTGCTTCGAGCGCTGGTTCGGGCCGTATCCCTGGTACGAGGACGGCTTCAAGCTGGTGGAGACGCCGCACCTGGGGATGGAGCACCAGAGCGCGGTGGCGTACGGCAACCGCTACGTGAACGGCTACCGCGGGCGCGACCTCTCGGGAACGGGGCTGGGGATGCAGTGGGACTTCATCATCATCCACGAGAGCGGCCACGAGTGGTTCGGCAACAACATCACCACGCGCGACATCGCGGACATGTGGGTGCACGAGGGGTTCACCAACTACTCGGAGGGGCTCTACACCGAGTGCCAGCAGGGGAAGGAGGCGGGCGCGCGCTACATCGTCGGCCTGCGGCGCAACATCGTGAACGACAAGCCGGTCGTGGGGCCCTACGGCGTGAACCGCGAGGGGTCGGACGACATGTACTACAAGGGCTCCAACATGCTGCACACCATCCGCCAGGTGATCGGCGACGATGAGAAGTGGCGCGGCATCCTGCGGGGGCTCAACCAGACCTTCGGGCGCCAGGCGGTGACCGGGCAGCAGGTGCAGGACTACATCAGCCGGGAGTCGGGGATCGACCTGTCCCGCGTCTTCGCGCAGTACCTGACCACCACGCGGGTCCCGGCGCTGGAGTGGTCGCTGGACGGGTCGACGCTGCGCTACCGCTGGGCCGACGTGGTCCCCGGCTTCGACATGCCGGTGCGCGTGACGCTCTCCCAGGGCGCCTACCAGACCCTCCGCCCCACCACGGAGTGGCAGACGGCGAACGCCACCCTTCCCGGCCCGGCCGCGTTCCGCATCGACCAGAACTTCTACGTCGTCTCCCGCCCCGTCCCCACCGGCACGGGCGCGCGGCCGTAGCGGCCGCGCGCGGGTCGCCGACGGACGGAATCGATGGAGGGCGGCGGAGCGGCAGGGACGAGATCCCCACCGCTCCGCTCCCTTCCGGGCTCGAGAGCGTTGCGCGCGGCGAGCCGGATCCGCATGCTTCCGATCATCCCCGCGATCCCACGATCCGCGATCTCCCCTCGCTCCGACCATGCCCGACCTGCTGATCCGCATGCAGAAGAAGCGCGACGGCACCGTGACGCACAGCTGCGTGCGCCGCGACGGAAGCGCGACGTGGCAGCGGCACCAGGGGGCGCAGGCCCGCTTCTTTCCGCTGCACGACCTGACGCACTACGCGGTGGAGACGGTGCTGGGCTTCCGGCGCGGGTTCTACGGGCTGGTGGCGGAGGGGTGGGACTTCGCGGACTTCGGCACGCCGTGGCCGCGCGGGCCTCTCCCGGACGACGCGGATCCGGCGGAGCTGGTCGCGGGCTTCCTGGACGGCGAGGGGGCGAGCGGCGGGACGTGGTCGGCCGCGGAGATGAACGAGAAGGTGCGGGGCTACGCCGGCCCGCCGAAGAGCTGGACGACGTACCGCCTCACCGACGCCGAGCTCGCCGCCATCCGCGCCCGCCGGGCCGAGCTGTACGCACTGTGGGAGGCGTTGCCGGAAGGCGAGGCGCTGGAGCTTCCGTTCGAGACCTCGCGCCAGGCAGGTTGATGGCTTCGATCTGGATTCGCCGATTCGGTCTCGATCATCTCCCGCATGGACAGAGCGGGCGGCACCGCCCGGTGCCGCCCGCTCTTCGTCATCCGTCCGCCGTCTCGTCGTCCCCGCTACGGGCGGACGCGGATGGCGATGGGGGTGGTGAGGTTGACCTCGCGCGAAACGGTCTTCTCGGCGATGGTCTTCTGGTACCACTCGGCGTCGCGCTCGATGCCGGCGTTGACCATCACCATGCGCGCCAGCTCCACCGCGTCGATGTTGCGCATCCGCACGCAGCCGTGGGAGCGCGCGTTGCCCAGCGAGCCGGTGAGGCCGGTGCCGTGGATGTAGTAGTCGGGCTCCTGGAAGAAGATCTTCACGCGGCCCATGGGGTTGCCGGGGGCGCCGGGCGCCTGCGGCTCGTCGTCGCGCGCCCAGGCGGACGGGGGCGGACGCCAGCTGGGGTTCCAGATCATCCGGCGGATGCGGAAGCTTCCCTGCGGCGTCGGGTAGTCGGAGGCCCCGATGGAGACGGGGAACTCGCGCATCAGCTGGTCGCCGTCCATGACGTACAGCTTGCGGTCGGAGAGGTCCACGGTGAGGGTGAACTTCTCGGCCCTGCGGACCGGCTGCGCCACGGCGGACTCCAGCGAGGACACGATCAGCCCCGTGTCGCGCGGCGCGGCCTGCGCGCGGGCCTCTCCCGCGGCCAGCGACACCGTCAGAACCGCCAGGGCGGCCGGCCACCACTTCGGTCGGATCATCACATCCCCTTCTTACGCAACGGATTAGGACTTCGAACACCGAGGCTCCATGAGCCAGGATTGTGCCAGCGGCGCGGGCGCGCCCTCTCCTGTCCCGGAGCAGGATGTTAACGCCGCGCACCACGCCCGGTAAAGGGGCACGTTCCGCAACCCGTTTTCATCCATCGTCTTGCGCCGGACCAGAACGGAAACTGCGTCGAGCGGGAGTAGCAGATGCGCGGGACGATGCCGATCTGCTCGTCGCCATCCGGCCGGGAGCATGAGACCATCGCCGCGAACGTCCGGCGCGATGGGTGGTATGGGGCTCTCGCGTTCGGGAGATGATCCTCATCACGACTACCTGGAGCCCCGATGTCCGATACCGAAGCCGGGCTGTTCTCGCCGCTGACCATCCGCGGCGTCACCTTCCGCAACCGCGTGGGCGTGAGCCCCATGTGCCAGTACTCCGCCGTGGACGGGATGGCGGACGAGTGGCATTTCGTGCACCTGGGGAGCCGCGCGGTGGGCGGCGCGGGGATGGTGATCGCGGAGGCGACGGCGGTGACGCCGGAGGGGCGCATCTCCCCGGGAGACCTGGGGATCTGGAGCGACGCGCACGTGGAGCCGCTGGCCCGCTGCGCGCGCTTCATCGAGAGCCGCGGCGCCGTGGCGGGGATCCAGCTGGCGCACGCCGGGCGCAAGGCGAGCACGGCGGCGCCGTGGCTGGGCGGCCGCTACCTGGACGAGGGCGAGGGCGGCTGGCGGCCCATCGTGGCGCCGAGCGCGGTGCCGTTCCGCGAGGGCTCGCCCGTCCCGGAGGCGCTGGACGAGGCGGGGATCCGGCGGGTGGTCGACGGCTTCCGCGACGGGGCGCGGCGGGCGCGGGAGGCGGGGTTCCGCGTGGTGGAGATCCACGCGGCGCACGGCTACCTCCTCCACCAGTTCCTCTCGCCGCTCAGCAACACGCGGACGGACGCGTACGGCGGCTCGTTCGAGAACCGCATCCGCCTGACCGTGGAGGTGACGCGGGCGGTGCGCGAGGTGTGGCCGGAGGATCTTCCGCTCTTCCTGCGCATCTCGGCGACGGACTGGGCGGAGGGGGGATGGGACGCGGAGCAGTCGGTGGAGCTGGCGCGGGTGCTGGGGCCGCTGGGCGTGGACCTGGTCGACTGCTCCACGGGCGGGCTGGTCCCGGGCGTCCGCATTCCCGTGGGCCCCGGCTACCAGGTGGAGTTCGCGGAGCGCATCCGCCGCGAGGCGAAGCTGGCGACCGCCGCCGTGGGGCTGATCACCGACGCCGCGCAGGCGGACGAGATCATCCGCGGCGGGCGCGCGGAGGTGGTGCTGCTGGCGCGCCAGCTCCTTCGCGATCCCTACTGGCCGCTCCGCGCCGCGCGGCAGCTGGGGGTGGAGATGCCCTGGCCCGAGCAGTACGGCCGCGCGGTCGATTGATCGCGTGCCGCCGGTCGCGGGCGAAGCGGGGGTTGCGCATCGCCCGCGGCCACGGGAAGATGACGTTCGTCCACCCGCTCCCCCGATCCGCCGCCGCATGGCTCCGCTCGAACGCGCGCTGAAGAATGTCCGCGAAGCCGTGCGCCTGGCGCCCGGCAGCCGGCCCGCGTACGCCGCCGGCCTCCGCGCCGCCGTGGCCACCGTGGCGCCGATCCTGGCGGACGCGGCGCTGGGGCTGGGCGGGGCGGTGTGGATGAGCCTCGGCAGCTTCAACGGCTCGCTCTCCGACCGCGGCGGCGCGTACCGCAACCGGGCGACGACGCTGGCGGTGCTGGCGGCGGCGGCGGCGCTCGCGGCCGCGCTGGGCGCCCCGGCGGGCGCGCGGCTGTGGGTGGCGGTGCCGCTCGCGTTCCTCGTCGCCCTGGCGTGCAGCCTGGCGCGGGGGTGGGGGAACATCGGCGCGGTGGTGGGCGGGCCGGTGATGGTCACCTTCCTGATCTCGCTGGCGCTGCCGCCGCACGGGTGGGCGGGGGCGCTCCCGCGCGCGGGCTTCGTGGCGCTGGGGGTGGCGTGGGCGGCGCTGCTGGCGCTGGTGCTGTGGCCGCTGCGCCCGTACGCGCCGCTCCGCCGCGCCGTGGCGGAGTGCTACCGCGCCCTGGCGGTCTACGCCGACGACCTGGCCACGCGCGCGGCCGGCGACGAGGCCGCGCCCCTCCCCCCCGCCGCCGCCGTCCGCACGGCGCTGGAGGCGGCCGGCGCGGAGCTGGGCGCCGCGCGCCGCGGCCGTGCCGCCACGAGCGGGCGCGGGGAGCGGCTGGTGGTGCTCCGCGAGATCGCCGACCAGCTCCTCGGGCACCTGGCCGCGCTGGCGGACACGGTCGAGGCGCTCCCGCCGGACGGGCGCGCCGCCCTCGCGCAGACGGCCGCCGCCATCGCCGCCGCGTCGCGCGAGCTGGCGGACGCCATGGAGGCGACGCGGGACGTGCCGACGGTGCGGACGACGTGGAGCGGGAGAGCGTTCCGGGAGCGCGTGGCGGGCGGCGGGGACGACGCGGCGCGGGCGCACGTGGCGCACGCGGCGCTGCTGCTGGACCGCATCGCGCGCTACGCGACCTCGGCGGCGGAGGTGGCGGCGGCGCTGGAGGACGATGCGCCCATCGCGGCGGCGCGGCCGGTGGAGGATGCGGGACGGGCGCGGGCGGAGGCGGACGAGGAGGAGCCGGAGGCGCCGCTGCTGGCGCGGATCACGGCGAGCGTGGCCCCGGATTCGGTGGTGCGGCGGCACGCGCTGCGGGTGGCGATCGTGGCGGCGCTGGCGGTGTGGGTGGGGGCGGCGGCGGGGATGGCGCACGGCTACTGGATGACCATCACCGCCGTCCTGATCCTGCAGCCGTACACGGGCGCCACGACGCAGCGGGCCTTGCAGCGCGTGGGCGGGACGGTGCTGGGGGCGATGCTCACGGCGGGGCTGGGCGCGCTCTTCCACGACGCGGGGGCGATCCTCGTGATGGTGTTCGTCCTGGCGGGTGTGTCGGTGGCGCTGCTGCCGCTGAACTACGCGGTGTTCTCCATCTTCCTGACGCCCACCTTCGTGCTGCTGGCGGAGATGCAGACGGGGGACTGGACGCTGGCGGGGGAGCGGGCGGTGGACACGCTGCTGGGGGCGGTGCTGGCGATCGTGGGCGCGCGGCTGCTGTGGCCGGCGCCGGAGTGGAGCCGGCTCCCCACGTACGCGGCGGCGGCGCTCCGTGCGAACGCGGAGTACCTGAGGCTCGCGGCGGCGCTCTTCGGGGACCGGGGGGAGGATGCGGGGCGGCGGCTGCGCGACGCGCGGCGGGACGCGGGGCTGGCGGCGCTGAACGCGGACGAGTCGTTCCAGCGGCTGCTGGGGGAGCATCGCGGGAGCGACGAGGCGCTGGAGCCGGTGATCACGCTGCTGGCGTACGGGCGGCGCTTCACCGCCTCCGTGGCGGCGCTGGCCATCTCCCGCCACGCGGAGGAGACGGGGCCGTCGCCGGCGCTGGAGGCGTTCGCGCGGGCGGCGGGCGAGGCGCTGGAGGAGATCGCGGCGGCGGTGGAGGCGGGGCGCGCGCCCGCGCCGCTGCCGGCGACGCTCGGCGAGGCGGCGCTGCTCGCGGCGCGGCTGGACCGGCTGGCGCGGCAGGTGGAGGCGCTGCAGGACGCGGCGGCGCGCTGGGCGGCGGAGGGCGCGGGGGAGACGGCCCGGCAGCCCGCGCCGACGGCGTCGGCGGCGTGACGGCGGTCGCGTGGGCCGGGCGCTCGGGTGTGGTGCGGGAGCGTGCGTGATACCAGATGCCGCATCGGATTGTGCAATCGGTCTCGCTCACCGTCTGTGTCCGTGCTCGCCCGGTCCGTGTCAACTGCGTCATCGGGAGGATGTGGAGCAGTGGCCAACCTCCGCGCCGACCCTCTGATGACGTGGTTGGCGATGCTTGACGGCGCCGACGTGGCGGGCGGACACCGGTCGCGGCGAGGGAAGGCCGAAAGGTGCCTCTCCGAAAAAATTTCGATACTCATCTCCGCCTATAGCTCCACGGCGGGATGCGGGCTTTTCCTCTCCGGATGCGACTGCCTCCCCAGCGTCTCTGCACATTCTGTCCAGGGAGCTGGCATGAGTGCGCGTCCTCGGCGGCGGCGCCCCCTCCTGACCGCTGGGGCGGTCTGTCCTTCCCCGTTCCGGAAGAGGTCGGCCGTGGACGGGATTTCGTGCGCGACGAAGCCCGCGATGCGGTACAAAAAGCTCCCTCCCCCACAGGCGCCCCGCCTGTGGGGGAGGGCTGGGGAGGGGGGCCGCCGCGGCATGCGATACCGCCCGTCGAACCGCGCTGGACGGGGTTCGACGGGCGGTCCGCGACGTCAGAACGCGCTGCGGATCACGCCTCCGTCGACGCGGAGGGGGGAGCCGGTGGTGGCGGAGGAGAGGGGGCTGGCGATGTAGGCGACCAGCGCGGCGACCTCGTCGGGCTCGATGAAGCGCTGCAGGATCGAGCTCGGGCGGGCGGTCTGGAAGAAGTCGCGCTCCGTCTCCTCGGGCGTCTTTCCCGCCTCGCGCGACATGGCCTCGACGAAATCGCCGACGCCGCGCGAGCGGGTGGGGCCGGGGAGGATGCTGTTGACGGTGATCCCCGTGCCGACGACGGTTTCGGCGAGGCCGCGCGCGACGGCGATCTGGGCGGACTTGGTGGTGCCGTAGTGGATCATCTCGGCGGGGACCTGGATGCCGCTCTCGCTGGAGATGAACAGGATGCGACCCCAATTGCGGCGGCGCATCCCCGGGAGGTAGGCGCGGGCGAGGCGGACGCCGCTCAGGACGTTGACCTCGAAGAAGCGCATCCAGTCTTCGTCCGGGATCTCCTCGAACGGCCTGGGCTCGAAGATCCCCAGGTTGTTGACGAGGATCTCGACGTCGGGGTGCAGGCGCGCCACCTCGTCGGCCGCGGCGGCGGTGCCCAGGTCTCCCGCGAAACCCAGGACGCGGCCCCGCGCATCCTCCGACAGCGCGGCGACGGCCTCGTCCACGGCTTCCCGCGTGCGGCCGTTCACGATCACGTCGGCGCCCTCGCGGGCGAGCGTGGCCGCGATGGCGCGGCCGATGCCGGCGGTGCTCCCCGTCACCAGCGCCAGCTTTCCCCCAAGCTGCAGATCCATCGTATCTCCCGTTTCCGTTGTGGCCGAGCGTTCCAGCGCGACGTCATGCTGCGAGCCGTGGCAAGCCTCGGCGGCGGTTTGTATCGAAATTTCCCGAGACGGCACCTTTCGGTCCCGGCGGAGCCCACGGCGTCGGGGATTGCTCGCATCTCCCGAGTCGGAGGGCTCCGCGTGGGGCGTGGCGTCGGCATCCTCGCCGCTGCCGCGCCCGGGCCTCGCTCTTCGCATGCTAGATCCTACGGCCCTGCGGGCGCTTGTGAATGCTGCGGCGGTCGCTCGGCCGGGCCTCAGGATGACTGCTTGACGGCAACTGCACGATCGGTGTGGAGATCGCTCGCGTCTGGATCTGCCTTGCTGATCGCTCGCGGCCGGATCTCCATCGGCCGTTCACGGGGTGGCGGAACGGCGTCGTCAGGGGGATGCGCGACAGACGGCGTCGCATCGTTCCCGATGACGCTGTTCGTGTCGCATGCAGCGGCCGGGAGGGAGCCGTATCTCGCTCACGGGATGCTTCAACGGCGATGACTCCTGGCACGAAGCCTCGCCGCTCCATCTCCGACGCCGCGGAGATCGCTGGCGAGGCTTCCCGTGGTCTTGGCGGGTGTGTTCACGCACCCGCTGCGGCGAGGATGCGCGACGGCCGCCGCTCCCGGGAGGGGGGCGGCGGCCGTCGGCGATCAGGATGGAGCGGGCGCGATCAGCGGATGGTGACGTAGCGCTCGAGGCGGGCGACTTCGGCCTCGTCGACGTACTTGCCGATCTCGCGGCGGAACTGCTCGATGTTGCGGTACGGGCGGTACTCCTCGAACTCGTGCGCCATCCGGTTGCCGACGCCGGGCACCAGGAGGATCTCCTCCCTGGAGGCGCTGTTCAGGTCGATGGGCTTCCAGAGGCGGGCGTACACCTGGTCGCGCTGCTCCTCGCCCAGGCGCGGCGCCAGAACCTTGTCGACGGCCGTCATGTCGGCGTACGGGCGGCCGGCGACCACGGCGTCGGCGAGCGCGGCGTCCATGCCGGGGACGGCCAGAAGCTCCTCGCGCGTGGCGGCGTTGGGGTCGAGCATGGCGCCGTCCGCGGCGGGGGCGGGCGTGGCGGGCGCGGCCGGGGTCACGGGCGCGGCGGGCTCCGTCGCGGGGGCCGGGGTGGTGGTCTCGGCGTTCTCGGCGGGCTCCTCGGCGTCGCCGCCGCAGGCGGCGAGGGTGGCGACGAGGGCGGCGGCGAAGAAGGACGAGGCGCGGAACCGGATCATGGGATCTTCCTGGAGTAGGTGTCGGACGTTGGATGCCGTCGGCGGAGCGCCGGGTGGCGGTGCGTGAGCACGAGGCCCAGGAGACCGAGCTGCGCCATGGCGCCCGGCGCCAGCGACGGCGTGGCGCCCTTCAGCGCGGCCCAGGCGAGCGCGAGCCCGCCCAGCCCGGGATCGGACTCCAGCTCGAACTCCACGTTGCCGCGGAGGTGAAGATAGAACCCGAGCGCGCCGGCGACGACGAACGCCGCCATCACCGCCTGGAACGAGCGCAGCGTGGCGGAAGAGGGGCGGAGCGCGACGGCGATCGCGAGGATGAAGCCGACCGCGAGCGACACCAGCGGCACCCACTGCAGCGTGTCCTCGGTGTGCTCCAGCAGCACCAGCTCCGCCGCCAGCCCCACGATCCCGACCAGGATCACGATCAGCAGCAGGCGCCGGATCGGCCCCGGCTCCTCCCCCGCCCCGCCCACGCTCGGTTCCGCCACGATCTCCATCTCCCGCCGTTGTCGCCGAATGCCCCGGCGCCGCCATCGCGCGCGCCGCACGGAACATACGCCCGAGCCGCCCGCTTCGTTGGGCGGATCACGCGGCAAAGGACGCGGAAGATCTATCGCCGCACAAGCATCGCGGAAAGATGGCGGGCGATTCCGATCGGGATCCGGCGATCGGGCGCAGGAAAAACGCGGGGCCGCGGATGATTCCCGCGGCCCCGCGTCCTCGCATCGATCAAGCAACTCCGATCAGCCCGCCCGGGCGTCGTTGCGGCAGACGATGGCGCCGTGCGGGATCACCTGGAAGCGGCCGGTGCTTCGATCAGCCCGGTAGGCGCCTCGGACCTTGAGCACGGGCGAGTCGGCGGGGGTGGCGTAGGCGACCAGCTCGGGGTCGATCGCCACCGAGTCGGATGCGGCGGGCGCGCCGCAGACGGCGAGCATCAGCCGGCGGTCGGGGCCGAGGACCGGGAGGGGGAGGACGTCGGTGACGGTCCACGCCGCCCCGGCCGCGCTCCCACCTTCGCGATGGCCCAGCCAGAGGAGATGTGCGCCGTCGGCCGTCACCTCGGCGAGCGCGAAGGAGGCGGTGTCCCCCGTCCCCAGCGCGGCGTCGCGCTCGATCGCCACCCGGTCCGGCGGAGGCGGCCAGGTGGCGCCGATCCAGGCGTCCGCCGCCGGCGGGTCGGGCTGCTGCGCCTGGCATCCCGCCGCCGCGGAGAGCGCGAGCACCGCCGCGGCCACCACGGCGCGTGCCAGAGTCCGGCGTCGCTCGTGCATCTTCATCCTGTCCGTTCGGACGTTTGCCCGCTCTCCCTCGGGGAGCCCCCGGCCACCACGATGAAGGAGGCTCCCGGATCCCGCAATGAGTCGCGAGAGGAGCAGGTGCCCCGGAACGGCCGCGCGACGGCGGCAAGCGCATGGAAGCAAATCGATTGCGGCGCGCGATCCGGAATCCGGCGCATTCGTGGCGATGGCGAGAGCGGCGGCTCCGCGTCCGCGCGAGATGCGCATCCTCGGCCGATCCCGGGCGCCCGCGCGCGCCGGCGGGGCTCGCGTCCAGGCTCGGCCGCGGGCGGGTTCGCATCTTGCTGGCCGGGGGGTGAAAACCGTGCGGGAACCCCAGACGAGACATTCGGCCGGATGATCCATGGCGGGCTTTGAAGGGCTCCTCACCGGGCACACCCTGGCCGGCCGCTACACCATCGGCGAGGTGATCGGCCGCGGCGGGTTCGCGGCGGTCTACGAGGCCACGGACGAGCGGCTGCGGCGCGTGGTGGCCGTCAAGGTGATCACGACGGCGGCGTCGGGCGAGGAGGCCGAGGAGATCCGGCGGCGCTTCGACCGCGAGGCGCGCGCCAGCGCCAGCCTGCACCACCCCAACGTGGTGTCGGTCTACGACTTCGGGACCGATCCGCAGCTGGGGCTGGACTTCCTGGTGATGGAGCGGCTGCGCGGCGAGGATCTGCGCGCCCGCATCCGCGGCGGCGAGCGGTTCTCCGTGGCCGCCGCCGTGCGCATCCTGCGCGAGACCGCCGACGGCGTGGACGCCGGGCACCGCATCGGCCTGGTGCACCGCGACCTGAAGCCGGGGAACATCTTCCTGGCGCAGCTGAACCGCGCCGAGTGGTTCCGCGTGTGCGTGGTGGACTTCGGCATCGCGCGCATCGTGCAGGGCGACGACACCACGCGCATCACGCACCACGGGACGCCGCTGTCGCCGGCGTACGCGTCGCCGGAGCAGCTTCGCGGCGAGAAGGACCTGGCGCCGGCGTCGGACGTGTTCAGCCTGGGGGTGATCGGGTACGAGATCCTGGGCGGCGAGCGGCCGTTCAAGGGCGACCGCCTGCACCCGCCGCCGGGGGGATTCCCCGCGCCGCCCCCGCTGCGCACCCTCAACCCCGCCGTCCCGGATGCGGTGGACCGCGCCATCCACCGCGCCCTGGCGGAGGACATCGCGGACCGCTTCCCCGACGCGGGCGCCTTCGCCGCCGCCCTCGCCGCCGCCGAAGCCGAGCTGGGCGCCGCCGCGCATCGCGCGCCCGACGCGGAGCCCGCCGTCGTCGCCATCCCGGCCGCGGCCGCGCACCCTG
>Ga0247770_1000758_pt1 | contig 30076 bp, 34 predicted proteins | sample UWRJL136409B6_FD_179943 | JGI IMG/M metagenome (GOLD analysis project Ga0247770, IMG submission 179943) | Plant litter microbial communities from Arlington Agricultural Research Station in Wisconsin, United States - UWRJ-L136-409B-6 | ecosystem: Environmental > Terrestrial > Plant litter >... | reverse complement strand
CAGCCGCGTGGCGCCCACGTGCGCGTACAGGTAGCCGCCCAGCAGCGCCGCCTGGAAGAAGAGCATGCAGGTGTTCCACACCGCCGGCGTCCCGCCCAGCAGCGGCAGCACCATCTTGCTGAACATGGGCTGCACCAGGAACAGCAGGAACGCGCTGGCGAATACCGCCGCCGCGTACACGGCCAGCACCGCGCGCGCGCCGCCGGAGCGGCGCGCGTCGGAAGACGGATGCGGCGCCTCGTGCGGAGCGGCGGCCGGGGGAGCGGAAGAGCTCACGCGGGAAAGCGTTCGGGGTGTCGTCCGTCGGGGCGGGAACGCCGCAAGGTCGGTCGCGCGCCGTCACGCCGCAAGGTGCCTGGCGGGAGATGGAGATCCACTGAAAGCGAGGCCGCCGGCGCCCGTCTCCGAGCACCGGCGGCCTCGATCGTTCGCCGGCGATGATCATCGGGGAGACGACGATCAGCCGATCGGGGAGATGATGATCAGGAAGATGACGATCAGGGAGACGCGGATCGCGCCGCGCCGGATCCCGCCGCGCATCGCTCCCCCGTCCCCTGCCCCGCGCTCGCCCGCCCCAGCCCGAAGGCGAGCGCCAGGACGATCAGCCACTGCACGAAGCGCGTGGGCAGCACCAGCGGCGGCCCGCTTTCCGTTTCGGGAACCATCGAACGCCCCCCTTTCTCCCGCCGTGCGGGAATGGTCGGCGGAGGCGAGGCGCGGACCACCCGCGCGCACGTCTCTTCCGCGTATGCGGCAAGGCGGGGCCCCAGCTCCTTGCCATCAAGTGAACATAGCATACCATGCGAGCCCCCGGCGCACAAGTATTCAAATTGAGCACTCTGATCTCCCCATTCCGCAACGCCTTCCGTCCGCATGCATCCTCCACCCGCGCCCACCGCATCGGATCGGCCGACGCGCTCGATCGCCCGCGGCCCGCCCGGGCGATTCCTCCGCGACGCCCTGGTTGACGGAGGACGAGCGCCGGCATCATGACCTCCGGATTGGCGCGTCGATTGCGAATCGAGCGCGTTCACGCCGAACAGGAGGTGCGCGATGGCGGACGGAAAGCAGCCGGACAAGAATCGACCGGAGCAGCTGAACGAGAACAACGACAAGTTCTGGAAGGCCCGCGGCCACGAAGAGCGGCCGGAAGACTGGGAGACCCGCACCCCGGAACACGTCGAGCCGAGCAAGCCGGCCGGCTGATCATCGGCGGAGACGGAAAAAGGGCGGCGCCCCCGAGGTGGAGGCGCCGCCCTTCACGTTCTACCATCCCGCCAAAGAGCCTACTGGTACTGGATGTAGAGCGGCTTCGGCTCCAGGCGCAGCAGGTCCGCCGGGCTCATGAGCGGATCGCCCTTCTTGGTGTCGTTGTGGTAGAAGAGCTTGAACCCGGTGTACTGCACGGGGTGGCGCACCACGTAGTCGCGGTACGAGTCGCGCTTCAGCCACGGCGCGCCCCACCCGTCCATGTCGATGACGATCTGCACCTCGGGGCGCAGGATGATGTCCTCGGTGTCGGTGACCATGTTCCGCGTGAAGCGGTGGATCACCAGCACCTTGGGCGGCAGGTTGTTCTCGCGTACGATGCGCGCCAGCTGCTCGCTCACGTAGTTGATGTCCGCCGCGTGCATCGTCCCGATCTTGCGGCCGGGGACGATCCCCCCCCGCATGTAGAACTCCGGGTCCACCGCGAAGTGCACGTCCGGCCGCTTCAGGAAGTTCTCGAAGCGCGGCATGATGTTGCGGATGTCGTCCGTCCCCACCTGCACGTCGATGATGAACAGCCCGTTGATCGACTTCGCCATGTTGTACATGGAGTCGACCTGCGAGTCGCGCATCTGCGAGCGGTAGTGCCCCGACGGGCCCGCGTCGCCCTGCGCCACCACGCTCACCATGTGCAGGCACGGCACCGCCGGGTGCTGCGGATCCGCCTGCGTCCACTTCTGCACCTCGCCCTGCAGCTTGCGCAGCATCTCGTCGCGCGGGAACTCGCCCAGCGCGCCCATCCGCGACGAGTTGGGGTTGCCGTAGTAGCAGACGATGCGCTTGTCCGGGAGGATCGCCCCCGGGAGCGCCACGGGTCCGCGCACCGGCCACCCGTTGGCCCGCGCGAACGCCGGGTCCTCGCCCGCCTGGAAGCGCCGCCGGGGCGCCGCCGTGCCGCCCGCCTTCTTCGCGCTGTCCTCGGCGATGCTGTCGGCCCGCGCGATGCTGTCGGCGGCCGCGCTGTCGTGCCTGGAGAGCGCGTCGCGGACCTTGCGGGTGGCCGTGTCACCCGGCGCCGGGTTGAAGTTGGAAGCCGCCTTCCCGGCGGGCTCCCCCGCCTTCCCCTCGGCCTGCGCGGCACCCGCCTTCGCCTTCTCCGGCGCCGCCTCGGCATCACCGTCGCCGCCGCAGGCGGCCAGCGCCACGGTGGCCACCATCACGGCGAACGCCGACACGCGCAGCTGAAATCCCATCGAACGCTTCACGAACGCTCCTCCGGTCGGAACGAGAACTGTTGGATCCATCGACCCGCGCGCCGCTTGCATGGATCGGTCCACGGCGCTCGGCGCCCTACCCGCGCACCGGGTGCCCGCGCTCCGCCAGGTAGCGCCGCGCCTGTCCCAGCGTGAACTCGCCGAAGTGGAAGATGGACGCCGCCAGCACCGCGTGGGCGCCCACCGCCAGCGCCGCGTCCAGGTGCTCCAGCGCCCCCGCCCCCCCCGACGCGATCACCGGGATCCGCACGGCCGAGGAGACCGCCCGCGTCAGCTCCAGGTCGTAGCCGTCGCGCGTCCCGTCGCGGTCCATCGAGGTCAGCAGGATCTCCCCCGCACCCAGCCCCTCGATGCGCCGCGCCCACTCCACCGCGTCCATCCCCGTTCCCCGCCGCCCCCCGTGCGTGAACACCTCGAACCCCGAGGGAAACCCCTCCATCCGCTCCGGCGCGACGTGCCGCGCGTCGATCGCGACGACCACGCACTGGCTGCCGAAGTGGTCCGCCGCGCGCGCGACCAGATCCGGGTCCTGCACGGCCGCCGTGTTCACCGACACCTTGTCGGCCCCCGCGCCCAGGATGGCCACGAAGTCGTCCACCGTGCGCACCCCGCCGCCCACGGTGAAGGGGATGAACACCGAGTCCGCCGTGCGCCGGATCATCTCCAGCGTGGACTGGCGCCCCTCGTGACTGGCGGTGATGTCCAGGAAGCAGAGCTCGTCCGCGCGCTCCGCGTCGTAGCGCACCGCCTGCTCCACGGGGTCGCCCGCGTCGCGGAGCGCCTCGAACTGGATCCCCTTCACCACCCGGCCGTCCTTCACGTCCAGGCAGGGGATGATCCGCTTGGCTAGGGCCACGACAGCCCCCTCAGGCGAGCCACCATCTCCCCCGTCAGCTCCGCGCGGTAGACGGCCTCCACGGGCCCGCGCAGGAGCAGGCTCCAGTCGTCGCGCACGCTCACGCGCAGCGTTCCGCCGGGCATCCGCACCGCCACCTCGCGCTCGCTCACCATCCCCCGCCGCACCGCCGCCGCCGCCACCGCGCACGCGCTGGACCCCGACGCGCTCGTCTCCCCCGCCCCGCGCTCCCACACCCACGCCTCCACCGACGACGGATCGACGCCGACCGCGAACTGCACGTTGACCCCCCGCGCGAAATCCGGGTGCGTGCTGATCTGCGGCGCGCGGCGGCGGAGGTCCTCCGGGTCCAGCTCGTCCACGAACACCACGCAGTGCGGGTTCCCCACCGAGACGGTGTTGATGGCCACCACGTCCCCCGCCGCCAGCTCCAGCGCCTCGTTCTCCGTCTCGCGGTCCGGCCCGCCCAGCCCCACGTCCGCGCTGCGGAAGGAGGCCGTCCCCATCTCCGCCTCCACGTCCAGCACCCCGTCGTCGCTCTCGGCGCGGATCAGCAGCCCCACGACGCCCCCCGGCGTCTCCACGGTGAACGGCGTCCCCACGCGCACCCGCGTCCGGTCCAGGAGATACGCCGCGAAGATGCGCAGCCCGTTGCCGCTCTTCTCCGCCTCGCTCCCGTCCGGGTTGAAGATCCGCACCCCGAAGTCCGCCGATTCCGACGACACCGCCGCCAGGATCCCGTCCGACCCCACCCCCGTGTGCCGGTCGCAGATCAGCCGAACGGCGGGCGGCGTCAGATCGAACGGCAGCCCCTCCATCTCGAGCGCGATGTAATCGTTCCCGAGCCCATGCCCCTTGAAGAACGTGACCCTGTTCGCCATTCAGCTCATCCGTTTAGATCGACCGCCTCGACTCTCCCGATCCCATCCCGCGACACACCAGGCTCCCGCACCAATGCCGAGGCCGCAGTCCGCGAAGGCGGACGTTGTGCCGTCGTAGCCCCCGGTTTCAACCGGGGGAACGGGGCCGACGCCACACCCCGCCCTGCTCCTCACGCGAATCTCCAACCGGGGGAACGGGGCCGGGCTACCCTCACCTCCGTTCGCCTCGCGCGCGGCCGTCCGCCATCCGGGGTCCGCGAAGGCGGACTTTGCGCCGTCGTTGCCGCGAATTCATTCGCCCGCCTGAGCCCGCCATCGATCACCACCATCGGCCTCGAATCGAGCCCCTCGCGCCCTACATCCCCGCGAAGTTCCGCAGGATGCGGAGCCCGTCCTCCTGGCTCTTCTCCGGGTGGAACTGGATCCCCCACACGTTGTCGCGCCCCACGATGCTGGCGAACGCGTCGTCGTAGGTGCAGCGCCCCAGCACGTGCTCCGCGTCCGACTCCAGCGCCGCGTACGAGTGCACGTGGTAGAACCACCGCGGCTCCGGCCCCGCCACCCCCTCCAGCAGCGGATCGGCCTCCGCGCCGCGGATGAACTCCACCGCGTTCCACCCCACGTGCGGCAGCGGCAGCTCCGTGCGGATCCTCCGCACCGTCCCCGGCAGCAGGCCGAGGCCGGCGACGCCCGGCGCCTCCTCGCTCCCCTCGTACAGCAGCTGCATCCCCACGCAGATCCCGATGAACGGCCGCCCCGCCGACACGTGCCCTCGCACCGCGTCCGCCAGCCCCCGCTCCTCCAGCCGCGTCATGCACTGCCCGAAGTGCCCCTGTCCCGGAAGCACGAGCCGTTCCGCCCCCGCCGCCACCGACGGATCGTCCGTCAGCACCGCGTCCACTCCCTCGTGCTCGAACGCCTTCGCCACCGAGCGCAGGTTTCCCGCGCCGTAGTCCAGGACGACCACCTTCCCCCGCGTGCTCACAGCGCGCCCTTGGTCGAAGGCACCACGTCCGCGCGGCGCGGGTCGATGCGCGTGGCCGCGTCCAGCGCGCGCGCCGCCGCCTTGAACGTCGCCTCCACCACGTGGTGCGCGTTGTCGCCGCCCAATCCATCCAGGTGCAGCGTGATCCGAGACTCCATGGCGAACGCCCGCCAGAACTCCGCCGAGAGCGCCGGATCGAACCCCCCGATCATGGGCTGCCCCGCCGGGAGCGGCACGTCGAAGCGGAGGAAGGGGCGCCCGGAGACGTCCACCACCGCCCGCACCAGCGCCTCGTCCAGCGGCACCGTGGCGTCCGCGTAGCGCGCGATCCCGCGCTTGTCCCCCAGCGCGTCCAGGAACGCCCCGCCGAGGACGATCCCCACGTCCTCCACCGTGTGGTGCCCGTCGATGTGCAGGTCGCCCGCGCAGTGCACGGCCAGGTCGAACATCCCGTGCCTCGCCAGCGCGTCCAGCATGTGGTCGAAGAAGCCGATCCCGGTCTTCACCTCCGCCTGGCCCGTCCCGTCCAGGTCGATGCGCACGCGGATCTCCGTCTCGCGCGTCTTCCGCTCCCGCTCCCCCGTCCGGCTCATGACGCCTCGCTCATGATCGTCCTCACCCCGTCCAGGAACGTCCCCGTCTCCTCCGGCGTCCCGGCGTTCACCCGCAGGCACCGCTCCAGCATGGGATACTTCGATACGTCCCGCACCAGCACCCCGTGCTCCTCCAGCAGCAGGTCGAAGAGCCGGGTGTGCGTCATCCTCGCGTGGTCCACGCGGAAGAGGACGAAGTTGGCCGCGCTGTCGTACACACGGAGCCCCTGGACTTCGCGCAGCTCCCGCAGCAGCCGGTCGCGCTGCTCTCGCATGACGGCGATCCCCGGCGCCAGCAGCTCGCGCCCGCGCAGCACCTCCGCCGCCGCGACCTCGCTGAAGAAGTTGATGTTGTACGGCAGCTTGGCCTTGTGCACCTCCGCCGCCAGCGCGGGATGCGCCAGCAGGTACCCCGCGCGCAGCCCCGCCAGCGCCATCGCCTTGCTGAAGGTGCGCAGGACAACCAGGCGCGGGCGATCCGCCAGCAGCGGGATGCCGTCGTAGCCGCCGAACTCCACGTACGCCTGGTCCAGCAGGATCAGCGCGCGCGTCTCGTCGTGGATGCGCTCGATCTCCTCCCGCGAGACCGCGCTCCCCGTGGGGTTGTTCGGCGTGCAGAGGACGATGACGGCCGCGTCCGTCTCCCGCGCCGCCCGGATGATCCCCTCCACGTCGAAGCCCAGCTCCGCCGTCAGCGGGACGGAGGCCACGGTGCCGCCGTTCACCTCCGTCATCAGCCGGTAGAGCGTGAACGTGGGCTCGGGGATCACGACGCTGACGCCGGGGGAGACGGTGACCGCCAGGATCGCCTGGATCAGCTCGTTGGACCCGTTGGCGACCAGCACCCCCTCGTCCGGCCACCCCGTCGCCTCCGCCACGGCGGAGATGAAGTTGCGCGCCACGAAGGGCGGATAGCGGTTCCACGGCCGCCCCTCCAGCCGCTCCGCGATCCGCCGCTTCAGCTCGTCCGGGACGTCGTACGGGCTCTCGTTCTGGTTGAGCTTGATGCGCGGCTCGTACGGCTTCAGCGTGTAGGCTCCCATCGCCTTCACCGAATCCTTCACCCGCCCCAGCGCCGCCTCCAGCTCTTTATCGATCGAAGTCATGCCTCTTCATCCACTCGTCAGTCACCCACCAACCCCTCGAAGCGCACCGATGCTCGCGAGGGAGTCCGCGAAGGCGGACTTTGTGCCGTCGTAGCCCCCGGTTTCAACCGGGGGAGCGGGGCCGGGCGATCCCCGACTCCCTTACGCCTCTACGTCTCGCGCGCGGATACCCGTGATCCGGAGTCCGCGAAGGCGGACTTTGCGCTTTCGTTGCCTTCTTCATTCGCCCGAGCGAGCCTCGCGCTCCTTGGACACACCCTCGGCGGCGGAGCACCAGCATAACCGGGCGCCGCCGCAAACGCGAGCGGGCGCGGCCTGTCGCCGCGCCCGCTCGCGCATCCGTCCCGGAACCGCGGGAAAGGACGCGTCAGCGCTCCACGTGGATGATCTGGTCGCGGCGCGTGCCGACGGAGACGTACCAGATCGGCACGCCCGTCAGCTCCTCCAGCCGGCGCAGGTAGCGGTGCGCCGCCTCGGGGAGATCCTCCCAGCGCCGCGCCCCGCGCGTGTCGCTCCGCCACCCGGGAAGCGTCTCGTACTCCGGCACCGCCTCCTCCAGCAGCGTCAGGTCGCCGGGGAAGTCGTCCAGGCTCTCCCCCTCCGCCATGTAGCTGGTGGCGATGCGTAGCTCGTCCATGTGGTCCAGCACGTCCAGCTTGGTCACGGCCAGCCCGGTGAGCCCGTTCACCCGCGCCGCGTACCGGACCACGACCGCGTCGAACCACCCGCAGCGGCGCGGCCGCCCCGTGGTCGCCCCGTACTCGCCGCCCCACTCGCGCACCTGCTCCTGGAGCGGGGAGGGGAACTCCGTGGGCAGCGGCCCCTCGCCCACGCGGGTCGTGTAGGCCTTCACCACGCCCACCACGTCGTCGATGGCCGTCGGCCCGATCCCCACGCCCAGCCCCGCCCCGCCCGCCGTCGTGTTGGACGACGTCACGTACGGGTACGTCCCGTGGTCCACGTCCAGCAGCGCCCCCTGCGCGCCTTCCAGCAGCACGCGCTTCCCGTCCTTGAGCGCGTCGTGGATCACGCGCCCCGGGTCCACCATCAGCTTCAGCAGCCGCTCGCGGATCCCCAGCACCTCGGAGACCAGCGCGTCCGCGTCCACCGTCTCGGCCGAGTCGAAGAGCGAGAGCTTGCGGTTGATGCGCTCCGCCGCGCGCCGCAGCAGCCCCTCCGCCCGCTCCGCGTCGCGCAGGTCGGCCACGCGGATCCCCTGGCGCGCCACCTTGTCCTCGTACGCCGGCCCGATCCCGCGCCCCGTCGTCCCGATCTTCCCCGCCCCGCGGCTCGCCTCCGCCGCCCGGTCCAGGAGCTTGTGGTACGAAAGGAGGAGATGCGCCCGGCCGCTGACCCCCACGCGCGTCTCCGCGTCGGGGACGCGGTCGGTGATCTGGTCCAGCTCCTCGAAGAACTGGAAGGGATCGAAGACCACGCCGTTCCCCAGCAGGCAGCGGCGCCCCGGGTGCAGGATCCCCGACGGGATCTGGTGGAGGATGAACTCGTCCTCCCCCACGTGCACCGTGTGCCCCGCGTTGGCGCCGCCCTGGTAGCGGGCCACGATGTCGACCTCCTCCGCCAGGACGTCGACGATCTTTCCCTTCCCCTCGTCGCCCCATTGGGAGCCGACGATCACCACGCAGCTTCCGCTCTTCATCTCGATTCCGTCCGGATCAGCCCGATTGGCGTCGGTCACGCGCAAGCGCCCGCCCGGCTGCACGGATCGCGCCGCCGGAGAGCCCGCAAAGCGAAGAGCGCGGCCCCGCCCGCCAGGGGAGGGACCGCGCTCGACGCATCCTGTGCTGAACCTACGCGCCGGGGTGGACGAGTGTCAACCAACCGCGGGGGACAGGGAACAGGTTACAGGGAACAGCCAGCGGAGAGCACGGATCCGCAGATACCGCGCAAGACGAAAAGCGCGAAGCGCCGAGGTGTTCCCCTCTCCCGTTATCGGGAGAGGGGAAAGCGTGGCGCGTCCGCGGGTGCAGTTTCCGCGGACCGCCACGCGAGGGGTGAGGGTGCCGCGGGCGCGCGCCACCGCCCGCCCCACATCCTCAACGCACGAAAAAGGCGGCGCCCTAATCGGACGCCGCCTCCTCGAATCTCCATCGATCGATCGCCGTCTCGATCCCGATCAGTCCACCCAGTCGATGTCGATCGACCCGATCGCCGCGTCGATGGCGATGTCCAGCTTGTGCGCCGCAGAGTCGTAGTCGCGGGAGAACCAGGCGTCGCCGCGCTTCACCATCCCCGGCGCGTCGAAGCTGGCCAGGAACGAGTCCTTCTGCACCCGCACCCCCAGCCCCCGCGGGAGCCGGAGCCGCACCGAGCCCACCCCCATGTGGATGGTGGCCCGCGCGCTGCGCGTCCACGCCCCGGTGAAGTCCAGCGTCGCCTCGCCCAGGCCGCCCTCGAACTCGAAGAGCTCGGCGCGCGCGTTCCCCAGCTTCACCACCTCGACCGACGCCGCCCCCGCGTTGATGCGCACCCGCCTGGCCGCCACCCGGTTGGGCCGGCTGAAGGACAGCCGCGTCTCGCTGGCGCCGGTGGAGAGCTCCAGCCCGCGCAGCGACAGCCCGCCCAGCTCCACGTCCGCGCGCCCCGCCCCGAACTCCAGGTCCAAGTCCATCGGCACGCTGGGCGTCAGCGACACCCGGGCGTAGTCCCCCGTCCCGGAGCGGATCTCCTCGTGGCCGCGCACCCCGGAGAGCCCCAGCTTCAGCGTCCCGCCCTCGCGGCCGTACTCCGCCACCGGGCGCCAGCGCTCCTCGTCGTAGCGCATCTCCATCCGGTACATCAGCGCAGAGGCCTCGGGGGCCACCGAGAGGCGCCCGGCCCCGTACTGCACCTCCACGTCCAGCGCCCGCTCCCCCGAGAGCTGCCGCGCCGAGGTCATGCTGCGCATCCGCTGCGCCTCGGCGCCGGCGGGGAGCGTCAGCAGCACCAGCGCCGCGGCCGCCGCGCGCCGGGCCAGCTCAGACATGGGCGCCACGGGCCGTCTCCGCCCCGCGCCGGTCGGCGTCGAAGAAGGGGTCGTAGGCGCGGCGCACCGTCCAGGGCCACCCCGGACGGGTGCCGGCGCGGGTCAGGAACACCGCCCCGAAGCCCACCGTGGCCGCCGCCCACATCATCATCCACCCCAGCAGCTGCATCAGCCCGCCCAGCCACCCCAGGAAGACCGTCATCTCCAGCAGGTGCCCCACCACCAGCGGCGCCAGGAGGATGCCCAGCCCGGTGAAGGTGTAGCTGTAGGCGTTGCGCTTGGAGGACTCGTAGCTCCCCGTGCGCTCGGCCGTGCGCTCGCCCAGGGCGTGCGCCACCGCCACCACCCCGCAGGCGATCGCCCCCACCAGCGCCACGGGGAAGAAGGGGACGTAGAGGAAGAGGAGCGGGATCCCCACGATGGAGAGGGCCAGCACCACGATCCCCACGATGAAGGCCGGGAAGGAGAGGAAGTTGGCCGCCAGCCCCACCCCGCCCGCGCGGAGCGTGCTGGTGCGCGCCACGTGGCTCACCCGCTCCAGCTGCGGAAGGGCGTAGAAGATCAGCGCCGCCCCCACCCCCGCCAGCACCAGCCCGAAGACCAGGGTGGAGATCAGCCCCTGCACCCCGTCGCTGAACGAGCCCAGCCAGCTGCGCGCGCCGCGGATCCCCACCGCCTGCCGCCCCGGCGTGTGCCCCGCCGCGGCCGCGGGCTCCGGGTCGCTGTTGACCCGCATCTCGCCCTCGATGCGGCCGCCCTCGTTGAGCAGGCGTCCGCCGCCGTTGACCACCGCGTCGCCGTGGATGACGGCGTCGGGGCCCACGTGCAGGTCGCCCTTCCCCACCGTCACGTCGCCGGTGACCTCGCCGTCGACGCGCACGTCGCCCACCGACACCACGTCTCCGTCCACCACCTGCCCCTTCCGCACCGTCAGCCCCGAGAGGCCGATCCGGCTCCCCGCGGCGGCCGGAGCCTCCGGCGCGGCGGGAGCGACCGGGGGCGCCAGCACCTCCTGCGCGGCCACCGGGGCCGCCGCCAGGACGCCGAAGAGCGCGGCCGCCCGAATCGTCAGATCAATACGCATTGGAGACACCCCCCGTCGGGGTCCTGAGGAGACGAAGCATCGCCCAACCGGAGACCGGTATCGCGATCACGAAGAGTACCGCGGCCAGCGACAGGCCCTGCGCGCCGCCCACCAGCTCGCTGCCGCGGGTGGCCATCCAGTCGAAGACGGGGCTGCGGACCACCGCCCCGGTGGTGCGCACCAGCGCACCCCAGGCCGCGTCCGTCACCCACCCCTTCCCCACCGTCCAGAGCGAGGTGGCGCTCACGCCGGGGTAGCCGAAGAGCCAGGTGAGCATGGCCACCAGCGGGGCCAGGGGAACCAGCACCGCGGCCCCCAGCCCCGTCCATCCCTTCCGCGTCCGCGGAAGCCAGCGCCGGAGGCCGGCCCGCTCCGCCATGGGGATCACCACCCGCGCCATCACCGCGTCGGCGAAGCCGGGCGAGGGGCTGAAGGCGGGGAGCGCGCCCAGCGAGGCGATCATCGCCCGCGAGACGTCGAGGTCGCCGGCGCAGCGCGAACAGCTGCGCACGTGGGCCAGGGCCTCGGCCGTCTCCGCGGGGGAGAGCATCTCCTCGGCCAGCTCCTCGATGGTCCAGGGCGGCAGGTGTTGAGTGTCGTACACGGTCACCTCGTGGGGCTCGTCACGCGTTCATGGGGCGCCGTACGGCGGCGTCCGATGGCGGGTTTCATATGGGCGCTCAAACGCGGGTGTGGGCGAGCAGCTCCTGCAGCTCCTTGCGCCCGCGGTGGATGTAGGTCTTCACGGTGCCCAGGGGGAGCGACATGATCTGCGCGATCTCCTCGTAGGGCTTGTCCTCGACGTGGCGGAGGAGGATGGCCGTCTTGTACTCCGGCCGCAGCCGCCCGATGGCCTGCTCGATCTCGTCGCCCAGCTCGCGGGCGATCAGCAGCTCCTCGGGCGTCTCGTCCTTGCTCTCCACCGTGATGGTGGAGGCCTCGATCTCGTCCGAGGTGGTCGCGTACCGCGAGCCGTCGATGGAGACGGTGGGCACTTCCTTCTTCCGCAGCCAGTCGATCGTCAGGTTGGTGGCGATCTTGAAGATCCAGCTGCTGAACTTGTACGCGGGGTCGTATCGGTCGATGTGGTTGAACACACGCACGAACGTCTCCTGCGTAAGGTCCTCCGCCTGCTCGCGGTCCCGGACCATGCGGTAGATGAGCGAGAACACCGGCCGCTGGTAGCGGTCGAGCAACTCGCAGTACGCCTTCTCGCTCCCTTTCTGGGCGCGGACGACGAGGTCGTGATCCGTGAGCGGGGTCGCGATCAATTCTGGCCTGCTGGGTGAAATTCCCTACCCGGCCGCCCTGTACGGGCGCCCTCCCGGGGAAGTTTCAGGGGAGGGGGCGTCCTTGTGCGCGCGGGAGGGGGTGGGTACTTTTCGGCCCTCTATTCTATACCAGGGAGCGGATTTAGGGTATGCCACAGACACCGGCCCGCGCGGCCGTGCTCCCGGACCAGGGGGAGAAGGCGGCGGCGGTGCGCCGGATGTTCGGCTCCATCGCGCCGCGCTACGACCTGCTCAACCACCTGCTGTCGGCCAACATCGACAAGCTCTGGCGCCGCCGGGCGGTGGACCGCCTGGGGTGGGAGCGGGCGCCGGAGGGGCTGTACCTCGACAACTGCGCGGGGACACTGGACCTGGCCGTGGAGCTGGCGCGGCGCGGGAGCTTCCGCGGCCGCGTGGTCGGCAGCGACTTCACCTTCCAGATGCTGGAGCGGGGGTGGCCCAAGGTGGAGCGCCTCCCCGTGGAGCCGGCGTGCGCCGACGCGCTCCAGCTTCCCTTCCCCGACGCGGCGTTCGACGGCGCCACGGTGGGGTTCGGCGTCCGCAACCTGGCCGACCTGGACGCGGGCTTACGCGAGCAGGCGCGGGTGCTGAAGCCGGGGGCGCGGCTGGTGATCCTGGAGTTCACCACGCCCACCTGGCAGCCGTTCCGCGGGATGTACTTCTTCTACTTCCGCCGCATGCTCCCGGCCATCGGCAAGCTGGTGTCCAAGCACGACTCGGCGTACACCTACCTTCCCGAGTCCGTCCTCACCTTCCCGGAGCCGCCGGAGCTGAAGGCGAAGATGGAGCGCGCGGGGTTCCGCGAGGTGGGGTGGAAGACGCTGTCGGGAGGGATCGCGGCGCTGCACTGGGGAACCAGGGGCTGACCGATGGAACGCTTTCTCACCGCGTTCAGCGGGCTCCTCTTCATCTCGTTCATCGGGTGCTGCGTGGGGTCGGCGCTGCTGCAGGTGGTGGCGTGGACGCGGCACGCGAAGGAGGGGGTGCAGGTGAACCCGGGCGCGCTCTGGAAGCCGGAGGGCCACTTCGACGACGTGGGCCTCTTCCAGATGCGCCTGGCCAAGCGCGCGCTCATCATCGGCGGGGTGGCGTACCTCTCCTACGGCGTGCTGATGCTGGCCGCGTCGACGCTGCTGAAGCTGGGGTAGGCGCCGCGGGTGCATCCACGCAACGGATCCGCGGCGTATCCGAGGCATCGACCTTCCGGTTGAAACCGGGGGCTACGAAGGCACGAAGTCCGCCTTCGCGGACTTCGGCCGACGCTTCGGTGCGACGGGCCGGCGTGGGTGCGATCCGCCGATGGATCGTCGTCGCGACGGGGATTCGGCGTCGCGGCACATCGAAATCGACACGGGGCCTTCGGGGCCGGCGGAATAGATGATCTTCGAGAACCTGAGGGAGTTCCTGCGCTACCTGGACCGCACGGGACAGCTCGTCCGCGTGACGCAGCCGGTGTCGGTGGACCTGGAGATGGCGGAGATCACGGACCGGGCGATGAAGCTGCCGGGCGGCGGTCCCGCCCTCTTCTTCGAGCGGCCGATCCTGATGGACGGCACGGAGAGCGACATCCCCGTGGCCATCAACGTCTTCGGGAGCTGGCGGCGGATGTCGGCGGCGCTGGGCGTGGAGGACGTGGAGGAGCACGCGCGGCGCATCGCGGAGCTGATCAAGCCCGAGATCCCCAAGGGGCTGTGGGGGAAGGTGCAGATGCTGCCGAAGCTGGCGGAGCTGACCAGGGTGCCGCCTCGGCCGTACAAGGGAAGCCCGCCCTGCCAGGAGATCGTGCTGCGCGAGGGCGAGTTCGACCTGACGCGCCTTCCGGTGCTGAAGACGTGGCCGCAGGACGGCGGGCCCTTCATCACCCTCCCCATGGTGATCACGGCCGACCCGGAGACGGGAGTGCAGAACATCGGCATGTACCGCATGCAGGTGTTCGGGCCCGACACCACGGGGATGCACTGGCAGCAGCACAAGGGCGGCGCCGGCCACGCCCGCGCCTGGAAGCGGACGCGCGGCGGCCGGATGCCCGTGGTCGTGGCCATCGGCGGCGACCCGGCGACCATGTACACGCCCAGCGCGCCCCTTCCGCCCGGGATCGACGAGTTCCTCTTCGGCGGCTTCCTGCGCCGCAAGCCGGTGCGAACGGCGAAGGCGCTCACGGCGGACCTCACCATCCCCGCCGAGGCCGAGATCGTCCTGGAAGGCTACGTGGACACGGACGAGCCGCTGGCCATCGAGGGGCCGTTCGGCGACCACACCGGGTTCTACACGCTGGAGGAGCAGTACCCCGTCTTCCACGTGACCACCGTGACCATGCGCGCCGATCCGGTATATCCGGCCACGCTGGTGGGGAAGCCGCCGGTGGAGGACGTGTACCTGGGCGGCGCGACGGAGCGGATCTTCCTCCCGCTGGCGAAGCTCACGATCCCCGAGATCGTGGACTACCACATGCCGCCGGAGGGGGTGTTCCACAACCTGGTGTTCGTCTCCATCAAGAAGGACTATCCCGGGCAGGCGTTCAAGGTGATGAACGGCCTGTGGGGGCTGGGGCTGATGTCGCTGGCGAAGGTGATCGTCGTCGTCGACGAGTGGATCAACGTCCGCGACACCTTCGAGGCGTGGTGGTACGCGCTGGGGAACATCGACCCGGAGCGGGACGTGCGCTTCTCCCGCGGCCCCGTGGACGACCTGGACCACGCGTCGCAGATCGCCTCGTTCGGGAGCAAGATGGGGATCGACGGGACGAAGAAGTGGAAGGAGGAGGGCTTCACCCGCCCCTGGCCCGACATGATCGAGATGTCGGACGAGGTGAAGGCGCGGGTGGACGCCCTCTGGCCGCGGCTGGGGATCGACCGGACGCCGTGAGCGCGCCGCCGGCGGAGTTCGAGCCGATCGAGACGGCGCGGCTGCGGCTGCGGCGCTTCGCGGCGGCGGACCTGCCGGCGTTCCTGGCGTACCGCAACGACCCCGAGGTGGCGCGCTACCAGGGGTGGGAGACGATCAGCGCGGGGGAGGCGGACGCCTTTCTCCGCAAGCAGGACGCGACGGAGCCGGGGATGCCGGGATCGTGGCTCCAGATCGCGATGGAGGAAAAGGCGAGCGGGACGGTGATCGGCGACTGCGGGCTGCACGTCCGCGAGGACGACCCGCGGCAGGGGGAGATTGGCTTCACGCTCTCGCGCGCGAACCAGGGGCGCGGGCTGGCGCGCGAGGCGGTCGCCGAGGTGCTGGACTACGCCTTCGGCACGCTGGGGATGCACCGGATGATCGCCGTGACGGACGCGCGGAACGCGGCCGCCGCAACGCTGCTGGAGCGGATCGGGATGCGGCGCGAGGGGCACTTCATCCAGAACATCTGGTTCAAGGGCGCCTGGGGCGACGAATTCCAGTACGCGGTGCTCCGCGAGGAGTGGCTGGCGAGACGGGCGGCGGAGCGGCCGGGCGGCTGAGTCGGCGGCTGATCCCAGATCCGCGGTGAGCCGGGTTTCCTCGTGAGGCCGGCTATAGATCCTTCGGCCTCCGGAAGCTTGTGTGGGCATTGGTTTCCGCGTGACCGGCCCCAGGATGACAAACGCGGGAAATGCACAGCTGGACGTGGAACCCGGTATGATGCTGTTCGAGCGAGAGGACCGGCATCCCGCGAGGGGTGCCTCTGACATAGAGGTGAGATGGTGAGGAGCGAGGCGAACGTTCAGGAGCTGAACGAGGGGCAGCACATCCGCGGGCGGGGGAGCCTGGTCGACTACTCCAACCTGGTGAAGCTGCCGCACACGGTGTTCGCGATGCCCTTCGCGCTGGTGGGGGCGACCATCGCGTCGTACCACCACGCCATCACCATCACGCAGGTCGCGCTGATCCTGCTGGCGTTCACGTCGGCGCGGTTCGCGGCGATGGCGTTCAACCGCATCGCGGACCGGGCCATCGACGCGCGCAACCCGCGCACGCAGATGCGCGAGATCCCCGCCGGCAAGCTGAGCGTGCGGCAGGCGACGATCTCCGTCATCGTCTCCAGCGCGGTGTTCCTGGCGGCGGCGGCGCTGCTGGCGCCCATCTGCCTGGTGCTGGCGCCGTTCGCGCTGGGGTGGGTCTTCTTCTACTCGTACACCAAGCGCTTCACCCGCTGGGCGCACCTGGTCCTCGGCTTCGCGCTGGCCATCGCGCCGGTCGGGGCGTACCTGGCGATCGCGGGGCGGTGGAGCGAGCCGCCGGCGGCGCTGCTGGCGCTGGCGGGGGCGGTGCTCTGCTGGGTGGCGGGGTTCGACATCCTCTACTCGCTGCAGGACATCGAGTTCGACCGGAGCCAGGGGCTGCACTCGGTGCCGTCGGCGTTCGGGGCCGGGGGGGCGCTGATGGTGTCGCGGGTGCTGCACCTGCTGTCGGCGGTGCTCTTCGCGGCGCTGGGGCTCCTTCTCCCGGAGCTGGGGACGCTGTACCTGTTCGGCGTGGCCGTCATCGCGGTGATGCTGGCCTACGAGCAGAGCCTGGTGCGGGCGGACGACTTCTCGCGGGTGGACGCGGCGTTCTTCACGGTCAACGGCATCATCTCCGTGCTCTTCTTCCTGATCGTGCTGGTGGAGAGGCTGTTCGCGTGAGAGTGGCCGCCGACGCGCCGATCACCTTCGGGATCACGGGGGCGTCGGGGGCCCCGTACGCGGTGCGGGTGCTGCGCGCCTTCTGCGAGGCGGGGACGCCGGTGCGGCTGATCATCTCCGGCTACGGGCTGCGGCTGCTGGCGGAGGAGACGGGGATCACGGGGACCGACGGGCTGAAGGCGGCCACCGGCGACTGGTCCAACATCGAGCTGTACGACTCGCTGGACCGCGGCGCCACGCCGGCCTCGGGGTCGGCGCCGTCGCGGGGGATGCTGGTGTGCCCGTGCTCCATGGGGACGCTGGCCTCCATCGCGGCGGGGACGTCGCGCAACCTGGTGGAGCGCGCGGCCGACGTGGCCCTCAAGGAGCGCCGCCCGCTGATCCTGGTCCCCCGCGAGACGCCGTTCTCGCTGATCCACCTGGAGAACATGACCCGGCTGACGCGCGCCGGGGCCACCATCCTCCCCGCCGCCCCCGGCTTCTACCATCGCCCCAAGTCGATCGACGACCTGGTGGACTTCGTGGCGGCGCGCATCCTGGACCACCTGGACGTGCCGCACTCGATCGGGACGCGGTGGAAGAGCGGGGAACGGCAGGAACTGCAGGGGACAGGGGACAGGGGACAGGGGACAGCCCCCAACGACACCTGATCCGGCTCGACATCCGCAGCTCGATCGATCGAAGCAAATCTCCCAGGGGATGGTCCGCGCCTTTCGTCGCAGGCTGTCCCCTGTAACCTGTCCCCTGTAACCTTCCGTTCCCCATGCGAATCGGCCTGATCTCGGACACGCACGGGCTGCTGCGCGCCCAGGTCTTCGAGGTGTTCGAGAGCGTGGACCACGTCCTCCACGCGGGCGACGTGGGCGAGGCCGGCATCCTGGACGAGCTGGCGGCGATCGCGCCGGTGACGGCGGTGTGGGGGAACGTGGACGGCTGGGACATCCGCGGCCGCACCTCCGCGGTCGCGGAGCTGGAGCTGGGCGGCGTGACGATCGTGGTCGTGCACGGGATGCAGCTGGGGTCGCCGACGCCGGAGCGGGTGGCGGCGGCGTATCCGCAGGCGGGGCTCGCCGTCTTCGGCCACTCGCACAAGCCGGTCATCCGGCAGGTGGGATTCACGCTCGCCGTCAATCCCGGCAGCGCGGGAAAGCAGCGCTTCCGCGACCCCGTCTCCTGCGCCATCGCGGAGATCGTGGACGGGCGCGTGACGGCGCGCCTGATCGATCTGGATTCGTCGCGGAAGTAGGCGCGATCCGCCTCCCCACCTCCAACATCCGGCGGGGGCGCGGTGTCTCAGTTGCCGGCGCTTCGGCCTCGGCCGCTGGATCTCGCATACCTGTGGCTCGGCCAGGTCTTCGTCATCGCTGATGATCTGCACTTCGTGACGGGCCCGGGCATCCGGACTTCCAGAACAGGCCGTGAGCGACCAGCATCTCGGAGAGGACCTTCCCTTCACGGAAGAGGAGTTCTACCGGGCGTTTCGCCTCGTGGAATCCGAGGCCGGAGCACGTGAGGCGGCGAGCTATACCGCCGCCCTTGTGCGGGACACCGCCGCACTCGTCGACGCGGCCCGGCAGGCGCGTGAACGGGGCGAAACGGATCCCTCCGTCATCGCGGAGCCGACGTGGTACATCGGGGACGAGGCGTTCGCGCTGCTGGGGCTGGTGTCGGATGATCTCCGCGAGCGGGTGGACGCCTACATGAACGCGCGCTGGGAAGGAGAGCGGCCGGCGATAACGCGCGCCGCGCTCCACCGCCACGGCCGGCTCATCACGGGCGACCCGACGGATGCCGAGCGCGCGGACGTCGATGCGGAGATCGCGTCGTACCGGGCGGCGTGGACTCAGCTCCGCCGACGGGTGGAGCGTCGCGTCCGACGGAGCCGACGAGCCCGAAACGATCGACCCCCGGCCTCCGTGCCTTCCCGCGCGCGGTCGGCCTTGCAGCGGCGCCGCCCGCGGCTGAGATTCCCGGGCATTCTCCGCATCCCCCCCCACATCCGGGGCCGGCAGTCCTGTCGGCCCGGCGCTTTTTCGCCCGAGGAGAGTCGATGAAGAGAACTACGTGGTTCGCCCTGTCGGCGGCGGCATCGCTGCTGGCCGCGCCCTCGTTCGCGCAGCAGACGGCCACGGCGCCCGCGCCCCGGCCGGCGGCGCCGCCGGCGTGGACGTCGGACGATCCCGTCCTCCAGCGGATCTGGGAGATGGGGATGAACCAGTCGCAGCTGGAGCCGCTGGCGCAGGCGCTCACCGACAGCGTGGGGCCGCGGCTGACGGGGTCGCCGGAGTTCGCCAGCGCGCGGCAGTGGGCGATGGCCAGGTACCGCGGCTGGGGGATCCCGGCGCGCGAGCAGCAGTACGGCACCTGGCGCGGATGGCGGCGCGGCACCTCGCACATCGACCTGATGCAGCCGCGGGTGCGCTCGCTGGAGGGGCAGATGCTGGCGTGGAGCCCGGGAACCAACGGCCCCGTCACGGCGCCCACCATCGTCCTCCCGGACGTGGCGGACTCGGCGGCGTTCCGCGCGTGGCTCCCCAGCGTGCGCGGGAAGTTCGTGATGACGTCGATGGCGCAGCCCACCTGCCGGCCGGACGAGAACTGGGCCAAGTTCGCCACCCCCGAGTCGTTCGAGCGGATGAAGGCGGAGCGCACCGCCATGACCGCGGCGTGGAACCAGCGCGTGCAGCGGAGCGGCGTGGCGGCGCGCGACCTGGCGAAGACGCTGGAGCAGGCGGGGGCGCTGGGGATCGTCACGCACCTGTGGTCGCAGGGGTGGGGCGTGGACAAGATCTTCCAGGCGCGCACGGAGCGCATCCCCACCGTGGACCTGTCGTGCGAGGACTACGGCCTGGTCTTCCGGCTGACGGAGCGCGGCCAGGGGGCGGTGCTCCGCATCGACGCGCAGGCGGAGATGATGGGCGACGTGCCGGCGATGAACACGCTCGCCGAGGTGCGCGGGCGTCAGCTTCCCAACGAGTACGTGATGCTGTCGGCGCACTTCGACTCGTGGGACGGGTCGTCGGGGGCCACGGACAACGCCACGGGGACCATCGTGATGATGGAGGCCATGCGCATCCTCCGCGAGGTGTATCCGCGGCCCAAGCGCACCATCCTGGCGGCGCACTGGAGCGGCGAGGAGCAGGGGCTGAACGGGTCGCGCGGCTTCGTGGCGGACAATCCGCAGGTCGTGGCGGGGCTGCAGGCGCTCTTCAACCAGGACAACGGGACGGGGCGCATCGCCAACCTGTCGTACCAGGGGTTCACGGGCGTGGCGCCCATCTTCCAGCGCTGGTTCCGCAAGCTGCCGCCGATGCTCACCGACAGCGTGCAGATCAGCGATCCGGGGATGCCCGGCGGTGGTGGGAGCGACCACGCGTCGTTCGTCTGCGCGGGGGCGCCGGCGTTCATGCTGGGGTCGCTGTCGTGGGACTACGGCGCGTACACCTGGCACACCAACCGCGACACGTACGACAAGATCGTCTTCGACGACGTGCGGCGGAACGCGACGATGGTGGCCATGCTGGTCTATCTCGCGTCGGAGGACCCGGAGCGCCTTCCGCGGGCGCGCCGGACGGAGTTCCCGGTGAACCCGCAGACCAACCAGCCCGGCTCGTGGCCGGTCTGCCAGGACCCCGCCCGCTCCGCCGCGGCCAGCACCCGCTGACGCTTCGGCCGAGCTGAAGGTCCAGGAGCCGCGGTCCCGGTCGGGGCCGCGGCTCCTTCGTTTCCCGCGTGCGGCGCTTCGTCGAATCCCCTCCGACCGCAGTCGTCGCGGATCTCGCCCTATCATCAGAGCCTCGCGCTCCCCCTGGCTCCGCCAACTGCGTCATCGGGGGGATGTGGAGCGAGGGCCGACTCCCGCGCCGACCCTCCTGATGACGCAGTTTGCGATGGCTGGAGGCGCGTCCGACTCCTCGCTTATGCAACGGAGGCGCGGAGGCGGATGGAGAAGGCGGATCAGGAGAGGGAGAGCCGAAGGGTGCCTCTCCAAAAAAAATTTCGATCCAAATCTCCGCCGAGGATTCCACGGCGGGACACGGGCTTTCCTTTGGCTGATGCGATGCCTTCGGCCTGCTCCGCGCTTCCGGGAGGTGCGTCGATGAGGCGGAAAAAAGGAGCCGCGGTCCCGATGTGGGGCCGCGGCTCCTTCGTCATCCGAATCGCGCGCTCAGATGATCTTGTCGCGCCAGGCGAGGACTTCGGGATCGGCGGGCGGGTACTTCGGGTTCATCTTGCGGAGCACGCTCACCACCTTGCGCGCCACCAGGTAGTCGCGGACGCGCTTGTCGTCCGCCGGGACCACGTACCAGGGCGCCCAGGGCGTGCTGCACTTGGACAGGACGTCGCGGTAGGCGTCGGTGTAGTCGTCCCACTTGGCGCGGGCCTCCAGGTCGCTCGAGCGGAACTTCCAGTTCTTCTCGGGATCGTCCAGGCGCTCCAGCAGGCGCTGCTTCTGCTCGTCGCGGGAGATGTGGAGAAAGAACTTGAGGATGCGGGTGCCGCTCTCCACCATCGTCCGCTCGAAGTCGTTGATCTGCGCGTAGCGGCGCTTCCAGACGTCCTTGGGCGCCAGCCCCTCCACCCGCACCACCAGCACGTCCTCGTAGTGCGAGCGGTTGAAGATGCCGATGAAGCCGCGCTCCGGCATCACCTTGTGGATGCGCCACAGGTAGTCGTGCGCCAGCTCCTCCTCCGTGGGCTGCTTGAACGAGGCCACGTACGACCCCTGCGGGTTCAGCGGCCCGAACACGCGCTTGATCGCCCCGTCCTTGCCCCCCGCGTCGCGCGCCTGGAAGACGACGAGCAGCGCCTGCTTCCCCTCGGCGTAGAGCGCGGTCTGCAGCGACGCCAGCTCCTTCCCCAGCTTCTTCGTCTCCTCCTCCAGCACCTCGTCCTCCGGGAGGTCCGGACGCGCGGCGGCCGCGTCGTCCAGCCGGAGGTCGTCGTCGGGCTTCACGCGCTTGAGCTTCATCGGCATCCGTCGGTGCGGGGGGAAGATGGGAGGAGCGGGCGATGTCGGCGCCGGGCCCTGCGCTTCAGCTCCCACGGCGGCGATGCGGATGCTCAGGATACGCGCGTCCGGCGCCGCGCGAAAGCCCGCCGAGATCAGGCGCGCCCGGCCAGGTTCCGCTCGGAGCTCGTCGCGGCATCCCCGCCGGCGAAGGCGCAGACGACGCGCATGGAGGCGCATCGCGGCCGGATCACCCCGCCCACGCAGACTTCGCGGCCCTCGCCGCCACGCAAATCCGCGGGTCGTCCGCCGAACCGCTCGCATCCGTGGGATTTGCCCGTGCGCCGGCGCAGTCGTAACGTGCTGCCTCCCGGAGCTCCGCCCGGGATCCCCACTGCCATCAATCCACACGGGACCATGCCCGAAGCCGGCGACCACGACAAGTTCCGCGAAGAGATGGAAAAGGAATGGGCAAGGCTGAACCCGCCCGCCGTTCCGAAGACCATTCCCGCGATCCCCCCCACCACGCCCCTGATCCCCCCCACCACCCCTGAGCCCCGGGATGGCTGGCTGGTGCGGTACGGACGGCCGATATCGCGGATCGGGGCAGCGCGCACGCTCCTCGACCTCGTCAACGTCTCCAGGTACATCTACCGGCTGGGGGCCGACCCGCAGGCCGGGATGGAGCTGGGACATCTCTACGACATGCAGGACTTCATCTCGCGGCGGCTGGAGATGGACCAGACGGCGCGGCTCCTGGTGAGCTACGAGTGGGTGGACGGGGTGGCGCGCGTGCGCGGCGTGAAGGTGGTGGACGGGCGGCAGGGGACTATCCCCGAGTACGGGCCCGTGCCCGACGTCAACAGCCCCACCGGCACCTATGCCGTGGACGTCCGAGGGACGGTGCTGACCCCCGAAACCCGGACGCGCCTGGAGAAGAAGACCGGCGGGCTGGCCGCCGTGTACGAGTGGCTCACCGCCGACACGCTGGGCGCGGAAGTGGTCGCCGAGGCCTCCGCGCGGCCCATCCCGGAGGAGAAGCTGGAGGCGTTCAACGCGCTGGCGGAGCGGTTTTTCAGGATCGACAACCCGGAGGATCCCGCGGCGTCCACGCCCACCTCCCCTCCGGCCGATGACGACGACCGGCCCCGCCTCCCCAGGGAGATCCAGGACCGGTGGGGAGACACGGGCGATTTCGGCCCGCCCACCGCCTCACCCGGGGACGGCGGCGACTACCGGATTCCCGGCGACGGCGAGCCGGGAGACGGCAGCGATCCGGATGGCGGCGAGGTGGGGATCGCCAGCGTGGAGGCCGCGGGCGACGACGAGCTGGCCGTCCTGGCCCGGCGGTATGCCCAGGCCACCCGAAGGACATACGCCAACCTGCGGGGCCTGCTGAGCCAGGCGCTGGTCCCGCGCGACGCGGCCGAGCCGGGGTTCGCCCGCGGAACCGACGTGGTGCCGTTCACGGGCGTGGACGCCGGGCGGCTACGCGCGCTGGAGGGAGACGAGACCTACTACGACTCCGGCCGCGTGGCGTGCGTGGCCGCCGTGGTGGGCGCCTCGCCCGAGCTGTCGCAGTACTTCGAGATCCTGTTCGAGAACGGCCACAGCGAGGAGCTGGCGTGGGTGGCCATGTCCATGTTCGGGCGATTCAAGAGCTTCCTGGAGCCGCTGGCGCCGGGTGACGTGGGGTACTTCCTGAACCCCATGCTGGAGAACGGTGGCGCATGGGCGGTGGTGCTGGAGGCGAACGGGCGCGAGGCGTCGCTCACGCTGGAGCGCTCCAGCCCCGGCGGTCCCACGCGGCTGCGGCGCGGAGCCGCGGCCGGCACGGCCTCGGGGCTGTTCTGGGAGCCCCGCCCCGCGCCTCTCTTCGCGGAAGAGTGTGACTACGGCCGCTTCTGGGGGCCACGGATGGCCCGCTTCCGGCGCCTGATCTCCGGCACGCAGGCACTCACGGAGGACGAGTACGTGGAGGTGATCTTCCGCGGGACGCCAACCCCGTATGCTACGCTGGACGAGATGCACGCGGCGCTGCGCTCGCGGATGCGGCCCGTGACTCCGGGCGTGCAGGTACCGCCGGGCTCGCTCGTCTTCGGCAGGGAGCGCACCGACTTCGGCGTGGTGATGTCGGACTGGACGGTGTTCGGGAAGAACGAGACGGGCGGCAACGTGAGAGTCTGGCCCTGGCGGCAGTTCGGCCCGCGCTTCGTGTGGTATCCCGGGCAGTAGCCGCGCGGGTGCGCACGCCGGTTCTCGACTGCGAGCCGGATTAAGAGATGGCTTTGACGCCAAACGCGGCGGGACGATCTCCGCGGCCGCGGCCCCGCACGGTGCGTGAACACACCCGCTGGAACGACGGAAGCCTCGCCAGCCGTCTCCATGACGTCGGAGATCGAGCGGCGAGGCTTCGTGCGTGGTATCGTTTGCCGTTCTCCCTCTTCCCCGGGGGTTTTCGGGGGAGAGGGGGCCCGCCGCGGCACGCGACGCGGCCCATCGAACCTCCGCGATCCCTCGATCCTCAATCCTCGATCGAAATCCCTCGATCGACGGTCCGCCTCACACCTCGGCGTACACCCCGTGCTCGGCGTCCACGCCGGCGGGCATGGCGGTGTCGCGGCTCTTCAGGGCCTCCTCGGCGGCGGAATCCACCTCGGCGGCGACGTCGGCCTCGATGCGCTCCAGGCGGGCGCGGTCGATCCCCTCTCCCTCCAGCCACGCCTCGTACATCCCGATCGGCTCGCGCTTCCCCCACTCGGCGAACACCTCGGGCGAGAAGAGGGCGCGGGCCTCGCGCTCGTCGTGCGTGGCGTGGCCGCCCATGCGGAAGGTCTCGGCCACCAGCAGCGTCACGCCCTCGCCCGCGCGGGCGCGGTCGGCGGCCACGCGGGTGGCGGCGAAGGCGTCCAGCACGTGGTTGCCGTCGAAGGCGCCGCCCGCCACGCCGTACATGGCCGGCCAGTCGGCGAAGGAGCCGGCGGCGTGCTGGGCGGTCCGCGTCCCCAGCGCCACCTGGTTGTTCTGGATGATGAAGATGCAGGGAAGCCGCTTGACTCCCGCGAAGTTGATCCCCTCGTGGAAGGCGGCCGTCTTGGTGGAGCCGTCGCCCACCCAGGTGAGCCCCACGCGGTCCTCGCCCCGCTGCAAAAAGGTGAGCGCGATCCCGGCGATCACCGGCACCACGTCGCCCACGTGCGAGATGGGCTGCAGGACGCCGTGCGCCAGCGATCCCACGTGCAGGTCGCGCCCGCCGGAGGGGCCGTCCGCCGTCCCCAGGTAGGCACGGAAGATGTCGGCCAGCGGCATCCCGAACTCGTGGCACGCGCCGTTGTTGCGGATCATGGGCGCCACCACGTCGCGCCCCTCGCCGCCGCGCCGGAGCGCGTGCACGGGGCCGATGGTGGCCGCCTCCTCGCCCGTCCCCAGCCACGCCTTGGAGATCACGCCGCCCTTCACCCAGCGCCGGAGCGCCACGTCGTGCAGGCGGTTGCGCAAGAGGCCGGCGTAGATGGCCAGCAGCTCGTCCTCGCCCAGCGCCCGGATGGCGGCGCGCCGCTCGGGGTCGGCGTCGATGCGCTCGCGGTACGCGGCCAGCACCTGCGGGTCGGCCTGCCAGTCGACGTACTCGGGGGGATCGTACGCGGGATAGCGCTTCATCGGGAAAACCACGGGATTCGGGCGATGGAATCGGCGGAAACGGCTGAGGATACGGCGGGCGCGGAGGCGGCGCAATGGCGAGGCCCGCCGCGCCCGGGGGCGCGGCGGGCCGCCGCTCCGAGACCGACGCGGGCGGCGCATCCGCCCGGGGAGGGCGGATGCGCCGCGGGCCGGGCCGGAATCAGACGCACTCGAAGTCGTCGCAGGTATACGGGCAGGTTGCCTGGTACCCGCAGGTCTCGTCGGTGCGGCACAGCGCGCGCCGGCAGGTGGACTCGAAGCAGCTCCCGCCGGAGTTGGCGGTGGGGGTCTGGTACGCCTCCACCGAGCCCGGATCGTCGCCCTTGCCGCGGGTGGTCTCGAAGCTCTCGATGCGCAGCTCGTCCAGCTTCAGGGTCAGCTTCTTCATGGGGACCTCTGTGAGGTGAGGGGTTCGGCGCCGGGCCGCGGAGCCGTTCCGCGGATCGGGTGGTCCCGGCGCCGCACCCAACATCGCCTCGCAGCCTTCCCCGTGCGACCAGTTCGGGACGGGGTGCGAACCGGCGTGTCGGACCGGGGCGGCCGAGTGACAGTCCGGGGACGCTCCCGGCGGAATCGTCCCGCGCGATCGATCGAGGGAGGGTCGACGGACGACCGGTGCCGCGCTCCGGTTCATCCGTCTCGCGCCACGCATCTCGATGCCACGACGGAGATCACTTCCGGCTACGAAGGGTCGGAAAATTGAGTCATCCGCTTTCATGGTATGACCGCCTTCGCGCGGTGCGGGAGAAGGGCTTATCAATATTCCCGGAGTTTCCTGATGGAGGCTGAGAAGTGGGCGATGGAGACGATGCGACTGACCCGCGAGATGCGTAGCAGGGGCGGCCCGCAAGACGTGACAGGACGGTTTTTGCCCACGATATTCGTCGCACTGCCGGGGAGGACGGCCGTGCGGCGCATCCGAATCCGCCGCCGGCAAACTCTCCGGAGATCAACCAGCGGACGCGGCGGGACCGCACCCCACGGGCGTCCGCACCAACGAACGAACCACATCCTGGAGATGACGAACATGCGCAAGCTGACGCTGGACATCGAGACGCTGGACGTGCAGTCGTTCCCGACCACCCTGGGCGCGCTGAACGGGATCGGCACCGTGCGCGGCGCCGAGGTCGACGCGGCCGCCACCAACAACCCCCGGAAGTGCGGCGACACCTCCATCGCCGACAACTGCGAGACCGGCCTCTGCACGTTCCAGACGTGTCCGGCCACCTTCGACGGCGGCGCGACCTGCGCCTGAGGAACGGAAGGGGACAGGGGACAGGTCACGGGGGACGGCCGGCGACGGCGTCCGCTGGTCTCCGGGTCCGCATGAGGTAGATCGCCTTCCGGCCTCCCGCGCGGGTGCGGTGCGCGCGTGAGGATGGAGAGGAGATGGACGGAGAACGCCCGGCGCGGGGGATCGCGCCGGGCGTTCTTTCATCCGATCCTCATCTCTCCCGCAATGTTCGTTGCAACGCTGATACGGCCACATGGCGCACCTTCGCGGAACGGACACGGAAAGGCGTCGGATACGCCGCTCTTGACGAGAAATCTTTTGGCATATCGCTGGCGAACGCCGCCCCTGCTGAGATCGGGTGCCAGGAGGGATGCTCCGCTCCCCGTCGATTGGGAATGCAATGGTCTCATGCGTACTTGCACGCATCAAGGAGACACAGCAGACGCATCTTGCGCACCCGGGGAACTGTGGAAACCCTGGAACAGTGTGGACTCCGGACGGGACGCAGGCGCCCCAGTAAGTGGCCTGCAATGGGAAATCAAGACGTGACAGAGCTCTGTTTTCGGCTATTATTCATCCGTCCGCCGCGGCGCGCACCATCAGCGCTCCTGTTCGGACATCCGGGAGCTTCCGGAGACGGAGCTCCGACGCGCGGCGCGGGACCGCACCCGGGAATCCCACGCTCCGCCACCCGACCGACGACGAACTTCTGGAGATAGAGCAATGCGCAAGATGAAGCTGAACATCGAGGCCCTGAACGTCGAGTCGTTCACCACCGCCGCGGCCGAGAAGGCCGCCGGCACCGTGATGGGCCACGTCAAGACCAACGGCCACAACACGCAGTGCGCCTCGGCGTACGACGCCTGCCCCACCGGCTTCTGCGCGCCGACGTTCGACGCCGCCTGCACCAACACGTGCGAGACCTACGACGCGCAGCTCTGTCCGTCCGCCGTGGACGCGTGTCCCAGCGGCCGCGGCTGCACCGAGATCAACTGCGCCTGATCCACCGGGCGCGAAAGGAGCCCGGCCCGAGCATCGGCCGGGCTCCTCCTCTTCCCATGACTTCCCGACACTGGAGATAAAGCGATGCGCAAGATCAAGCTGAACGTCGAGAGCCTGAGCGTGGAGTCGTTCGCGACCGCGGCCGTGGACGGCGAGATGGGCACCGTGTTCGGCAACGAGCCGACCCGGGGCAACAACGAGGCGTGCCGCTCGGCCGTGGACGCCTGCCCCACGCGCATCTGCGTGACCGTCGACCTCGCCTGCGAGACCATCAACTGCGAGACGTACGACCCGATGCTGTGCCCGTCGGTCAACGACGCCTGCGTCAGCAGCCGCGGCTGCACCGTGATCGACTGCGCCTGATCCACCGGGCGCGACGGGAGCCCGGCCGTCGGCCGGGCTCCTCATCTTCCCCCGAGTTCCCGACACCGGAGATCCGACGATGCGCAAGATCAAGCTGAGCCTCGACTCCCTGAGCGTGGAGTCGTTCACCACCGCCTCCGCCGTCCGCGGCGAGGGCACCGTGCTCGCCCACGCCAAGGCGACGAACAACGGCTGCGGCTCGGAGGTCGACGCCTGCCCCAGCGCCCGCGGCTGCACGCAGTTCGGCGACTGCCTGACCCAGCTCTGCGACACCTACGACCCGGCCGTCTGCCCGTCCGCGGTCGACGCGTGCCCCACCGGGCGCGGCTGCACTCCCGTCTTTCCCTGCTGATCCATCGCCGCCCGCGGGCGAGGAGCCCGGCGCGCCGCCGCGCCGGGCCGTCCGATCGTTCTACCTCACGCACCCTGGAGATCCGACGATGCGCAAGATCAAGCTGAACCTCGAGTCGATGAGCGTGGAGTCGTTCGAGACGGACGTCGTCTCGGCCGCGCGGGGGACCGTGGACGCCCACCAGCTGCGGACGTTCAACGGCTGCGGCTCGGAGATCGACCGCTGCCCCAGCGCCCGCGGCTGCACCTCGTTCGGCGAGTGCCTGACCCAGCTCTGCTGATCAGGCCGCGCGCGAGCGCCGCACCGGCGGACGCGCGCTGCCGCCCGCCGGCGGCGTTCGGGACCTGCGTCTGAACGGATGGAGGACGCGGGGCAGATCACAAGGGGACAGCCTGGACTACTTCTTCTGGACTGGACCCACAGGAAAAGGCCCGGCACGCTCGACAGGACGTGCCGGGCTTCTCTTGTGAATACCATGGGGTTATCAATAGACCGCCCGCCCGCGGACCACCCCGGGCCATCCCCCCCAATCGCTCCGGAGACGCCACGATGGTCAAGATCAAGCTGAACCTCGAGAGCCTGCGCGTCGACTCGTTCTCCACCCACGCCGCCGGGCGCGACCGGGGCACCGTCCTCGGGAACGCGAAGACGTACGCCGACTGCTCGTACAACTGTCCCTCCGTGCTCGACGACTGCCCGTCCGCCTATCCGGCCGCCACGCTGCCGTGCAACGGATGCGTGGGCACCGAGCTCTGCTGATCGGGGCCGCGGATCAGCGGACGAGGCGGATCGATCTCACGAGAACGCCCGGAACGGTCCGCCACCGTGCCGGGCTCGCCAACGCCGATGCGTGATCGGCCCGTCGCCGGCGGATGCCGGGCGATCTTCCACCCCACTCCGGAGAAGCAACCATGTCCAAGATCAGGATGAGCATCGAGGATCTGTCCGTCGAGTCGTTCACCACCTGCATCGCCGAGGGCGAGCTCGGCACCGTCCACGGACACGCGAAGACGATCGACACCTGTACCGGCACCACGGGATGCGGGCCGGAGTGCGAGACGTACTACGGAAATGGCGCCTGCTCCGCGAACGACGGCTGCGCGTCCTCGCCCCACGCATACACCCCCTGCGCCGGCTGCGTGGAGACCCAGATCTGCCTGATCGACGGCGGCGAGCTCGGGTGACCGGCCCCAACCCCATCCTTCCCCCCACTTCCCCGAAGACGACGAGATGACCAAGATCAAGCTGAGCGTCGAGAACCTGCGCGTCGAGTCGTTCGCCACCGCCGCCGCCGGGCGCGCCCAGGGCACCGTCCTGGGCAACGCGAAGACCCTCGACACCTGCGACCCGGCCGGCTGCGGGTCGGCGATCGACGCCTGCCCCTCCTCGCCCCACGCCGCCACCCTGCCCTGCAACGGCTGCGTGGGAACCGAGCTCTGCTGATCGAAGCTGCAGATCGGCGGACGAGGTAGATCGATCCCACGAGAAAGCCCGGTACGGTCGATGGACCGTGCCGGGCTTCCTCATCCATCGGGATGACGAGGATCGAGGACCGTCCGCCGTCCGTGCCGGCGGTCCCCCTGTCCCCTGTCCCCTGTCCCCTGTCCCCTGTCCCCTGTCCCCTGTCCCCTGTCCCCT
>Ga0247770_1000757_pt1 | contig 30079 bp, 38 predicted proteins | sample UWRJL136409B6_FD_179943 | JGI IMG/M metagenome (GOLD analysis project Ga0247770, IMG submission 179943) | Plant litter microbial communities from Arlington Agricultural Research Station in Wisconsin, United States - UWRJ-L136-409B-6 | ecosystem: Environmental > Terrestrial > Plant litter >... | reverse complement strand
AGTCGGATGAGTCGCTGGGGTCCCCCAGTGTCGATGTCAGTGCGGTTGGCTCGAGTGACCGCATAGAGCTGCGAAACTTGAATGGCACTGCAGCTACCATGGACATACGGAAAACGGTGGACATTGAGATTACCAGGACGGCTGGGAGGGGCGGCGAGGAACGTCCGCAGAAGCCGCTGCAGGTGTATTTCTCCGAGGCCTCGCAGGGGAGTTACTTGAATTTATAGCCCGGGGGGTTCTCCTGTGTGATTGTGTTGAACGAGATTATTGTATCCATATTCCCTTACTTAGATATGTAGATGAACCCCAATGGCGGATAATAGGTACTAGTACAGATAGATGCGCGAAGCACTCCAACCTCAAACACCTCCTCCTCGACGAAAAACAACCCGTCCTCGCCGCTCATACGCGCGGCGGCCCTTCTCGCGTCATTCTTCAAAGACTGCGGTCCACACAAATTGACAGCCGCATCCAGCCCCGGCTTGGCACTCCGTATATGCCGGAACCACTGCATGACATCCGGCCTCCCCGGCCCCTTGTACTGCCCCCTCTGCTCCATCAAATAGGATATAAATAAATAATATAATATTAATGAAAAGAATTAGGAGTCTTTACAATTATTATAGTTATGATAATGTTTATTTATATTAATTATTTAAAAGGTATTTTATATTTTACTTATATTGTCTTATATGCTTCTGGAATAGGTACTCTATATAATGTAAGCACCTTACTTATAAGGTTTCCTTTACTTATATTATAAGCACTTTATATGCTGTGAACGTTTCCTTACTAGTTGTAAGGGTTTTAGGTCTTTACAGCCCTGGTTTAGTGTGTAGTACTGTATCTACTGTCCTCCTGCACTGTTCCTTCTGTGGGGGATACGTTAGGCTGCACCGGTTTAAGTGACAGCCTGTAAGGTTGTGTCAGAAAGAAGGGGGTTCTGGCCAGAGGCCAGAACTGTCAGAAAGGCCTGGAAACCACCAGAACAATAGATTTGTAACCATTGCCACAGACGTGCAATTGTAGCCGCGTGGCTTTGCCACACGGCTTGCCACTATTCACAGCTATAAGGAAGGTTCTCTGGCTGAGCCAGAGAACCGCACAAGGAAGAGAATCACGCAGTTACAACCCCTTCAATTCCACAGAATCCAGAGTGCAGTGCTTCTGACAGGTTGTTATATTAAAGCAGTAAACGATCCGCTTTTCAAGTCCGATAACTGCCCCAAGAGCAGGCTCAACGAACCAATCGCCGAATCGCGGGCACCAGCGTGCTGGGTGGTCCCCGTCCCGTTTTTACACTCTTTGGTGCTGAGGGCCGCTAGCGTCTGTCTCGACGTCGGCGGTGCGTCGGGGCTTTTGCGAACTTTTGAGCACCAGTGCATCGGTCCCCACTACCTTCCCCTGTGTAGAGCTGACCGGCTCGCAGTATCAATCGGTGCTCATTGGTCGCCGCGGCTGGCCAATCCCTGCATCAATGGGCTCGAGGCGGCCTGGCCTCCGTGCAACGTCGCAGCCCCTTTGCCTTAGCGTCAGACTTGGCATCCCCGAAGGATGCTGTGCGTTGTGGATCTCTGACGTTCTCCGATCCTCTCGCGACGCCAGTTTGACCGCCATCCCTCACCAACGCCAAACGCGCCATCATGGCGGCATCACCGTCAGGTTTCGCCCTTCGTCTCAACGGTTCTTCCTGTCTGCGTCAAGAGGTCGACTGCGGGACGACGCTGCCGCCGTATCGCGTCTGCTGTCCTGAAGGCTCATTTTGTCCGGCCCAGTATAACGTCAATGTGAGTTTCCGCGTCGCGACGCCATTCTCCAGGATCGCTAACCTGGCGCCAGTGTTGTCCGTCAGCCGCCAACTGCACCGCGGCGCTGGTGCAGCAGCCGCGCTGCGCCAACGAGACATGGGACTTGTATGACAATAACGGCTTCTTCTGCTGTCTTAAGAGTCTCTTTGGCTATGCTGCGCGGCAGACCGACAGTAACGGGTGCGGATCAGACGGCTATATCCTCAAGAGCGGCGAGGTACGACTACCGCTGATCCGGGCCGGCGAGGGTAGGTCTACTTGTGGTGCTGAGAGATGGGGTCCGATTGACTAAAATGCTCACCAAGGACCAACCAATGCACCGTCGTCAAGCACGTCGGCTTCTTCCCAGGCGACGAGGTCCACCCCAACGCCATCTTCCTCATCAACCACACCACCAGCCCCGGCGACGGGTGCCGGCGACTCGAGCTCCGGTAGCAAGGCCGGCATCGGCGTTGGCGTCGCCGTTGGTGTCCTTGCTCTCATCCTTGTTGCCTGGCTGGCGTACCGGTTTCGCAAGAAGAGCGCGAGGGCCGGATTGCCAGACACGGTCCCGATGACGGATCCTCGCCAAGACGCCAAGTATCATACGCCATACCAAGAGTTGGAGGCCCAACAGACTCCTGTTGAAATGTCGGCGTATAGGGAGCACCCGGCAGAATTGGACGGCCACTATCGTTAGGAATCCCGGAGGTTTCGACGGTGGGAGATGTCCACAGCGCAGGCCGAATTAGTTAAAGCCATGAGCTCAACAATTCTAAGACTGTACTGGTTAATCAAGAAAGGTGATCGTGACAGAGATGAATCGGTAGAGATAGGGAATAGAAGACTAGGGACTGTAGCGTGGTGTCACAGAATGCATTGACTGATCCTTGCAGGAGGGAAGAAGTTCCTCCCGCAAGATGGCGCTTTATAGGGGAGTACTATTAAGCCACCCGTTGCGCTACAGAGCCTCCAGTCCCTTGTCGCCGTTTCGCCCTAGCAAGAAGCGCAGATTTGTAACGAAACTCGAAGCCAAGGAAGCAAAAAGTAGGTGGTGGGGCTACACGGACGATGTCATCATGTTTATTGTCAAGTTCGCTTTCTTTTTCATCTTGCTTGTCATGGTCAGCCAGCAGCTTTTGGACTACGGCGATTGCACTTATTTCAGGCCTTTGAGACTTTCGCGGATGTCCTTGGTTAATGGAACGAAACATGGGTCACCTGGCACCTAATTTTGAGGTGTTTAGAAAAGGACAGTTGTATTTGTCCCCAAGTACGCGAGGTGTTAACTCGCCATCGAGTGGCTCACTTTCTCTGATAGCAAGTATGCCACTACATGACAGCACTGGAAACTATCACCATGATTGCGGCTCCCAATGCAATAGCCGCCTGGAAATCTGAACCGCCAGGTGACCGACTAGATCTGCTTTGCGACGTTGTTATCGTCGGGGCACCGTTCCCCGTGGCCGTTGAGCTACCACCGCTGGGTGGAGCAGTCGGTGCTACACCAGCAGACGCAGTATAGGTGTTTGCAACCGCAAAGCAAGCGCCAAATCGCACACCACAGGCGCTATCCGGCGGACACGGCCAGCTGGTCTCAGCCGCCGTGCAAGTCACAGAGGCCGTCGTGCGGACATTGCAGTCTTTTGTCTGTCATCGCATCAGTAAAGGTCCCACGATAGCACCCGGCCACACTCACAAGCGTCGGTAGCACAACGCCACAGGTTGTAGCGTCGTCCAGCGGACAGCATCCCTCATCTCCACGTCCTTTGTTGATGCAAAATGCGCCGATAGGACAGCACCCGCCAGCGCAGCACTCCCCCGCGGCGCAGCAGCCGATGTTCATGCGGCAGGTGACTTTGCTGGTGGCCGTGACTGCGGCGCATTCGGAGACGGGGGAAGGAGCGATGAATTCGGCGGAGGCAAGTCCTTACCTGAGAAGCAGCGCGAAGAGGGTGGGCAGGAGATGCATTTTGCTAGTTTGAGTGGTGTGTGAGCTGATGTTGAGATGAAAGTCAAGATTCACAAGAAGATGGTGGGGTTATCAAGCACTGAAGATAAAATTGTGGTTGGACATGGTGATGAGCACCGCCGTCTCTCGTTTGGGGTATAGGCATCACCATCGGCCTTTCTGTTTGTCCGTCCGCGTGACGGCGCAGTGCCTCTAGAGCTTCGCCGGCAAAAGGAGCGGTCCCCCCCCTTGAAGGCGAACATTATTCTTCCTCGCTAACCCAGATAGGTCAATGCCAGACAGATGGGAGTAGATCCCGTGAAGGTGGATCTAATGCTGAGAAGCGTGGTAGTACGCGGACTCAGTCCGGGCCAGTAACAAGGTCGCGACCCTGGAGAACGCGAGAGTGGCCGGTAAAATCAATGACGGCAATTTCTGTAAGAGCAGCGCGTCTGTTGGCGGCCACCTCGGCGCGGCCGCCGTAGCGCCGGCGTTCCATGGCGGCACCATATAGGAATTTTTTTACCAGCCGGAGATTGGTAGCCGCAGTGTCGAGTTTTCGCATTGCAGTGTTCGGCATTTTTTTCCACCGAAATCCATGATTGGGCTTTCTGGAGGGGTAATCCGTTTTCAGCCCCAGCCTCCGAACCTATAGCACAGCCACCCCCTCTTCACCCGGCCCGCGCCATGGACGGCCTCAGTCGACATAAATCAAAAGACTCTCAATCAGATCTTCCACTGCACAACATGCAGAGACAATACTAGCAGCACAATGGCAATGGCACAAACGCTCCACGATTCAGAACCAACCTACGACCTCCAAATATCCTTTTACGGTCCTGGCAACCTCGCATGCTGGTACCTCGCCCTCCTCTGCGTCCTCATCACATGGTTTTTCCACCCTTCTAAAAACTTCTCGCGCCTCAAGATTGCGCCAGATCTCGTCTTCTTCGCCCTCTATGCTTGCCTCTCGGCAGGCCACATGGCCGCGCAAATCGCCCGTTTCGATGCCGACGACATCCGTCAAATGAATGAAGAGGGGGCATTCACATTTTATGCACCTTCATTCTACTCATATTATTTTTCGAAGTCGTTCCACGAATGGGATATGTTTAGGAATCTTAGCCCTCGACAGAAAGAAATGGTTATGGGGCTGAATTCCTCGTTTCAGGTGGCGTTCACTTTTCATTGGGTTGCGACCTGTGCATTGCTCGCGGTTGGGTATGTGAAAATCAAGACCGCCGAATCAAGAGACCGACTCAAGGTGCGTGCAAAGTTGCTGCCTTGGATCCTCGTTATATCTGAGTTGTGGGTTTTAGGGTGTTTCTGTTACCTAGCGATTCGGTGTGGACTTAAAGCCGTGTTCCATGCGGTATCCGGTTTTTCCTTCCCTCTTGTCTTTCTAATCGTGTTCTCTTATGTTCTGATAAAGCAGCTGTGTTTTTCGTTGTGGAATATAGGCAGCTCATTAAAGTCTCATTCGTGTGGGGATTGGCTGAGCATAATTTGGTCCCAGAGTCTCCTGGGTTGGGGGAAGCTTCTGATAGAAGTGTCGATAGGCTCGATGATATTGCTGGCCACCATCGTGGGTCTTTATTACACCGTTACTGTGTGCGCATTCCCAGAAGTTGGAGTTACTCTTTCGGGACTTGATCAGATTCTTTCACTTTTTACCGGCATTATTGCGGTGCTGTTTACAACATCTTCGGTCCTCGAGAGCCGAAACATGGACTGGGGAGACTGTTGGAGAGACTGTTGGAAAGCCGTGGGGAGCATGGTGATTAACGAACGTATGAAGAAGAAATGACATTGAAACAGGGCTGGCATATACCACCTTCTAAGCCGACTATCACCGTTTCGGTACCTAGCAAGCTGCAGAAGCAAGCCGGCAGAATACTTAATCAGCCTTATCTGAAAGCACAGTATAAGGATAACTTCGCTGGCAGAGTGTTTTGCAGCCCGTTCAGACTTACTGGAAACAAGGTCCAGATAGTGGACATAGTCTTTAATTAAGGTGTACTAATTTCCAAGTCTGGCTACATCTAACGTAACTGCCTACACCTATCCACTGCAGCCGCTACAGTTACTGCAGCCAGGGTACAGAACGTAGGGCCTGAAGATAACCACAACGCTGAGGACCAGTGCTTAGAGCCATCAGATTCGGAAGACAACTTAGGAAACGAGAGATAGCAGACGACGACCCCGATCGAGCTACCCAAGAGATCTTTACTAGGGTACAGCCAGGCCCTACCTTTACCATCTAAGGCAGTATCTACTCTCAGCCCCGTAGCCGAACGGCTAAGCCTATTACAGTGGCTATTGATGCCGATACAGGCGCCCAGGTCAACTGCGTTAACTACCAGTTTTGCCGTACCCACCATATCGACCCCTTACTCGAAGCCAATGGCTTGAACCTATTATAGCTCATCAACCTAGACAGTAGCCAGCTCAAGAACCACAGAATCTTCCACCTAGCCATTCGCCTTGCCGATAGGCACAGCCGAGCCCGTACTGTCTCCTAGTACTATTGCGGGGTAAAGCGGCCAGAAGGAGCACTGCCGATACTGTGGGGAAACCCTGGAATGGGCCAGGAAGGGGTAGTACTGCACACGGCCAACAATACCTTTGAATGGGGCCCCTACTCGGAGGTCTTGCCAATAGACTTAGCTAGGGACGTGCTTGACGGCGCGCCAGCCTTTACGGTTACGATTTCCAACGTGACTATTAGACCTGAGTGTAACGGGCAAGGTAGTGTGTTGTAACTAGCTAGGCCTACTCTACGAAGACGCAGAACATGAGGAAAAGGAAGAAAGAGAGGAGAGGCCTCGTGAGAGGCCCTCTTGCTTATGTACCTGACCGCGTTCCTCCGATCGGAGGGAGACAGAAGGTTCCAGAGCCGTCGCGTGCCTCGTTGAGGTTTAGTGTTGTGGTCTGTGTGCGCACCTTAGCAATTCTGGGAATGGCTTCGTTCAGGGGTAGGGGGTCGCCGAGGCTGCACCAGGGCTCAGCCCGTCACAGATAACACTTATGTTTTCCATCGTTCTCGGTGCATGGTTTTTCTTCGGCGGTCCCTCTTCGACATGTTGGTTGCGTCTTTGCTGGTAGTAAGCTGGCGTTTTTTGAACACGCCACCTTGGCTAGGGTATAGTCATTCTTGATGTTGAGGGCTTGGAGGTTCAGGTCGATTCGTGAGCGCGGATGAGGGCGAGGGACTTATTAAGATGATTTGGGTTGCTAGGATCTTGCGTCAGTGCTGAGGTTGCCTAAATTACCTCCAAAACTCCTGGGTGGCGACTTGCATGCTATAGTGGGATGTAAAACAGGCTTGGTGTGAATAAACTGGTAGGGTTCTAGGGAGGCCTGTCTAGTGAACCTGATGAGGGGTTCCTTTTGCGCGATACGGTGGCAAGCGCCGGATTTGAATGGGTGATACGGTGATAAGCGCTTTGAATGGGTGATACGGTGGTAAGCGCCGGCTTTGCCTAATTTTTATTTTTGTTATTTTTTGCACGATACGGTGGTAAGCGCCAGCTTTGAATGAGTTCCTAATTTTTATTTTTTTTGGTTCTGGTCTAGTCCCTATCAGGTTGGAGGGGGGCAGGGCTTAATTGGGGAGTGCATCTAGCGAGGTGGATATTGCCGCGCAAAATTCGCTCCAGAATCGGCAACCCTTGCGCCCAGATTCGGAGGCCCGGCCTCCACGAACGGAGGTAAATTTGCGGGAAACTTGTACTTGAGCTGTAAGGTGATGTTACTAATAAGTTAAGTTCCCTTATGCGCGGATTATAGCTACCGGTCTAGTTGCGGTACCTGCTTATCCTAGCCGTCACGTTATATAATAGTCTGAGCTAGTCTCTGTTTCTGCTAATTACTTAGACCTTACTGTCGTCGAACGCATTAGGTTTATTAAGTTGCGGTATACTATACTAGGAAGACGAGACATTTACCTTGGCAGCGTGGGGGTTAGGGAAGGCGGATTAAAGGGTGGTGTGAAAGATCAAACGTTATTAAGTTAGATAACGTGCGTGATAAGCGAGCCGTAAAAACAAGCGAGTCGTAAACCCTAACAAAATTAGGTGGCCTGCGCGCAAAAATATGTTAATAAATTGTTAGTGGCCTCGACCAATTTCTTATTGTCTTTATGCTAATAAACCTATGTAAGTTATCTAAGTTACCATTCCCTTAAATTTAATCTTACTTTATTCTTTTCCACTCTGGAAGGTTGTCTTTCCCGAGACCTCGCTGTTTCCCACTTATAACAATCACAATGTCCGACATTACAGTGGCCACTACCCATTTCATAACTTATAGACTTGTCACCTCTACCCAATACCGCACAAGCTGCGACCAGCGCAGAGCTAACGTTATCAAAGCAAGAAAGACAGCAGAAGTTACCAATCTCACCAGTAAGTGTAGTGTTAACAGGGCAAAGCTAAATGGCGGCGATAAGTTTACCGTACCTGACTTGCTGGAGAAATCACTAAAACGAAGAAGTTAGAAAAGCATTATGCTGCTCGGTTAGTCATTATTTATTAAGAGGAATGGGAGAATGTAGAAATACACGAGCGAGCAAATGCCAGCCTTGCAATACGTTTCCCTTGTTTTGTTCTGCGGCAGCCACCTCTCCGGAATCTCGGACGATAATGAGACCGCTGCATCAGTTGGCGGTGCGGGTATGATCCGAACCTTGGTCTCGCAGCTTCTGGCACAGCGGCCGTTTGATCTCGACCGAATCCTCGCGCAGAATCAGCACCCCGGAGCGGTTGACATCAATATCGTCCGTCACGGCGACATCCACCATCTGGTGAACTTCTTCGGCGCACTAATCGATCAGCTCGCTTTCCCTGGCGGCGATGGATTTGGGATCGGGTAGTCAAGCTTTGAGCTGGGAAAGACTGACGGGTAAAACCGAATAGCTGGATTTTATTTCCTCTCGGAGAAGAGTTTGTGTCATCTCAAGGTTTTCGTCAGGGACGGACCCACGTGAGGTCGGTCGGCGTCCGGAAGACCGTACTCCGTCAGTGATCTTTCTTGGCGAAGCGGCGAGCCGACCGGAAAACCCACATGCAGATCACGGGAGCCGGGTTGGCCGCGGCCGTCCAAAAGTGCACTTTTCTGCGTGTGGGGGACGCCGTGGTGCGGGGGGTTTGCCTGCCTGCTGCCTACATGGGCGCAAGCTTACCCGCCCGATATCCGCAGTCTGCCGGCGGCCTCTCCTCACAACACTGCTCTCCGTCACCCACTTTGTCAGGGCCTGTTTCCGAGGGTCATATCTCACGCGCATCGTCGGAGGCGGATCCCGAGACCGGCCGATTGATCGCCTTTGGTGCTTCCTTCCAATGGCGTAATTGGCCACATCACTTTTCCGACGATCGACCACAACGACGTCGGCTACCCACCCACCTTACGATTGCTCCTGTAGAGCGTGCGAAATTTAAGAGATGCCAACAGAAGAGCTCTCGGATCTGGATGACTTTGAGCGGGAGTTGGACGAGCTGGGAGGTCGGGCGGCAAACCAAGATGCAGTGATATCTGGGCTGACGGAGCAAGTGAGAGATCGAGACGCAACTGTCGGTCAACTAAACCAACAACTGGCGAACGTAGGTGTCACGATAACCCGACTGAGGCAGCGGATAGGGAGTTAAGACGCAACGGTCAGCGACCTCAGACATTAAGTTACAGAGCGAGATACGACAATAAGTTAATTGACGCAGCAAGTCCAGGAACCAGAAACGACGATCACCGGCCAGAGGCAGCAACCGCGACCAATCAGGGCACAGCCATCACCGACCTGGAGCAAAGAGTAAGAGACCGAGACTCCGCGATAGCTGGTCTGCGGCAACAAGTGACAGAGCGGAACACCATAATAGGTCAGCTGAGGCAGCAACTGGCGACAACTTAGAATGCAGCCGTTGCTGGCCTGGAGCGGCAAGTGGAGGAACAAAACGCTACGATAGCTAATTTACGTTAAAACGTGGCAGAGCAAGATAGGACAATAGACAGCCTGAGACAGAGACCCGTGGCACGGCGTGACACAGCCTAAACGGGTCTGGAGCAGCAAGCGGAGGAACGGGACGCTAAGATCACTAGATTGCAAGCACAAGTAACGAAGTTGAACGAGGAATTGATGGCGGCAAACGGGAAGATAATAGTAAATGAGGCTAATGCGATGGCACAAAGCTAAAGTATATCCGAACTGATTGCAAAGGTCGGGCGCCGAGACAAAGAAATCAGCTCCTTGAGGGAAGAGTTGAAGAAAACGTCAGGGGGGTGCTGTATTCTGTAAGGCTCGTCGGACAGCAGGTTCTTGGACTCGGTAGAGCTGAAGTACCTTACCTAGGGAGGCAAGAGAGTACTTGTCACATTCATCCTTACTACTGCTACCTTGAGCACATGATCTCTGCGACAAGAAGTGTCGAACTGCAGCGGCAGTTCTTGGCGCTCAGGCGCGCAGGCGCCTTACCGCTCCAGGCTAGGCTGGAGCGCAGGAGCCTTTCGTCATGTGCTCTCCTCACAAACAGGGAGCTTTCTTTTGTATTTAGTCTGGGAGCTTCGCTCCCCCCCTTTCTACCTAATCAAGTCACTTTGCAACTGCACTTCCGCTGCTCCCATAAGCTCCGTACCCTCAGTGAAACGTTCCACAAGAAGACTTAAGTTTCACTGAAGACTGAATTTTGTGACTCGATGCTAGATCAAACCACACCAACTAGCAACGTGGCTCAAAGAAGGTCGAGACGGGTCAACGGGGGCTTAATCTTCAACCTGGTAATTTTCAGCGTCCACCCAGGGACCTAAAGGCAAGCACCTGATGCCTAACCGTGCCAACCTCTTTGACTGGTTCTGATGGAACAACATTTTTCCAACACACCCTTTCCCTCCGCTCTTCTGTTCTCCAGTCCCTTAGTAGTAACAGTTGCACCCAGCATACTTGCCAGCCTGGCAAACACCACCCGACGCGGAACAGCCATTGGAACAGCATGAGCCAGTGGCGTTGCCGCAGGTGCCGGCGCATGGACAACCCGCGTCCTGGCCGCTGCGGCAGATTCCCTGGCCATTGGAAGGGGTGTTCCCTATTTGCACTGTCAGCTCTCTTTTGCTCTCTACTGAGATTAAGCTGTAATAGACGTAGGTAGGACTTACAGCCGTTGCAGTTATTTATGTCGCAGGGGCCGTTGACGGTGCCGCACTGGCGCTTGTCAAGGTTCTCGTCCTCGGCGGCGGGCATGGCGGAGACGGCGGTGAGGAGGAGGGTGAGCGTGGTAATGGTCAACTTCATTTTAACGGTCTGGAGGTGTGTGATAGGACCAGGGTGGTTATTTAAAGAGAGGTGATACGATCACCCACCACTTTACTAAAAACACCCACTATTGCCTAATGCCGTTAGCTGGCACTGCCAACTGGCCGTCATCCAAATCAGCCACATCTGGGTAGAAAATAGTACATTTGAGATGCAGGGCACCTCCTAGATTCCACGCATCCACAACACCCTCCACCCCCGCGAATCTGGTGATGAGGACGCATGAGTTTTTTCTTGTAATCAATTAAATTAAACGTTAAATCGAAAAGACTACCGACTTAGAAGATTCAGCCCTCGACTGTCGCGTTCAGTTTCTTTTTTTCAAAACGCTCCAGATCTCACGAGTGGCCGCGTTTTTGGGTTTCGGGAGTCATATGACAGCAGTTTGGCTGCGGGCCGGGGCAAAGATGGCAGTCTTCACACTTGACACAAAGGGCCTGACCCGAAACACTTCCTAGCTGCATTGTTGTGGAATGCATAAAAGTGATTGACAAAAGTACCTAGTTCTCGATGCTGAAATACACTTGATCCTTCCGCAACTCTCCCCCTTCTAACATCTGGCATCTAACTATCCCTCAAGTTGTTTTTCTATCTCAGTGGGTACGGTTGTCGCATTCCGTTTAACAACCAGTGCCGATAGGCATGTTCTCGCGTATGTTTTCCAGCCGCAAAATACGCAAAAACAACTGCACCATTCGTCGCAGCCTGCCACCGATTGAAGAAGGACGCGCTTCCGTGGCTTTTCCTCTCATGGATGCAGACCAGGGTCGTCCCTACCCGGTGTGCGGCCCTCTTGCAAACAACCTCGTCTGGAACTTCTCGGGGCACTCCAACTCCGAGTCCAAATTCATCACAGTGCACAACACGGCGCCAGCATGCTGGAGCTGCCAGCAGTTACACATGGAAGGGGAAGGATTTGAAGTGATGAGCTGCAACTGCGATCCTCGGTTTCTTAACCCTGCTGGGGGTGTCAAACTGCAGAGTGTCTTTGTGCAGACCATCCCGGATGTGACGCTTCAAGCGCAGAAACGCCCACCAGAGAGGTTCGGCACCTGTGCACCATCTTCAACTGGATTGGCATGTCTGGTGTTGCGGCGGTCGCCCATAAACAGGAGGGGTATTGTGGAACACAAAACAGAGCGGTTTTCTGGCCGTTCGGCAAAAGAGTGATAGAATTGCTTAACTAGATAAAAAGGAGAGAGTGGCAGAGAGCCAGTAATATAGTGGTGGAAGGTGGCGAGTCACGTGGCCAACCAGGTGCCCATATTGTATCACAGGTATACAATGAGACTTCCGATGCCGGCGAATGGCGACGAGGTGCGGAACTACACGTCTGTTATTTCGGAGGAGAGGTGGTTCAAGGCCTTTCTGTGGTTGTAGATTTCTATCGTTTGAGACTTGCTGACTCTTGGTGTCCCATGAGTCACCAGCGAGTAGCATTTTTCGCCATTGTGGACGGGAGCCGTGAAACCTTCGTCATCGCCATTGCGGAAGATGGAGTGGAGCGAGGCGGGTCGAACGTTCAATTGATGGCTTGGTACTGCGGGGCTGCAAAATAATGAATAATAAAGCGTTTGTATGAGTAGTACAAATTATTAGAGTTCGTCGTGCGTGTTGGTTATGTCGGATTCTGTGGCTTGGTCAGTGCAGGCAGTCGCTCTGGAAGATTCGGCAAGACGCCAAGGGTCGCGTTTGGGCCTGTTTTGTTGACTTTCAGTCTGAGACATCCAGCAACTGAGACAAAGGAGCCATTCTGGATATTTAGCCACTGGCCATCAGTTAGATTCAACACCAACAATTCAGACAGTTCAGTCAATACAGAGATTCAGACCCCTCATGCACTGCTTTGGCTACACCTTTTGACAGGTTGTGTGCCCGCGATCGTCACCAAGGACATGTGAACTGAGAATCAGCTCCACCAAACCATCGGGTACCTGGCGAAATATCACCTCGACGCACCACCTGCAAACCTACCAATGTTCACCAAAAGCCTAAAAGAAGCGTTATCAACCCAGTCCATGTGTAGGCTGTCTGGTTCGACATATCTGCCCCTCGTTGAAAAAAAGGCGCACCGATGGAACCAAAGCAATCGTTTTCTTCCGTCCCCAACAATAAGTATAACCCAATATCCAACGCCCCTTTGTGTATAAAGGCCGACTCACACAGACACCGCGTCCACATTCGCCGCCTCCCTCCACTCCCCAGCGCAGAAGAGAAGATGAACGGGCAACCTTCCCCCTCCGGCGCGTGAGGGCCCCAGTTACAACAAATGGCTTCCACGAGTACCGAGTTCGTCATCCCTGCCGGCCACTGCCTGACGTTTGTTCAGCAGAGGTTGGAGGCTTTCGAGTGCAGAGTCTGCCGTGAGTACTGGACACGTGCAGCAAACGCAAAGCCATCCAAGTGCAGGTGTGACGCATCACAGCACTCCGCCGTCACCGATTACAGAAGCTACCTGGCCTTCCGGAACAAGATCAGCAACGAGATCGCTCACCACCAGCTTGTGATGGCCTGCACTGTTCGGGAACATGAGTGCAAAGTTGCGTGGCACCCGCTTCAGCCGCGGCCGCAGCCAGCGCCAGGTCCGAGTCCAAGTCCAAGTCACATGTTTGCCGCCACGCCGCACCCCAGGCGTCAACAGGACCGCCACGCGTCAACGACACACGACAACGAGTCTACCGGGGGCCAAGAAGACCACCGGGCGTCGACGAGACTTGTCGGGCTCCTGGGGTTCTGTCAAATAACTGGGTCTGTTCAGTCTCGGTAAAATACTGTGTAGGGGCTCCAAGCGCCGCACAGACCTTACATGGCGCCAATCAGCCACGGCGCGCGTCCGGAGCCACGACCTATGCCATTCCTTACGTCGCTCGTATTAATCGTGGCTGTGCAACTGCTCATTTTAACCCTAGGTGAACCAAATTTTCAAATACGAATAGCTTACGCGGCTGTAGCGACCTTTGTGTCTGAAATTTCTTTATTACTGAACTCAGTTGCCTGTCCTTTCCGCCCAATTCCACCTGCATTTTGATTTACAGAGTGTTACGGCGAGAATGGGCATCTTGAGTCAGCTCCTCGTCTCGCTTGGCTTGCTTGCTTTTGTCGCAGCAGGTGCAGAGAACTGCACGTTTGAACAGATCACTCCTTCCAGGAGGCTTACTTGGTGCCCATGCGAGGATGTATTCTTCTGTGCTAGGCTTCAGGTGTGCGCTCTTTCCTCCACTCCGTCCTCTTCTCCCTGTCGTTGACTCCTTTCGCTAGGTGCCCTTGGACTACCAAAACCCACGACTCGGCCGCGCCTCTGTCCCTCTGATCAAATACCCCGCCGTACCCAACTCCCCCGATGGCCCTTATCAGGGCATGATCCTCATCAACCCCGGCGGACCTGGGGCATCGGGCGTTAACGAAGCCCGAGACAACGCAAGCACCATTCAGTCCCTAATCGGGACAAATTGGGACGTTGTTGGCTTCGACGCCAGAGGCATGTGGCTCAGCGAGCCGTCAGCGAGTTGTCAATTAACCAATACCACTTCGGGCCACCGCCTCACGCTGAGGTCCAATTCCGTTCCCAAAGTCACGGATGAGTTTTACAACAGCTACATTGAGTTCGGGAAGGAACTAGGCCGACGATGCAAGACGAGCATTGGAGGGAATAAGGATGCCGGCCCACACATGACTACCGCTGTCACGGCACGGGATATGCTTAGCGTCGTCGATGCCTTTGCAGAAACGGATGATGGCCGTAGGGCTGCGAAACGCCGTGGCCTCTTGAACTACTACGGTATCAGTTACGGCACATTTCTTGGGCAAACTTTCGCATCCATGTTCCCAGAGAGAGTGGGCAATATGATTCTCGACGGCGTTGTGAGTCCGGAAAGCTACCTCACAAATTATACGTCAGCAAGCGTTAACCATCTCGATGGCATCATCGCTGTCTTCTTCATTTACTGTCATGCCGCCGGACCGAGCGCCTGCTCATACTATACCGGATCCACCCCAAAGGACATCTATGAGCGCTTCCATCGGTCGTTTGTGCAGCTTAATCCACGAAAAGCGGAAGCTGCGCATTGGTCCAACGCGACAGATCTGGAGGCCGGGCTGCTCACTCTGAAAGTGACCCTGCTAACTGCTGCAGGCGCACCACTCTCGGTCTTTGGCCGTCTGCCCGAGATTTTCCAGGGCCTCGAAGCCGCCCTTGCAGCACAAGACGTACGGCCCTGGACAGCGCAACTGGCCACCATTGTGGGCGACCCTGGTCCAGCTGGCTACGCGGACATGCACCCTGAATGGAGCCTCGGCACCCTCTGCTCTGACCAGGACGGCAAGTTGTACGGCAAGAAGTTGCGAGATTTGAGGCCGCTGGTCAACGACCTTGAAGAGCAGAGTATCATTGGCGAAATATGGATCAAGTCTGTGCTTGGGTGCACCGGCTGGCCGATCAAGTCGAACGACGTCTTCACCGGGCCATTCGGCGGTCGCACCGCAACGCCCATCCTCTTCGTGGGCAACACTTACGATCCCGTAACTCCCATTGAGAAGTGAGTAACTTCAACCCCGGCATGTGGCAGCAGTAGTAGTATGTTATGCTGATCCCAAGTACAGCGCACTCTCTTCGGCCCAAAAATACAAAAATGCTCAAGTGCTGGCTATTGATGCGATGGGTGTAAGTTTGATTCTCGATCCCGGCACGCATTTCCAGATGCTAATCAGCTCAAAGCATACCGTTGCAGCGACGAACAACTTTTGTGCTTTTGCAAAGATGAGGGCTTACCTTCAAGCCACTCAGATGCCGGGCAATGATTCTCTCTGTCTCCTTGCTCAGGGGCCCTTCGGCATTACTCTGAATGGCACATTGGAAAAAAATATAATGGACGCAGGTCTGTCAGATCTTGTTCACTTTGTAGAATAAAATTCTTCTTCTCGGTTTCTATTTAAATAGGTAGTTATATATAGTTAAATGGGCACCAGTGAAGACCGATGACGATGTTGGCACCACGTCCAGGGAGTGCTTCGAGACCTACTTGCCTAGGAGCCTAGGTGCCGTACTTGAGGTTGCCAAGTGCAGTGCTAGAGTTCCTCGTCCTCTGGATCGTCCATGTCCATCTCCCGGAGAAGATCTGGCAGGATTTCATCGACTTCCATGTCCTCGATATCATCATCCCCTTCATCTTCATCGTCACCATCATCTTCGTCATCTCCGTCGTCCCCATCATCTTCGTCATCCTCGTCATCATCGTCATCTTGATCTTGGTCTTCATCCTGATCATCTTGACTCTGGTCGTCGCTCTGACCATCCGGGCTCTCCGTCTCGTCGTCATTATCGGGGCTCCTCTCGTCATCATCACCAGACGAGCTCCCCCACTCTTCATCATCACCCGGAGCAGCCTGACCCATGGCAACCAGTACAGCCGCGGCATCCTCCGGCGTGATATCCTCCCTATCCGAATCAACATCGTGAACAGGAGGATCCTGAGGATATCTTAGCCAACCACGGAATAGCCCGCCGCACGTACTGAACATTCCAAAGCGCTTGATTCAGATCTTCAATGCTCATCTGCATCACAAACTTCTCAAACCACTCCAACAATCCAAAGATGTCCACAAGCTCCTTCTTCACCTCCGCTTGCGTGAACATGAGGCGTGGCGTGTTGAATTTCCAACAACCCCCGCAAATCAGAGTATCGTGGTCACCATGGCGAGCAACAAACGCACTCGTCGCCCTCTCGCTAAGCGTGAGTGGGATGGTGTACTTGAGCCAATCCAGGAGCTCCTCCCTTAAAACTGCAGAGTTCTCAGGTGTGCTTTCCTCCGGGGAGAAAGCCTCGTCGAAGTCCTGGCCCTCTACGGCCAGGCGCTGTACCAGGATGAGATGGCGGCAGCCAGGGAAGCGCTCGCACGGGTAGTAGCGCCACGGATGCAATGTGGAACATTGACGTCATAATCTATCTACAGAGTACACACCTAAACCCTGCTCATGGAAGGGTGCAGACTCCGAGTAAGAATCGACAGCTGGAGGACTGACTGGCCGAGTCAACAGGTAATTCATTACGCACTTAGCGCCTCCGGCTTCCTCCCATAAACCACGACCCTAAAACCCCGTCGGCAAACTTCCCTAACCCCCACCCTAACTCACCTCTCAGACGGAGGGACTCACACAGGCCAAAACCCCTTAAGCCCCTCATCCCCCAACTCCCTCACAACCTCCGCCACCAGCTCCCCAATCTCCTCCTCTTTCCACCCCAACCCAGGCAGAAACCACCTCAGGAATCCCCCAACTCCACTCACAAAATTCATGTGACTCCACTTCCCTAACTCTTTCTCCTTCTCACTTTCAGGCCACAGCGAGTTACTAGGCCATCTGCCCTCAAAAGCGATGGTTACGTCTTTGAAGCCTGCTTGTGTGAGGAGGGCTGGGAGGGTGGAGAGGGGGATAAGGGGGCGGGAGGAGAGAGTAGCGGATTGGGAGATGAGGGAGGAGGAGGTTAAGAGGGCGGACGGGGAAGAGGGGGGAGGGGAGGGGGAGATGGTGGCGAGGTGAAATTCTTGGAGTTCGAGGTAACCTTGGGGGGAGAGGGCGCTGGGAAAGGTTAGTGTTTCCGGCCGAGGGAGAGGAAGGATGAGGGAATATGAGGGAAGAGGGACGAACTCGAATGCTTTGCGAATGTAGGAAGGCCAATCGGCGACGCTACTATTAGCCATGCGGCTGTGGATGTAGTCGAACTTGTGGGGGAAGGCCCAGTAATCTTCGTAGTTGGCAGTGGAGAAGGTGACGTTGGAAGGGAGGCTAGGGTGTAAGTACTTGCTGAGAAGGGGTCAAGGGGTCACCTACAACCGGGAGTTGGTTTGCTTGACGTCCACTGCCGTGATCTGAGAGATTGGAGACGTAAGTGTTTGCGAAGTGCGATTAGTGTTTGATGTTAGTACCTCTGCTTCAGGATGTTCCTCCGCAAAGTCAGTTGCCCAGATGCCAGTCCCCGTTCCCAAATCCAGGACACGGCGCGGGCTTGCTCCCCGACTAACGGGCGGTGCGAGTCCCAGCTTCCCATCGAGAGTAAGATACCAAAGGTGGTGCTGCAAGTCTGTCGCAGAAAGTCAGGCATGACTGAGGCGTTGACTGAATTCGACGTACCTAGTCGTCTACTCTCACCATCGTCGCTGAGGAAGTGATATATACGTCTGTTAGCGAATCGTCTTCTGCGTGAGTCATCAGAGCCTACATCCGCCCTCATGAGCATGAGTTGAGCGACCATTCTCCTCTCTATATCGTAGGATTGAACCTGTGAGGTCTTCCGCCTCCACATAATTCAGTCAAGTCAGACCGAGTAGTTGTGGGAGTTTTAGAACGGTGCTCACCATACCCTGCTGAGGGTCCATCGCGCCGTTGAGCTGACCTTGAACGTCTGTCCATGAAATGGTGAAGGGTCGAGCTTTCCATGCAGCAATCTTCTCTGTCAGACCACCATGTTTCCGTCAATAAGGATCGGTGCAAGGTGCTATTATTGAGAAAGTCTGAAACCGATGAGGTATCTCGGAAGGTGATTGGGTATCACCGCATGGCATCAACGTGCGGGGTCATGCCTTGGCTACGACAGAGATCGGTTATATCACGCGACGCATATGAGGAGAAACACCCTGAACACCGGAGATGAATCTGAGCACACAAAATTCTTTCGCTTCTCCGGAGAACCACGCGCTAAAAAGTAATGCAGAGGTTGAATCTTGTCTTGGTATCTTTTCAAAATTCTAACTAACATGTCCAAGAACAAGCGAAGCCAAAATAACCATCTGCCACTCCGGCCTTCAAACAGAATCTCTTGGCTCCCTTCCAACAGGTCGTAACTTGTCTCAGAAAAGTGGTAACCTAGCACGCTGTCGCACACCCTGCCATATCACCGTCAGCCAGAGAACAACCATCACGTACGAACGCTTCAACCATTAGAAGTAAAACCAAGAATAAACCTACCGAGAGCAAGCCCCGCACAATCAAACTCTCCCGCTTTGTTGCTGCACCCCATCTTCTGGAGACAAGCCGAATACCCATATGCACACGTTCCATCATCATTGACATACTGACACACCGAAAACGGGTCAGGGCAGCCCCTGACACACTCAACCTTGTTGTTGCCCACGACGCACTGTCCGCCGGCGATGCCACCCTTGGAATCAGTCCAGTAGGCGCAGTCGCCGCTGGTGAGGACGGTTTGGGAGTTCATGCGGGTGCAGGACTCGTGCACGTTGTTGTAGTTCCCGACGCGTGGGTAGACGACGTTGTTGGCGGTCCAGACTCCATTGCCATCTTTGGCCCAGGCGAGAGTGGTGGTGGGGGCTAGGGCGAGGATGGTGGAGAGGATGAGGGTTGGGAAGTGCATGGTGGGTGGTTAGGGTGATTTTGGAGATGGATGTTCAGGGGTGTGGTGGTTGCTTGGAAAAGAGGCTGGGACCTTGGCAATCAAGGTAACTGAGTGGTTGATGGTTGAGATGAGATGGGAAGCTAATGGTTTGTGAAGATGGCGGCCATTGTCTACTGTTTAAATAGTTTTCTATCAACGCTCGCAGCTGATGATAACCTAGAGCCGGAGGTTCACCTCCTTACCGTGTATAATTCGAGATAGAGATCCCCGTGGCGTATAGTCCGCCTTGCCAGTTGATCTGCACGGCTCCTTCAGGATGAGGAAGAAGACTTTAGCGATACTACCGTCTAGAGATTCTCAGCGAGCTGAAAGGCAAAACAATGGATACGGACGGCGCAGAACACGACAGGGATGTCGAAGGGACAGGTCAGTCTAGGGGACGAAAGCGATCTGATTGGCCAGATCGGATAGGCGGTAAGCCCGATTCAGGGGCAGTCCCCTGAACTTGCTCAACGGTTGGGGTATGGTTTAGTGGGTAGTGGGCTGTGCTCCGTGCCGTAGTTTCGAACAAAAGATCGCCCTCGCGAGTCCTTTTGTCAATCCAGGCTGCAGTTTGGCCTGGTCTTGGATGACACCGGCTAGCAGTGTTGTAGTGATGCAAGCGAACGAGACGAGCAGCCTGAACAGGCGGATGGGATGATACTTTCACTCAACTCCCGTTACTCCAAATCATCAACTTTCTCGCCGCTGTCCCAAGTTTTCATGTCCGCCGTTTCGCACAGTTGTTGTGGGATTTCTTTCGGAGATTGGTACCCATAACCCTTCGTCTCAACCTTCGGAATTGTCAACCTTTTGGGATTCCATTATCATAGGTGCGGCACAACATCCAGAGGGTGGGATAGAAGTAGCGTATTTGTCACTGTAATATGGATTTGGCTGGTGCCTGGAGGCTACACCCCATAAAGCTTAATTTCACCACAATTGCTATTTGGCATACTCCCTTGCCTCGGTACCGAAGTCTTTCGGCTGACCGGGTTGTTCAACCGGTTGAATATTGCAAAGTCTTTGGTTGCATGCTCAATCCACCACTCAACCTATCGCCCCTGTGCTGCGAATCGCTACGTGATGGGTAAGGTAGCGTTAAAGAATCTCGACAGACAAAACAGGGCAGCCAAATGAGAGGGTCCGAGGACCAAGATGCCTTGCCAATCCGAGTCCGCTCACTTTGGCGCCCCGGCCAAAATAGTACTTCACCGAACAGAAGTTTACCTGTGATTTGGAGAAAGCAGCGCTGTGATTAATTAGGTCGGTACCTACACATTGTGAGAGCTCGGGGCAAATAGGCACGTAACAAGACGTCTGGAATAAGTCGCTGATGAGTGCTGTCGAGTGATTGTCGTGGGGCGCCTCGCACATTGCACGTGATCGACAGGTACAGCCCACCAGGCCATCGTCAGCCAGCCAAGTCAGAAAGTGCTCAATCGGCTCCGATTTGATCCGAAAAATAGCCTTTCCCCGCATCCGACCAGCCCAGGCACACCACCACCCACCGCCAAGGCATCAAGCCCGATCAACGTCAGCAACACTTTTCATCCCGACCAAATTACACATTGCGCTTCACATTTCACACCTCACCTCGCCTCCTCTCTCCTCTTCACATTCACAACATGCTAAACCCCCCGGAACTACTCCCCCTCTCCTCCCCGCACCCCGAACTCCTCTCCATCATCAACCACAAACTCCCCGGCCACGACGCCAAACCCCTCCTCTCCCTACACGACATCCACACCGCGCGCGCCTTCATCCGCCTCTTCAACTCCATCCTCGCCTCCACCTCCCCCAAACCTAAGTCATCCCTCTGTTACAAGACCTCCGACATACAGGTTACAGTGCGTGATGGGACTCTCCTGCCTGGACGGGTTTATACTCCAAAAAGGATGAGTACCAAGGGGTGTCCGGGGATGTATATCTGTCATGGGGGCGGGTATGTGCTTGGGGAGTTGGACGGGCAGGGGTGGCTTGGGGAGATTTGGGCGGGATTGGGAGGGGTTGCGGTGGATGTGTTGTATAGGCATGCGCCGGAGTGGAGGTTTCCGGTGGGGGTGGTGGATGGGGTGGATGGGTTTGGGTGGGTGAGTTATATCTCCATGATTCGGTTTGCTGGAAGTCTGACTGTCGGGGTGTAGGTTGTTTAGGATGAGAACTAAGCTGACAATTCGCAGATGGTGAAAAACCTAGAACAACTAGGAATCAACCCCTCACGAGGCCTCATCATCGCCGGCAACAGCACCGGCTCCGATATGGCGATGGGGATCGCGCATCTCTACGCGCAAGAGCAGCCGCAGAGTCCGCCCCTGACCGGTCTGTATCTCGCATGTCCGATGGCGATGAACAAGGACACCGTGCCGGAGAAGTACAGAGAGTGTTACCTCAGCATGGAGCATAACGTCAAGGCTCCGTCACTTACGGCTGAGAGTGTTGAGTTTGTAATGTGTAAGTACGGTCTCGCTCCGAGAAGCAAAGTGCTGACGGCGAGAAGCGGTATATCAGCCAGATGTCACCAACCCGCTGGCATTTCCGATACTGTTCCCAGACCACTCGAAGCTGCCAAAGACGTTCCTCCAGGTTTGCGGGATGGATCCGCTGCGCGACGGGGGGCTGATACTGGAGCAAGTGTTGAAGGACAGTGGCGTTCAAACAAAGCTGGATCTGTATCCAGGGCTGCCGCATTGCTTCTGGGGGCCGTTTATGCACGCCGATTTTACCAAGAAGCATGCAAAGGATGTTGCTGAAGGGTTGAAATGGCTGTTGGAAGGGTGATGAAAACGAGCTATGTTTCTTTCTTCTTTGTCGCGTCCGCTATGTCAACGCTCTCATATATCCAATGTTCCATTAGAATCCTTTCGATATTGTCTCATTTCACCATTATGTCTGTCCAAACTCATTCATCCGCTCACTCAGCGTGCAGCCAAACACCTCCTCCTTCAGGCAAATCCCCTGTCTGGGAAAAGGTCGACGACGACGATGTACGGATACTTGCCGCCATCTCAGCCACCGTCTCGGCTGCTGTATCAGCCAGCGTATCACTTTCAGTTCCAACTGCCATATCAGCCACATCGGCCACATCAGCCACCGTCTCGCAGTACGGACGTCGGTATCCATCATTCCCATCATCACCATCGTCAGATTTCAGGCGCGCGCCTTCCATCACGTCCTTCTCAGGTTCAATCTCAGACTCAGTCTCGTTTCCACCAATATCATCCACATCGATCTCCATAACCTCACTGATCTCCTCCTTTGTCTCGGGCAGTTTTGCCATCCAGCTCTTGACAGCAGTCGACTCCGGACTTTTCAGTAATCGGAGCGTGGTGTAGTTGCGTGGGGCGAGGAAGGGCCGCTGCCACTCTGTTTTGCGTTTGTCAGCTTCGTTTGTGGTGATTTGCGGCGTCAGGATGGAATGAGGAGGAAACACCGAATCGACGGCGGCGGGATCGCGACTCGGCTTCGTTCGTCTCGTTGCCGCCTCGCGATGACTCTGGGTAGGTGGTGTTGGTTGTTGGTTTTGGGGGTTGGGTTCGGGTAAAGACCGACGACGACGATGAGGCAGTGTCTTAATGCGACGAGATTCGCGCCTTTGGTGGGGACTATCACCAGACGGAGATGGAAGAGGGGGCAGCGGGTGACGTCGCTGTTTTGCGCGCGCTGGCCGCTTAGGGATCGGAAAGAGAAGCGACAAGATGCTGTCGGTTTCGAAATGATGACGCTGAAATTCACGTACAGGACTTTCAGGAAGTCGAAGAGACTGAAAGGGCTCTCGTTCCGACTGAGCAGGGGAGGATGCTGAGCTAGGTGGGGTGATCCTGGAGCTTACCACAGGCTCACCGAATCGCAAAGACCTCACCGACAACGCGGATCGGGGCGGGCTAGGAGGAGGTGTTGAGGGCGATGCATGACGAGCCAAGCCCGGCCGCTGTTGTGTGTGAGGCCGCCTGGCTGATCCTGGAGTTTTCACCCGCCGAGGACTCGAGGGGCTCTCGGCGTACGGCGGCGGGGCCAACGGTGATTCGGCCTGCGTGCGAGACTGCACAAGATAGGCCATCGCCGGTGTTGGTGGCCTGATGACGCGATCGATAGTGGCGGTTGCCATCGCGGATCCCAGGTCAGCGGTTTCCGGACGGTCCTGGACCAGGTAGGCCATTGCCGGCGTTGAGGGGGCCGTCACAAATGGGGTGTGGTCAGACCGGATAGAAGGCGTTGCCCTCCCAAGGTCAATTCCCGAGTCCGCAAGTTGGTGAGAGTGGGGCGACTCGTTTCGAGATGCAAACCCAGTCTCTCCACCTTCTACAAGAGTCGACAACGAGCCAGCGTAGGCTTCAGGCGGGCGTCTGGCGTTTTCCCGGTCGCTGTATTGGTGCTCATGGGGTGTAGGGCGAGCGGGCTCCGATGGTCGTACGCCGATGTTTTCGTTCTCTTGTCTGGGCTGGTACCGCGGAGGAGAACCAAACGGCGTAGTAGAACTCGGGGTCTCTTGGCCACCGTGCGAGACGGGATTTGACGGCTCTGTTGACTTGATTTGCTGGGCGGAGAAATGTTTGCCAGGGGGGCCTCTCTTGCCTTCTGGACCGGTCAGGCCTCGGGGTCCTGGCAGTCCCATCGGGCCCATCTCACCCATTTGTCCCTGGATGCCTGGCATTCCGGGGAGTCCTGGTAGTCCTCGCATTCCTGGAGGTCCTGGTGGCCCGGGCGGGCCTTGGGGTCCTGTAACGGCGACAATTCGAGCGCGCGTCGTGCTCCCAACTGATGAGACGGGTCTCGAGATGACCATGACGTTGCCGGAAATTTCCCTTCTGTTCTTGAAGCAGACGCACCAGAACATCCAGCCGGTTATGATTGCTGAGAAGAGAATTCCAAGAACGATGCCTGCTACCTGGGCGCTGTTGGGTCCTGAGCTGCTGGTTTCGACGGGTGGCATCGGAACCCCGGTGCTGGAGTCAATCCTGGTGGTTGTCTGTCGCGGAATGAGGGCCGTGGCTGAGGCCTGCGCGGTGAATTGAAGAGGAGCCATGATGAAATGCGTCGGTTGCGCTCGACAAGCTCCGGCAAAGCATTAGCAACAAGCAGATTACCTCAAGGGAACCAAGTTCCTACCAGGCCGCTGTTGCAGAGGCAACGACCGTGATTGCGGTCAAGATGAAGAAACGAAACTCTGCAGAGGAGTCGGTCGAGAAAGGTGCGCGAGCTTCGGGCTGGGCACTGCAGTGGAGACGGATCCATGTGCGAAGTAGCGGGGCCCGGGGTGACGACTTTCACCCAAAGGAAAGCACGCCGAATGCACCTTCTTCAGTTGTCGCCGCACTGCACATGCACGCCGGCCGGGGAGCAACGGTATCATGCCAGAATGACGACAGCGAGGAAAACCACACCAAAATGACATGCTTCCGTCGCGATCAAACCGACACTCAAAACCATCGACCGCACACATCGGATACAAAAACCCAGCCATTGGTCTTTCCGCTCCCGCCACTTGGAGGGAGTGCGCATCCGTGGGTCCTCTTCCGCACTCACCGACTGCCAAATCGCGCCAGACCCGCCACCTCGAAGACCGGATCACGCAAGCACTGGACCAACACATGTGGTTCGTGTCTATCGTGCCCTACCCGAATGCAGGGACGGCTTGGGAGGTGAAAGGTGGACGAGTCGGGGGTTTTGCGGTGGGCCTGCTAGCCTCGAAGAGACAGCCCTCATGCACCTTGCTGGAACGGGAAACGCAGAGCACAAAAATGGAAACTTGAGTCGAATCGCCGCCCAATGAGTCAGTGGTGCAAGGATGGGTGCAAGGGTCAATTTTCTGAGAAGGGGTGTCACGGCATGGGCGTCAAAATGCGGTGAGTCTGGATCACCAAAGTGTCGGGGCTGGGAGTCTTTTGTGTCACTGACGGATGCAAGATTGTGCACGCCGCGGTCAGGCTGGGCTTGCAAGCGCAATTGGAGGGTGGATCTTGAATGAAAACGATCCAGACCACAGCCCGGATGAAACCCAAGGCGGAACGGTGGGGCTTGCGCAGTTCAACGGCAATCGGATGGTGCCAACTACGATGTGGCGAATGCACGGCGCAACTCGTGCATGTACTGCACTCGAGTCTTTCAGGTCTTGACGATGGTCTCAAATCACCCCCAGCCTTCGCACTTCGTCTCTATCGAACTTCATATGAGATGCAAAAGAGTGCGATACACCAGAAGGGCAGCTTGTATTCGGCTGAGCTGACATCAGCTGGAACATTACTGACTTTACCCTAATTGCCGGCATCGAATCTCAGGCGCAGAGCTCCAACCCATAACATGCCGCAGGAGCCCGACAACTGACAACAGTCCGGCTTCCAGCTTCCAAGGGGGCATTCACTGCACAGCGTTGGGCAGCAACCTCGAGGTACCCAGACCTGGAAGCGCATAAGTATGTCGGACTCCCGTAATGCTCGGCGGACACTGCGGGTTGCTCTAGAAGAGCACTGCCAGAGTTACAGCCGTGACAAGTCAGAGAAGCACATGCCAAATTCGAACCTGTAAATTGAGTGGCCTGGGGGGAGATGCGTTGTTGCCGGGAGACCTCGTACATGCTCGAGTAGTGTTGGGTAGATACATTCGCTGTTTAAGAACCAACCTGGGCAAATCCAGACAGACGCATCATATTCAAATCTGAAGCCTTGCACAGCCAAATTGTGCAACAGCGCATCACGCAGAACGCCAAACGCCTCACCAGCCCGGTGTACCACGCCATGTTATCTCTTACATCTCTCGACCCAGCCCGACACTTTCCAGCCCACTCCATCCCCCTTCCCTGCTCCCTTCTTCCCCACCCTTTCACCTCTTCACGGGTGTAAAATAGACATTCAACGGCAACCGCTCCCACAGCGTATAAGTCTTCTGCCTCTCCACCCAATTATCCCCATCATTCGCGAGTTTCATATCGAAATCAAAGACCAGCCGTGCCAAAATGATCCGCATCTCGGCGTATGCAAGACTAGGTAATCACGTTCAGTTAGCACCAAGTCCCCACCACATTCCAACACTGGGCAATGGGAAAGGTAGAAGGCAAAGACTCACTTCCTCCCAATACAGTTCCTCGGGCCCGTGCTAAAAGCCTGCAAGGCCTCGAGCACATCCCCCTCCTTCGGGTTGAGGAAGCGGTCTGGGTTGAACTCCCACGGATTCACAAAGTTATCCGCGCTATGGTTGGCGCACCAGTGCTGGACTTCGACACACGTCCCGCCCGGAACGAAGTGCCCTGCGATCTGGGCGCCGCCCTCTGGTACCACGCGTATCAAGTTGGATGTAGTGGGGGGATACATCCTCAGGGATTCGTTGAGCACAGCGAGCATGTATGTTAGCTGGTTGGCGGAGGCGATGTTGATTTCAGAGGAGTCCTTGAACGCTGATCGGACTTCCTTTTGGAGTCGGTCCAGGACTTCCGGGTGGGTGAGCAGGAAGTACGTCGCGCCGGAGAGGGTTGTAGCAGTGGTTTCAGACCCGGCAAGGATGAGGATGAATGCGTTGCCGCCAAGTTTCTCGAAGGTGAGATTCCACTCCTTGCGGCGGCGCACGAGGCCTTCAAAGAGGTCTTCGCGGCCCTCGGGCATGGCGAGGCGTTTTTGGAGCATGCTGCGGGTGTACTCGCGTACGCGGGCGAAATCGGGGCCGCCGCCGAAATAGCGGAAGAGGATCTGGACGAGCCAGCGGAGGCCGAGATAGCACATGGTGGAGATGGTCACGCCCCATTTGACGGAGCCGAAGAGGAACTCGATCCAGGGGTGGTACTCGGAGCCTTCGAGGCAGCCGAAGGCCTCGCCGAAGATGAGGCTGCCGGTGATGTCGAAGGTGGTCCAGTTGTACCATTCCTCCACGTTGACGGGCTTGTGGCCGCCGTCAGACTCTTCGTGGATGCGTTGGAGGAGGAGGTTGATGAACTTGATGACGGTGCCCTCTTGCTGCCGCATCGATGCGTCGGAGAATCCATCTGGGGGTGTGAGCGCCTCAATTGCATTCATAGAGAAGCCAAACGAGGGAGATGATTAGGATTGGGTATCAAGAAGAACATACGGGACAGAGCGCGACGCACTTTGCTGTGCTCCTCGCGGTCGGCATTGAGTATGGACGTAGGAAGGTCGTCTATGCTCTTGACGAAATCGGGAAGCTTGCCCATTTCTGGCAACCCGCTCTTATGGCCGATCAAATGGCCATAAATGTCCTGCCACGCTCTTGCATCCGTGAAGCTGAGGTGCTTGGGCGTAATACGCACGACAGGGCCATACTTTTCGTGCATCTTCTGCGTATGAAACGGCTGCGTCCCGCTTACTATCTGCCATGCCCACGGTAACATAGACGCCCGCTGGAGGAGGGGCCCCGGGAAGTCGCGCAGCGGGTGGAAGAAGATATTGTAGATAACTGCGTAGACCTGCCATGCCACTGCCTGCTTCGTTGTCAGTCATTCGCCTGCACGTAGTCGAGCATTTCATTTGTCGTACCATGCCCAGAACCGCCCCCAAAAGCGTTAGTGGCCCAGGCGCATGACTGAGAAGTTCCAAAATAGCCGGCATTGTTGTGTCTGGACTGCTCGCAGTCAACGTGGTTTGCGCGGTGTGTAAACGGATTCCAGAAGTCAATGGCGGAAATCGAATCGATTCGGTCGGCCGCAATCTGACCATCTTTTGATGGCCCGGGGCCGATTGAACTCTTATAGGATGGTGGGTTGGGGCGTGCGGGCGGGTGGATGCGGTCATAACGGATGTGCTGTGGTAATTCTGCCATTTTAATGGGACACGAGTTGCGAACCAGCCAATTATCCTCTGTTCCGAGAGTGCCTGCAGCCATTCACCGTGATTGCGACCCTGGGACCGGGCCCGGGCAAATGTACAGCCCCGTTCACGCGCTCCGTCTAGATCCTCCCACCCTTCCATCATCCTTCCACCATTCCATCCCGAGTCCAGTCAACCTCGCATCGCGCACCAACCAAAGCCATGAGCCCGCATTTCTTGTCTCTCAGGCTGATGATCGGCACGAACTCGCAGTCTTACTGTTATTCGGGGACCTGCTGAAGCGACGTGCAACTCGATTCCAGCGTCGCATGCTTCAACAATGTCATTGATTTGCTCCGGGGTTGCGCTCGAGAGATCGATACTCTACGTCGATGCGTCGATAGTCGACATACGCGAGTTAGAGAGAGGGTGAGTAGAGCGCGGGTGGCTCGCTCGGGCGATGTCGTCGTTTGTGGGGTTTAGCTTCCAGGTTGTTTGCGTCGGTGAGGGGAACAGATTGGTTTGTATCTTGGGCCTGAGATAGCCCGATTGAGTGAAATTCTGGCTGGTTCCCTTTGGATCGCTAGTTTGGCGATTGGTGAGGTTGATGAAAAAAAGGCGAAACTTAACGTTGCAAGGGAGAAATCTGGAATGAAGGTTAGGTTCCACTCGTTAGTGATGTTGAGGCCTGGCAAGCGCTAACGCAATGTGAACCCCTGTCGTCAACGGAGCTGACCGGTGAGTGACGTCCTGAGCTTCCCACGGAAGAAACACAACGACAGCGATGCGCTACTATTCCCTCCCCAGCATTCGGCGCGTCGTCTTCGGGTTGTCAAGTTCCACAATAGAGTCCTGATCAGATCTCGTCGTCCCATCTGTTCTGTCAAGGAAGGTGCCAAGGCCCCAGCCAGTCTATTCCCCTGACACATCTCCATTAACCAATAAAATCACCCCCTCGTACAAAAATCTCCGACCCAGCTTCGTCCCCCTGGTCCGCATCCCACAACCCCGCTTCCCGTCCTAGCTCCCGCAAACCCACACCTTAATCTAATCTCACCTCGTTTTGACAACTTGAAGTTCCCCATCCTAGCACAACCTCACTTTCCTCAGGCTGGTTCCCATTATTCAACTTCCATTCCACCACCACCTCGTCTATCCGACCCTGGACCAACCCTCGCTCGCCCTCGCCTCACCACACCCTCATCACCCCAATAACAACCACCCTTGCAAGTGTCCAAGTTCAAGTTCAAAATGGGATCATCCGACCACCCTCCCCCCCACTCCCCACCCTTCCTCCTCCCCCTGCACATCTCCCTCCTCGCCACCGGCGTCCTCCTCTGGGACGCAACCTACATCCTCATGACGCTGCGCTCCCTGCGCACCCACTCCTACGGGATGCCGCTGCTTGCACTCGCCGCCAACCTCTCGTGGGAGTTAGTCTACGTTTTCTTCGTGTGCGAAACACCACTTGAAACGTTTGGGTTTCTGTTCTGGTTGGTGTTGGATGTGGGGTTGGTGTACACGACAGTGAGGTTCGGGGAGGGTGATTGGAAGGGAGGGAGGTGGGGATGGGTTGGACGGTGGATTGGTGTTGTGTTGGTGGGATTGACGACGGTGGGGTGCGTGGGGAATTATTGGTTTGCGAGGTGGTGGTTGGAGGTACCCGGGAGAGGGAGCGGGAGTAAGGAGGGGAAGTGGTGGAGAGGACGGGAGGGGTTTGATACGACCGAGTTGGCGTTTTGGTCGGCGGGGCTGAGTCAAGTTCTGTTGAGCGTGGGGAGTTTGGCGATGTTGGCTTCGAGGGGGCATTCGGGAGGGACGGGGTATGTGATTTGGTGAGTTTCCCTTGTGGGTGGAGGTTAGGGGGAGTGATGGGTGGGTTGTTGCTAACAGGAGTAGGTTGTGTC
>Ga0247770_1000755_pt1 | contig 30148 bp, 44 predicted proteins | sample UWRJL136409B6_FD_179943 | JGI IMG/M metagenome (GOLD analysis project Ga0247770, IMG submission 179943) | Plant litter microbial communities from Arlington Agricultural Research Station in Wisconsin, United States - UWRJ-L136-409B-6 | ecosystem: Environmental > Terrestrial > Plant litter >... | reverse complement strand
TTGTCTGCATACCGTACTGATGACATGCGAGGTGGATCTGGTACTAAAATCTCCAGGCCGTTTTCGCTTCCAACCTAAGTGTTTATGTCCAACTCAAACAGAATCCATCCCGCAACGGAAGGCCAAATATACCAGGGCTGGATGTCTGACAAGGAAGGTGCAACCCATTGTATGACTCCAGTCGGGATTTCGACGCTCCACCTGCAGGCCGGATGCCGTGGTCCAATGGCTGGCGACGAATCCTGCCTTGGTCCGTTGGTACGCAGCGGCCATGCAGACGGCCCAGTGATGCCCAACACACGCCCAATGCAGCCCGCGATGATTGGCGATGATGCGGACGTCATGCACGTGCTCGCCGCTGTGATGACTGGTACAAGACGACGCCGCCGCACGATGGGCTCGAGTTTCAAACCAGTCATCATCAAGTACAAGACTTCCCCTCCCTGGAGACGCGCAGTGCCTTTGGACCCCGCTAACGCTTCTTTCTGCACTTCCTCTTTTCCATCTTTCCTCCCCATCATCCACCACACCCTGGACCCGACCGCAGCCAACATGACAACCCGCACGCTAGACGGACTCACAACCCTGCTGCAGGGGCTAGACCTCGACGAGATCCCGACCTTCCCCTCGGCCGACCCCCTGCGTCAACCCGTCGACATCTTCCACGCCTACCTCGCCGTGGCCCTTCAAGAGCTTGTCGGTTGCGACGTGCAGCAGGCTTACGATTCCATCCAACCTGCCAACACAGTGGGAAATGGTGACCTCGACATCGTCCTTCCAAAGTTAAAGCTGCCCGGCAACCCGGACCTGCAAGATCTCGCAGCCGATCTCGCTCGAAGAGTATGCCCCTCCTACCCCTGACTTCGCCTCCCTATCGCCTCCGGCTGCTAACCTCTTTTCTCTCTCTCCAGTTCCCGAACCACCCCCTTTTTGTCGTGCCCTGGAAAGACAAACAGCACGTCCGCTTCTTCCTCCACCCCAAGGCCCTTCCGCGCATTCTACTTCCCTACATCCTCGACCGTGGCCCCTCGTATGGCGTACTGTATGGCACCCTGCCCGAAAATGCCCCCGAACCCGCCCCGGCCCAGAAGACCGTCCTCGTGGAGTTCTCCTCCCCCAATCTCGGCCAAGACTTCCGTCCCGACCACCTCCGCAGCACAATTCTCGGCGCCTTCGTCTCAAACACATACGAGGCGATGGGATGGCGCGTCGTGCGCACTAACTACCTCGGCGACTGGGGGAATCATATCGGCCTGCTGAGTCTGGGCTGGGCGCGCTACGGCGGTTCCGATGAAATATTCGCAAAGCCCCCCGGCGAGGCGTTCCGAGCCATACATGACATCTATTCCAAGATACACGACGAGGTAGAGCCGAAAATTGCGGCGAAGAGGAAAAAGGCCAAGGAGAAGCAGGAGGGGGGCGGCGCGGTCGAGGAGGAAGAGGAAGAACCGATTTTTGCGGAGCGGGCCGCGGCGTTCAAGAGGCTCGAGGATGGCGATGCGAAAGAGGTGGAGCTTTGGGAGAGGATTCGGAAGATTAGCGTGGACTACTATGAGGCGACTTACAAGCGGATGGGGGTGGTCTTTGATGACTACTCTGGAGAGTCGCTGGTGTGTCGGGATGGGAAGGGGGTTCAGGGGGTCGAGGAGAAACTGAAAGAGCTGGGTATCTCGGAGCAAGACGAGCATGGGTCGTGGGTTGTTAACTTTGGGAACCACGGCAATGCACGACTTGGGACCGGTGCGCTACGTGGGAAGGACGGAATTACCGGCTATCTCCTGCGCGACGTCGCTTCTGTGTTGGACCGACACGAGAAGCACAAATTTGACAAGCTCATATTCGTCGTCGGCGAGCAGAATCAGCACTTCCAGCAGGTGGCACTGATCGTCAAACTCATGGGACTACCTGATATCGAGGCTAAACTTCAGCACTTAACCTTCTCGAAGAACTCGAGCGCTCTAACATGGGGTGAGAGCCGACTGCTTGGTGACATCCTCGATCGGTGCGAGCAGTACGCTCAACTCGCGGCGGCGGACTCGGAGCAGCTCCCTTCCAGACTTCAAGTCAACGAGAAGTTGAACACATTGGGGATCAACACGCTGGCCATTCAGGAGCTGACCACGAGGAATAAGGGGCACAGCACCAGCTTTGACGGCGAAACACTCATGTCGACCGAGGGTGAGACCGGACTGAGTCTTCAGCTCGGCTACGCTAGGTTGTGTAGTGCCATCGATGATGTTGGGTCAAGTTCCGGTAGTTCGAGCAGTTCAGCTGGAGATGTGGACTACTCTTCACTCTGGGAGGGTGGGTGGATCGAGGTGCTTCGGCTATTGGGACGATTCCCGGCGGTGGCAACCGCTGCGTACAAGTCTCTTGAGCCTGGCCCTCTTCTTACATACATTTTCTCGGTTCTAGACGAGCTCGGATACTGCCTTGACGATGTTGACGAAGAAGCGGCAAATGGGGGGCAAGAGTCCGATGCCAGCAAGTTTGCGGCAAGATCACTGCTGTTCCGTAGCACGAAGCAGGTGCTCGAGAATGGCATGCGGCTGCTGAATATTACGCCAGTGTCATGATGGAACACGAGCGAGGCAGATATGAGACATGATGAAGACAGGTTTCTTGAATTGTACATCTGAGAATGCAGCCCAGAGCCGAGAATACGCAAATTGAACCCCCGATTGTTGCTGTGAGAAACAACTTCAAGTCTCGGCGCCGTACAGCCACCATAGGGCTACCTCAGCTGCAATAGGGCTATCTGGGTGGGTGGCCCATTCTCATCTTCCACAAAATGAGGGGTTGCTTTGCCTGCCTATTTTCCTCCCTTCAGGTTCTTGCTTGTCTGCCCGAATAAACCTCCCTGCTCGACTCACACCGACCACAGTAAGTTCTGCCTTGTCTGGTTATTTCGCCCTTTCCTGGCCAGCACTGCTATGTTCAGTAGAGTGTGGCTCCAGGCATTTGCATACCCTCCTTCATGTCGGCTTCTTTCACCTAGACCGACAGTTGTGCTAACATTTCCGCTATCATCTAGATGTCTGACTTCGATTACGTGATGGATCCGAAGGAGGGCGTGATTCTCACGCTCCACAACCCCAATGCTCCGTTCTGCGCGTTTTCGTGGCTCAACATGCGTGTCAACAATGCCAGAGCCGAGGATGACAAAAGAATACCATCAGGTTTCTTCTCTCGTCACACCATCTAATTCTAGCGTCGGAGGTGTTCGAGACGATGCTGCAAGAAAGGTGGTCAGAGGGAAGAAAGGTCGACGGTTACTACCGTATCACCGCCACCGACTGGGACCCCAGAGCACTCGCAATGGTCATGGACATGGTTCATGGCCATCACCACAAAATCATTCCCCAAATGCCTCAGACGCCGTGGGGGAAGCTGCCCCTCGCTGCCCAGGTTGCCGTAATCGTGGATTACTACAGCCTCCATGAAGCAACTGAGGTGTATCGTCTGCTTTGGTTGCAGTCCCCGGTGCGGTCTTGGTTGAAGACATCACGCGGCATCAAGGCTATACTGAGGGACCCGCAGGATCGCCCGTGGCCACACATGCTGTACGAGAGAGACGGACTTCAGGCATGTCTATATCTCTGCATCTCCTTGGTCTTTCGAGATTCCGATGTTTTCGGCAAGGCTGTCCAGAACATCATCTATTGCTGCAGAGGAACGGTTATCGACCTCCCTGAGCTTCCCATCCATTCAGTCGTTAATGAGTCATCCTTTATAATATCCCTTGAATCTGGATGTCTTAATATACGGAACCTAACAGCGTATCAAATTGATAGAAAGGATCGAGGCAAACCAAAAGAAGATCATCGACACCATCATGAAGAATTTTCTGGACCTCAAGGAGTGCTTCAATCCTTCCAACAAGAACCCTTACACGGTCTGCCGAACAAGATACACGAGCGCCCTGGCCGGTCTAATCCGGAATCTCAAGCTCTCCGGTGGCTGGTGCAACGAGAAAACGGGCATCCATTACAATCCCCAACACTCCCTCCGGTGACTGGTACTGCAATCGCAGTATTAGCGAGGCGGCCAAGGCGATCTATGACACCGAGTTGCGTTTGGTGCGCGTCTTAGGGGCTTGCGACTTGAACGCTGCACAAGAGATTGTGAAGGCATTTGACGATGTGACGCAGGGCAGTTGGTTTGATGAGCTGATGAAAGAGGGCCTAGCGATGGAGGACTTTGTGCTGGGAGGAATGCCGGTTATATGAGACGGTGGGGGTGGATGGGAAGGCGGGATGAGGCTTTCCTCGTATTCTATTCGTCTCCGCCTTCTGCGGATCTCCCTTAGCTCTCCGTCCGTTTTGTACTTAGTCAGAGTCCGCTAAGAATCTTTTGCCGGTTGAGGCAGTCATTCTCTCCCATTTCCGTTTCAGATGACCTTCGTGCTGCTTTACTCTAGGTACATTGGGAAATGAAATGTCTGATGACATAAAGTGATAAAAGCTTATAAAGAGGCTGATAGGTACTCCTCCAAGCAGCAGTGGCCGGAAGCATCAACGTCATCAAAATCGCACATGTCCAAGCAAACTTCTTAAGTGCCCAGCATACCATGACAAAGCTCACGCCGCATTCGCCCAGGACGCGCGGAGAGCGCACGTTTCGCCAGCCATTCTGTTGCCATTGTGCCAGCGACACCATGGACTGTGATGGACCCCTGGTCGTCGAATTCGACGTCAACGGGCCGGACGAGGGTACCGTGGCCTTGATGATCTGAATGGTGGCAAACCATCGGGTTGTTCGGAGTGTTTTGGTGAAAATGGGCCTTGTCCGCCTGCGCCCTCCACGCCTCAAAGCCCACCAAAGTCTTCCCGCAGGACTGGGGAAATTCAAGTTATATGGCCAGAATGGGTTGGAATTTTGCGAGAGCACTGAAAGTGCCGAGATCTAGGAAGTAATGGCAGCTTCGCTGAACGAGATCCGTGGATTTAATACCACCAAGATTCGCCCGGATATTAGGATTTTTCAGGGCAAGGCGTAAGAAACATAGGGAGCAGGGAGAGTAGCAGTAGAGTCAGAGTATTTCAGGCATTGATTAACTCAAGGATTTACTCAAGGTGTAAGTAGTTACATCACACGTGGAAGAATGAAAGTGCCGATATGGCCTTGAGGTCAGCGATTTTGAGTTATTGGGCCGTAGCGCCCAGTGTCGGTAGGTTTTTAAATGTCGTCTTTGTCTTCGTTGTGAAGGAGTCAGAGAGGAAGAAGAGTAGAGGTCGGCGAGCGTTCAGCTTTGGGTGGTTTTTGTCTGGTGATGCAATCAAACCGGGAGACTTGGGGAAGAGGAAAGCAGGAGGAGAGGTTCGTGAAAATCTCAAGAGGGTAGTAACAAGAAAACTTGTCGAGCAGAGCGTGTGAGCGGACTGGTCGTCCGGTCAATGGCTTCAGGTTTAGCTACGTGCGTCCTGGTACGTGGGTCAGAGACGGGGTCAAAGATATCACACACCTTCTTCAACAATTCCAGTTTCAGCAGTTACCATTCACCATTTCACAACCTTTTCTTTTTTCTTTCCAAAACTGACGAATTTTGAAAATGCCTAACAAAAAGGCTCGCGCTGAGCACCTCGCTCACATCGAGAGGGTTTGCCGCGCCATCGTCCGCGCCCCTCGCCCGTACCGCAACTGCTCGCTGCGCATGGTAAACGCCGTCTTAGCGGCGAAGAGGGCCAAGGCCACCAAGGTGGACAAGCCCTTTGAGGGCGAGATTGTTTGCTGTCGGCTGCCTGGTTAGTCTAAAATTCCGCTGTTTCATGAGATTGTTTTGATGCTCAGTTTGTTCCCTGGTATGTCAGTACTGATATAGAAAACGTGACAGAGGAGAACGAGAGGCACCAGTGCCATGGCTGCCATTTTTCGAACCAGTCTTGCATATCGGTATGTATTTATATGTCCCTCGACTATTCCGCGCTCTCCATCTCGTATGATGACATCATGCTAGCACAGCAACTGAACCAGGTCGAGACGAGCATTGCTCAGCGTGTTGAGATACTTGCCGCAGCCTACGGCAGCGGATTTGACAAGCCCAAGGGCAGTCCTGTATGTCAAGTAGATCATTTGGCACTTTCCAAGCACACTTCTGACCAGTTCAACCACAGGAGTATACGGCGTTGGAGAACGCAGTTCACGCTCTAGCCATTATCTGCGAGAGTGGCAGCCGCCAGCCCATTAGGGCCCTGGACGGCCGTCGAAAGGGGGTGAAGAAGGGTGGCACGGGCACCAAGAAGGGGGGCAGCAAGAAGAAGGTAAAGAAGGGGAACAACGGCCATGAGTGAGGAGTTGCTGGCGCTGACCAGGAATCCCCGTATTCATGCCATACCATGGGCCTGCCCAAGTAGGTGGCTTTCCAACAGTTGACTCGTAATTAGGCTTGGGGTTTGTTTGCTTCGAAAACAAATGCGAATCATGGCCCCTATGGCATATTTTTAGCCATTTTCAACAGTTTGTCTCTCATCGTCTGTGACAAAATGTAACTGCTTTCCCCTGATAGGTATGGATGCACTGAACTCGAGCGACAGGAATGAATCGCTTGACTTCAACCAAAACAACTTCCACACACCTCATCATCAGCTGGGACCACCAGTCATTGTGCCAGATGGAGCCGGCATTAGCCGGCCCGACCCGGAGGGTGTCGGAAGTGGACCGGAGGACCGGGGCCGAGGCGCACAGGTCGCCGGAGGAGGTCGCGCCGGAGCGGAGGGGAAGACCCGAATAAATGAAGATGCTAACAGTGCCACGAAAGAAAAGTCGACAAAACTCAGCAAAGAAGAGCAAGGGTTCTTGCCATGGGTCCAAGCCTGACAGTAAGGATCGGATGGTCAAATTGAGCTTGACGACCTTGACCGTAGTTTTTGAAGCGTCTCGTGGCTGTCCCCTGCCTAGCGTCCTGCAAATATCAGAGCTTGAGAGGAAAGGGCTAGTGTAGGTAGAATGAAGCGGGGAAACTCTGACCGCAGTGTCGGTTGCTGCGACGCTTTGTCCTTTGTGATGTTTGCAGCTCGCTTACGGTTTTTATTGATGGACTTGCCCAAATGATAAGAACACGAGCCTCTTTGGAGGGGTACCATTGCATGCGACCCAATGCCGTGTCACGATGCCGTCCCTTTCCCCAGGGCAGGGGCAGCCAAGAACAGGTGGAGAACATGGGGAAAGAATCGTGAGCACGGACTCGCACAGACCAAAGTCGCCGGGCTGGGACTAGCCGCCGTTCCCTGCAGTAGCGTGAGATGCCATCCCCACAAGCGTTGCTTGTTTTGGGGGCCAGGCATCTGACAGACCCTTTGACCCTGACAGACGTTTTCTGGGAGATGCAAACGCCTCATTTCGTCCTGACGATGGCTATTCGCGCGGTTCACTGGCGCTTCGACATCGAGCCACAATCACAGTGCTTCCTGCTGTGTCTGTGTGGCCGCAGCTGCGATGGCCGTGGCGTCGGTGAGGTCTCCATACGACCTCCAACCTCTCCCAGGACCTGGCCCTTCTGTTAGGCCTATGGATACTAATTGAAGTGGAGCGTCCCCCTTCGCCATCTCACTCTGGACCCAGCTGTTTGTCACATTTCTCCTCGACAAACCTGCCTCTCTGGAACTGAGCCTTCCCCCAAGCAACGCTAGCCTCAGCAGCCAACAGTTAACACCCGACATGGCAGACGCTACACCGGATGGCCCCCCTGTCGGAAGTGGAGACGCCGGTTTTCCACCGACGCTTACGCCAGAGATGCTCGCGGTGCTCCCCCACGACACTATGGGCCCGACCGTCCTCGTTGTGACGTGGGTCATGACGGCGATAGCCTCCATCTTTCTCGCCCTCCGCCTCTACTGCAAGATCTCCATCAACCGACGCATCTGGTGGGATGACGGCATCCTGCTGGCGTCATATGTGTGCCTGGTCATCCAGGCCGCCCTGACAACCTTCCTGGTGACGGTTGGCTTCGGCAAGCACATCTGGGACTTCCCCCTCGAGAACTTCGCCCCATGGTTCTTGATCCCCATCTCGGTCCGCGGCACTTTCTCGCTCGTGGCCCTCGCCTGGAGCAAGACGGCTTTCGGCGTCACCCTCCTGCGCCTCACCACAGGCTGGACGCGCTGGGCCGTGTGGTTCATCATCGTTTCCGTCAACATTGCCCTGGCTCTGAGCGCCCTGCTGAGCTGGGTGCAGTGCAGGCCGCTCAATGCCTCTTGGGATCCTTCCGTCAAGGGGGAGTGCTGGCCGCGCGATGTCATGAAGAACTACAACATCTTTTCGGGCGCCTACTCGGGTGCAATGGACTTTGCTCTCGCTTTGCTTCCGTGGAAACTTCTTATGGGCCTACAGATGAGGAAGACTGAGAAGCTTGGCGCCGCAGTCGCCATGAGCATGGGTGTCCTGTGAGTCCCCCTGAAAGCCGACTGACTGCAAGTTCTCCTCTCGGCCGGCGCTAACTGGACGCCAACAGTGCCGGTATTGCGGCTGTGGTCAAGACAGTCAACATCCCCAAGCTCTACAGCAGTGACATCTACGACAGCGCGCAGCTCATGATCTGGGACACGGTCGAGGCAGCCATCACCATCGTCGCCGCATCCATCCCCGTTCTGCGGGTGCTCCTTCGCAATTTCAGCAGCTCAATGCGCAAGAGCTCCGCCAACGACGACCGCACCAAGTCTCAGAAGTCAGCCTTCGCAAGCAATCTTAGCAAAGGAGACAGGTCGAACTTTAGCAACCTGAGCTACGGATATGCCGACAACCGGAGCGACAAGAGCATCCTGGGCGAGAAGAACATCAAGCGCACAGATACCGTGGAGATCCACTATGGGAGGCGGAATGGAAACAACTATGAGATGGCCAACGTGTAATATCAAGCCAACGTGGAGGAATGATTTATGTCCGGCTATGATTTGTATTATCAGGGGATTGCATGCTAGACTCCGGGTGAAAGTCCTCTTATAGCTAGGTACCGCGATATCTATACGTACAGTGTCGAGGAGACCGCACCCACAACCCCTTCGCTGCCGAAGCTTCCTGTGATGAGTCTTCCTCAGTGTCTGCCTTGGTCAGATGTAACCTGCTATTTGTCACTTGGTCAGTTTCTGTTTCTTCCAGGCCTTCGTCATCGGTCCTGTGAGGTACAGCCAAACATTGAGACAGACACAAGGTGACCGAGTCTCGGCCCTTCTTGGTCTCGCCAGCTCAAGTCTATTCTTTGATCACCATTAATACCAGTGTGTCGAACAGCCTCTGACCTGAGAAGTCGATTCAGTCTGAGTCGTATACATGAAGATCTTTCATATATGGTACGAGCGATGGGTATGCCCTTGTGCTTGACCTATGAGAAGACGATTTGCTCGTAGGGGACTTCCTACGAGGGCAAGTTTCAGGTCAAGGCTACCTCCGGGAGGGGAAAGTCGGAAAGGTTGACAGTTGGATCGGTGTACCTCGCTCCTTGATGGATGTGCCGAAGGATCGCAGTTTTTTTAATTTTTTAGCTTTTGGACGGCCTCCCTCAGATCCTTATAGGCTTGATAGTTTGACCGCGTGTTGGTTTTGTCATCCGATACAAGAAAGCGTGTGGCGTTGATCGGTGCTAGATTTTTGTCCCGTCGAGTCTGGGATCCCACCCAGTAGGACAGTAGGGCTTCGCAAATGCTAACCAAGGCGAGAAATGGCATTTCGAATTTGGGCGGAACGGGTAGGAATAGCGTTTCCAATGCAACTGTTTACCAGGCGAACTGGTCATGCTGCATGCTTGAGGTCATCTCGGCTGCGGCCCGGGCTCTCGTTACCGGGGATATTATCTTTTCCGGGCAGGTCCACTGTCTGCCAGCGGCGAGTCATGGTGATAATAGTGCCATTCTCCAAGGCTTTCTTGACGAGGCGCCAGTGGGTCTCACTCTGCTTACCCTACAGTTCTGTTTTTGTCTTTTCCATATTGCTAGTGAGAGAGAATTGATTAGGCGGGAGGGGGGAGTAGATGGATCAAGAAAAAAACGTTGAAGCCACGGTGAAAGAGGAGATAAGAGATTTGAGCTTGGAGGAGAAACGTGGGAGAGATTAAGGGTTCGCTAAAATAGGGCTTCAGGACTTAACAATAGAAATGATAGAAGTGACTACAATATAAAGATCTACTTCATCGTTAAAGCCAGGCGTCTTATTTAACTAGATGTAGTAAACGGGATTCTAGGCGTGCACATTACATTTATCGCGTAATATTGTTTCTCTGCAATTGTCTACTGGTTTCAGCTACCTTAATATGCGGTCGAGCTCCTCACCGCCTAGGCTGTCCGGGTCACAATGCTGCCCCCTTCATGCTCACAAGCTCACTTTTCCTAGCGCCTCTCATTTGTCTTTCCCCCATTTCTTTATCTCATTTTTTCCCCCAGACACTCCGTCACGTCAGCGGCCTAGACTTCAGCCGTCGGTTTTGATTGGAGTCGCGGCATGAGTCACGCCCGCATCCGGACCGGCACGAAAGAGTCGCAACAAAGCCGTTCGAATTGTCTCGTCCCCCGATGACGGATTCATCTGCTGTTGATTCCCAGTTATCAAGCTTGTTCGTCCAGCTTGCTTTTCTGCGTTTCGTTTTCTCATCGCCTCTCGTCACCTTCCTCGACGCCATGTCGGACCTCATCTTCGAAAAGGATGAAGTTGGTCTCAGCGAGTGTGTGGATAATAAAACGGGAGCCAAATCCGTTCTCTACCATTATTGGGGCGCAGGCCGGCCTCCACGACGAGGACGATCAGTTGTTTGTTGGCACCATCGACGGCCACTCATCAGAACACACAATCGGGCAAATCAACGACGCACTTGAGGAGGTTTCCAACGAGCGGATCTTCTTCCCCCTTCCGATCCCATGGTTTTTCGCAAACACAAGCGTCACCATCGCTAACGAATGGTCGGACGACGCGCCGGGGTGGCACCTCAAGAGGCCGTGGTTTGCTCGCATCATCGACTGCCCCCACGACTCTCCGACGGCCGTTGCCGAGTGGTTTGCTATCGAAGTGAGGATGCTGGAGCTCCTCTCCCGCCACCCTCAGCACCCCAACGTCGTCAAGTACCACGGCTGCCGTGTCCGTAAGGGCCGCGTCACAGGTGTTTACCTCAGTAACCTGGAGGGCGATAACCTGTGGGAGCACGTCTGCGCCGGCAAGGCAGTCGACAAGGAACCGTTTCTGGCCGTGCTGGAATCTGCGATCCGCCATCTCCACGACGTCGTCGGCATCGCCCACAATGACATCCAACCCTTCAACATCATGGTGAGCCCCGAGGGGATTCCGACCCTGATCGACCTCGGCTCGTCCGAGCTGATAGGGGAGGAGATATCTCAATGCCGCATGTGCGTCTTTACCCCTCCCCCCTCTAGAAAAAGAGAAGGAGATCACAACGCTGACAGGCCCCATCTCCGGTCACATTAGGTACTCCACGTAGGGAGAGGATCCGCCCGACATGGAGATGGAAGCGGCTGGTCTAGCCTGGACCGGCCGCCTTATGTCCACCAGGTCTCGGGACCTCGCCGCCCTCAAAAAGCTGCGCACCTGGCTTGACAACCCCGTTCACCCCTGGCAACGCTTCCGCGCAAAACCAAACGATAACGAGGTCTGAGGGAGGGGCCCATGTCCGCTGCGTTTCTCGGCGTCGGGCTGGTTCCGGAGGAAAGAAAATTGGAAGGATGGGAAGCCGGCAGCGGTGGCTCGGCTGTCCGGTTCCTTTGAGAGTTTGGAAAGTCGTCCCTGGTTTTGCCTCGACGCATACCATCGCAATATTTTCATCCAGATAGCTCATCCACACAGCAATTTGAAATCAATGGACCGAATGATACACCCTATTATTAGCGCGATAGCTTCATGTATCAGGACGGGAAGGGGAGTGAGGGAAAGAGCTCCATTTGTATTTTGACGAGAAAGAGCTGTTCCCGGTTGGTACCCGGCCCTCATGGGTTTGCTCCTTAAGGTGTCAAGGAGGCCGACGGCTGAGGACCCGCGCCATCGACGTTGGCGTGCTGCCCAACAAGACTCAGCCCACCACTCCGCTCAAGCTAGCATAACAGCCCACTGATCCAATCTCTTGTGTTTACCCCCCCCCCTTTTCAGGAACCCTCTTGTGCTTCAATTGCCGGGCATGGAATTGTGTATTTAAATCATTATATTGTTTTTTCCCGATAGAAGATGGCTTCTATTATGGCTTCAAAAAGAATGCCATGGTTCTTGGATGCTACCGTCGTACCGGGGTGTTGTCGTTTGAGGATGTTGGGAAATTGTGATCGGCAGGGGGTCGATCGGTTGTGGGGTCCAAACTTCTAACTTCGCGGTTGACTATACTCGGACAGCATTGGAGGTCTACTAGGACTTTGTGCGGTGTGCGGTCCGCAGCGGCCATGGCCACACAGACGTGATCCTCCGCTAGTGGGCACTGCCAAACATCGGTGACCCACGAGCAAGCGACTCAGATCCTGGTTGCGACCTCCGCCGCCCACGGGTAGTAGCAATGGCGACTATCGGTCGGTTCGGTAGCGGGAGCTGACAGGAACAGCAGAAAATCCAATGTTCTACGCGGCCGGTACCCCTGAATTTGGGCCTACATTTGGTCACAACTTCTAGTTTCGAGATAACAGCCGGCTTCGAATTGACGCAATAATACTCGATAACATCGCATCCACTCTTCACTCCAATGCCGACGCCATTCCACGGGCATGGCGATGCCTAACAAGTATAAGGGAGGCGAGGTCGCCTATGAAAAATAACGACACGATAATGCCAGCGCCAACTCCCACCTTGCCAGCCACCGAGAGCGGGCTAATGCACACCCTCCAGAAAATGACGCCAAAAATAGATGATGTGCCGAGAGCCAACACGTAGATGGAAAGCGGGGTGAGAAACAACGGCGGTTTGTTTTCGGAGCGCTCCATGAGGGCCATGCCAATCATCCCCAAGGGGTACCCTATCGCCCCGATGGCAACGCCGATCTTGGTCGCGTCCGACGCGGTACCGGAAAACAGCTTCCACAAGCCCACACCCAGGGCCGCCAACATGGCGACACCGAACGTGTGAACTATGATATCGACCCACCACGGGGAGGAGCTAGATTCGCCGTCGTCGTCGTCACGGTAAGGCACAGTCCTAGGCTGCCGCCTCCCGAGCAGCTCCCACGGCCTGAGGAGCAGGCTGGGAAAGACCACCACGCCCAGCGCTAGTCCAGCGCGCACCTCGCTCGCCAGCGCGCATGTAGCAACCCCCCAGATGGCTACGGCTACGCCGCCGTAATACACCGCCGCCGCCACCCGCTGGACGATCCCGAGGCGCAGGAGTTCGCCCCGAAACAAGAACCCGAGCATCGACGGGCGCACCAGCCGCGGTACGAACGCCAACGCCGCGACGACGCCGATTTTGGCCTCGTCCGTCCGCAGCCTCGTGCTCCCCAGCCACAGCGCGACGCCCAACACGGCGTAAAACACGAGCGTCACCAGCAGCTGGCCGACCGACCTGACGACCTGCGCCCACCGGCGCAGGCGCGCCACAAAGATGTCCCACCGCCAGCTCATGACGGCCTCGGGCGCCGCGGCCGCCGCGGCGCCGAGCGGGGCGCGGAACCGGATAAAGTACGTCAGCCCCGTCACCGTGGCCGACACGACGACCCACAGCCACACAGTCAGGCGCTGGTCGAACTCGTTGACGTTCATGCCAAAGAGCGAGGCCACGAACGAGAGCGGGATGAAGAAGAAGGCCAGGTTGGTCAGGCGCGTGACCACGACGGCCTGCTCGATGGCCTTTTCGCTCTCCAGGATGCTCATGGCTGACATAAGCAGCTGGTAGGAGCCCTCAAGTCGGCGGGTCATGGCTTCGAGCTTTTGGGTTGCCGTCTGCAGGGCTTTGAGCTGTGGGGTCGTGGTTGTGGTGGTGGTGGTGGTGGTGGTGGAGAGGAGGTCGGAGAGGTAGGTTAGGGATTGGAGCTGGTGGAAGAGGTGGTTGCGCCAGCGCGGCGGGTCGTCGCGCCACGTCTTGGGCACGCTGGTGTGCTTGTCAGGCGAGAGCTCGATGCGGTCGAGGGCCTTGCCGATGCTGGAGAGGAGCCCGGCCTGGTCGTCGAGGACGATCTTGACGATAGCGTTGGCGATGGCGTTGGGGATAGCGTCGGCGGTTAGGCCTTTGGATGCGCCGAGGAGGATACTGAGGAACTCGTCGCGGTAGGATTTGTCTTCCGGAAAGGCGAGCCCGTCTGTGGCAGTTTGGGTGGCATCGCCGCCCTTTATGATGTTGTAGCTTGTCTTGGTGATGCGGTGCCGTCTGGGAGCGTCGAATAAGATGAGGACTATCATCCGTGGTGTGAGAAATAGGGGCGAGCAAGGAAGCATGACTCGGGTTCTTACATGCGGGCGTGCTGTCGCCTGACGTGCCGCGGTACACCGAGATACACTCGTTCGCTGTGTGGACAACCATGTCTTGCACGGTGGTCTCGGTTCTCACCGCCCCCGGCTGCTCCGGAGTTGTTGCTGTGGCGGCCTCCGGGTCGGTCTGTACTCGGAGGGTGTTTGCGCCAAACGTCATTCTCGTCAGATGCCGCTTGCGGGTTACCGGTACCACCGGCTGCTCCACCTTCTTGGTGACGCGTACCTCCAAGAGGGGGATGTAACTACGGTAGGGATCCGAGATGTGGTCGTACCGTTCGTGGTCCAGCCGGGACTTGACGGGGTCGCTGTCATTGACGTTATACGGGCCTTTGGTCTGAAGCCGCTGCTCGCGGAGCCATATCTCCTTGGGCTGATGCGCTACTCGTGACCAGTGCACCAGAATCACCGCTTGCTCCTCATCGAGGCTGTCGCCGGTCTGGGCGAGACTGTTATCAAGATGGGCGTCAAAGAACGTGTCTGGGATACCGGGGACGAGAGCGCGCAGGTCCGCTCTTGCGGACTCTGGAAGGCCCTCGGCGAGATGCAGGTACGCGATGGCCTGCTGCCGCTTTCTCTCTTTTTCCTTCTCAAGAGCGGTCTTGTCGACAGAACCAGGTGTCCCGTCAAGAGGGCGCGGGGTCTTGTCGGTCTCATCAAAGTGAAACAAACTGTCGGGGGAGACGATGTACGTCGTGATAGAAGAGGCCCGGGGTACGCTAGCAACTGGATCGCCGTCCACCGACAAGGTCGTTGTCTCGTGGTCCATTTCGAGTTTTATGTTATGGGCTATCTCGCGGGTGTTGGAACGCGCGCTGGTTGAACTCCATAGCCAGGCTCTGTCCGCAGCTTGATCAATTTTCATGACATGTGTCCGTGCACGCGTCACGACGCCTCGCCTATAAATAGCCCTGCTCGGGGGAGCTGAAAGATACGGATTAGTGACAAACATAAATGTCGCGGCGTGTCGCGACGTCCATTCGCCCAGTTGACGCCGGTGGCTGCAGGGGGTTAGCGTGGGTGCACAAGACAATAAAATAGGCCTGGTCAGGTAGATGCAGGCCTAGCACAGACCCGTAAACTGCACCTCTCAGCTAACGGACAGTAACTCAGAACGGCCCCGATCTTCTGGTCATGTCGATTAGCTCATCAACGTGGCTATGTGGCAACAGCAATGAGACAAGAGGGGCCTGCGACCCAACCAAAGTCTTACAAGGACACCACTGTAAATGTCGGTTTCCGAAAACGCCCTAAGCCAGCAGTTTTCTAAACACAGGCGGCCGATCGCTAATCGAGCTCGTGCAGCTGTTCCAAGGTGTCAGCAGCGCCCAAAAGGAATCACGAAGAACAAAGGCGAGTCTGAATAGTAATACGTAAAAGAACAGTATATAACATACGTGAGGATTCTAAGATGCTTCACTCCATCGTAGTCACATTAATAGTATCTAACTCTCTAAAAGTAGTTTATACCTAATCACGTCTAGTAAAGCGCTCGTGGCGCAAGCGCTTTTCAATTGGCCATAACTTTCAAAGTCTCTGGCCCCAGAGACGCGGGACAACGGTGGGTTGCAACTGCTTGATTGAATTGCTTTTGTCTCTCGCTCTCTGGCAGAGCCAAAGAGCTTCTATTATAGTACTGCGCGGTAGCAACAGTGGTGGCAAACCGTAGCTCTAGCCAGCTGAACTGACGTAGTCAGTTCAGCTCCGTTGGCTACACTTCTTGCCAAGCGAGGTTCAGGGGCTCAGGGGCCCTGAACTTGACAGGTGTCGGGCCACCCTAACCTTAGTTATCATAAAAGCAAGATGCGAATAAAGACACAGCTGCTACATAGAACACAACTTAATGATGGCTATGAAGATCTAAGGAAGGAAAAAAGGAAAGAAAACGAGAAAACCCTAATAGGGTAGATGGTATGTGCATATAGTGGTAGGGCAAGGTAGGGCTCAGCAAGCTACACCGCCTGGCAGAATGCTAATCGACCGCCAGCACTATGATACTCAGAAGCTTAGTGGCCACTGGTTACGAAGCTAAGTCCTGACTTACCGCCTTTAAGTTCAACGGGCAGAATACGTGCTAAGGAAAAGGATCAGAATGTAGCTTAAAGGTGTTAAAAGCACTGCACTCTGGATTCGGTGGATTTGACGGGGTTGCAACTGCTTGATTGTATTGCTTGTCCTCACTCCCTGTGTGGCTCTCTGGCGAAGCCAGAGGGCCTTTATTATAGTTTGTCTATAGTGGCAAACCTGGTGGCAAAGGGTATTTCTGCTCCCCTGAGCTCCTTTCAGCTCAGATGCCCACACCAGAGCTCCATTCAACTTATCCACACCTTCATGGTGTTCTAGCCTCTGGCCAGAACCCCCTTCTTTCTGACAAAAGGGATGGAAACAGTCCGCAAAACTATACCCTAGTCGTGATAAGATAGATACATTCTTACTGCTTCTATCACTGTAGTGGCTCAGGCTCAATGGCGCTCTAGCAATACTAAGCATCCAGTCAGCTTCGCTAACTAGATGCCCAGAGTCATTAAACCCCCTTTCATTTTAACAGCTCCCCTACAAGACACTTCAATCTAACCTAAACGCTATTTGATTACAGGAGTATACGAACTTGATGAATGCCATTAACAACCTGACGACCACTGACGAGCATGGAAAGTCCGTCCCTGTCGCCGGCATCAGAGGACGAATCAAGGGTATTCGCAAGAAGGCTGAAGAGGCTGAGGAGGAAGAGTAGGAGATGGTTCCGAGCTGAGCGACAGGCTTCTGCGTGTGGCCTAAGCTGTTTTCCAACGTACCTGTCCCAAAACATGGCAGTTTGCGGTTCCTTTTGGAATTGAGAATCAAACTTGTCCGCTAAATAGATAGCATCGGGCTCCCTGTCATTCACGATAAACAGTCCCTTCTGCGCATCTCAACTGTCTTATAATCTACTCACATTGCCTCCTTCGTCAGTTTCACCGTGTAGGTCTAGCCACTCCAGAGGCATACTAGTAATTACCTTACTAACTCGAACAGGCGAGGCTATCACAGCCCAGTGCGCGGGTTGCGCCTCTCTTGGCCAGCCCTGCAAGAAGGTTCGTTGCATTTCCATAGCCCTTACATATTACCGTCCAGTCCACATGAGATTAACAAAAGATACTACAGATTTCTGATAAAATAGGCCCTCTCGTTGAGCACTTGGCGGCATCCAACAGACAAGGCTTTAACAAGCCTTTCAAGTCTTCTGTGGGCGTTTCCAGTATAATTAATCCACAATGCTTCTATATCATACCAATATCGTTCATTCACAGCTACATGATGCCTCGATGGATGTCATCGGCCAGCTCAGCGCCCTGAGCGGTGCCAAACGCGAGGAGGTAGATGCCATCAAGGCACGTTAGAAGGGAGGAAGAAGGGGCGCAAGAAAAAGTGGAAAGAAGGCAGCAAAGTGAAGGCAGTGAAGTGAAGAGCGGCATGGGCTGGATGGGTCAATTTCAGTGGGGTGGGCCCTAAATAAATTCAAAGTCGTCGTTATCGTTTTCGGGGGGTCCTTTCAGAACCAGGGATAATCAAAATATTGCTTTTCTCTTTCTTTTCATAAGTTTGTCTTTCGTCTCTGAAATTATCAACGGCCAAATAATTCACAGATCGACAGTTTTACTAAGACAATGAAAACATACAAGCCCAATAGCCACACCACACCACCCGACCCCAACCCGCATGACGTAACCACAGTATACCAGCCAATATATCCCCACAGCCCCCGAGCTCACCGCAGATTCTCCCAAAGCAACCTGGAAGCGATACCAAAACCAAATCTGAAGTTCTCCCCAGCACGAATCCGCCAAAATGAACTCTGATCACCACAAAAGCGAATACGCCCTCCACAAAGTCGGCCAGCCGTTCACCAAGTCCTACCGCATCTACTTCAAGCGACGATGCAACAACACCCCCATTTTGTTGCACGCTGTGGACTGAAGGCTCTGTCATGAAAAAACGAGTGTGTTGATTGCTTCAATCGTTGGAAGCCGAGGGCTTCTAACCGCTAAATACTGCGTATAATGGGGTAGTTCCATTCCTCCGCTGTTGTGGCCTGGAACGGACCACGGAGTAACTCGATAGAATACCAGCGATCGGACCGATCTCTGGAATGGAGGCTATTCAGGGATTGGATTCGTGTGACACATTTCCCCCTTCCACGATATCCCCGACTTCCACAGCCACCACCCCAAAATCCTCAACATGATAGTCGAAATCCCCCGCTGGACAAACGCCAAATTTGAGGTCTGTCCCCTCCCTCCCCTCCTCCCCTTGCATCCTTCAAACCCAGGTACCAACCCACCCACAGATCTCCCTCCCTACTCCCCTCAACCCTATATCCCAAGACATCCTAAACTCCAAGCCCCGCTTCACAACCAACTGTTTCCCCTGCAAAGGCTACATCTGCAACTACGGCTGCCTTCCCCAAACCTGGGAAGACCCGCACCACACCCACACCGACACCGGCAGGCAAGGCGACAACGACCCCCTCGATGCATGCGAGATCGGCTGGAAGATTGATTCGCCAGGGGAGGTGAAGTGTGTCAAGGTCCTGGGTATCCTAGGGCTGATTGACAGTGGGGAGACGGACTGGAAGGTGATTGTGATCAATGTCGATGATCCGCTGGCGGGGAAATTGGATGATATATGGGATGTGGAGAGACATATGCCTGGGTTGTTGGCGGCGACGAGAGATTGGTTTAGGATATACAAGATTCCGGATGGGCGTGAGGCGAATGAGTTTGCCTTTGGGGGCGAGTTTCGGGGCAGGAGGTAGGTTCTTGGTGGTTGTGGGTGGTGCGATTAGGAATTCGGAGTTGACCTCGTGGTGTAGGTACGCTGAGCAAATTATCGGGAGTGTAATAGATCGTGGAGGGAATTGTTGATGGGGGAGCCGAAACATAGGGATATATCCTTGCAGGTGAAGTTGGAACGTGAGATAGCTGATGCTGACGGAACTGGATAGGGAAAATACCACGTTGAAGAAAACGCCGGGGAAGAAGAGACCCGACGATATCGGCCTGCCCCCATCGACGATGATCTGGATGAATGGTTCTTTATTGACAGGGAGAGGCTAGATTCTGGTTTGAACCTTGATGTCTCAGTTGAGCAGGGCACTCTTAAGATTGATTTGGAACTGAGGCAGCTTGATCAACGTTCATAGGTGTGGATTTACGCCTCGTGGTTCCTGTTCCTCATTAGATCCAACAACAGTTCTTGCCGCTCTCTAGCTTTCTCCTTCAGACTCGTCGCAAGCCCAACCGCCTTGTAGGGCTGAGATCGACGTCCGTGGGTTAATCAATATACCTACAGCGAAGTATAATGCCCCGTCAGGCCGTCATTACTCCTTCGATGGGCCGTACTCCCCTCAGCGCGTCGTACCGGTATTTGACAGCCGAGGTAGCCTGGGGGTAGCTGCATCGTCAAGGGTTGTGTTGTGGCCCTTTCTTCCGTTACCTGCCTGGCTTCCCTTGCATGAGACTGTCCTGGGTACAGCCGATGTGTTTTCCCGAACTGCGTTAACCATCACAGATATTCCTGTCAACCCTGCCTCTTCTGTCCGTATGTAACATAACTACAACGGTCCTCAGTCAGAGAGAATCTCAAAACTAGGGGTTGCGTGGGGAGTGTGACTCACAAGTCCATTTGCGCGTGGATCCTTTTGTTGCCCAAATCTAGGCGGACCTTTTCTAATATGTCATTGATCTCCTCTCTTTCCATCCCCATGTCGGCGAATAGGCGGAGCGTAAACGCCTCGAGGCCGTTCTGAAATTGCACGAGGTTAATCATGCCGAGCTCCTTGAGCCTTTTGTCCTTGGCCCAACTCCCAAACGGAAAGCTGAACTTGCGCGTCGTTATATTCTCGAAGCCGGCGTCCGACAGCCAGCCGTGGAGCTGTGGTCCCGGACAGGGCTCCTTGCCTAAGGCACGGAAGCCGCCAAGGAGCGTGCGAGTCCACTTGAGAAAATTACTGTCCGGTTTTAACGATCCATCCCTTGAGTAGAAGTTGAAGTCGTAATCTTGGAACTCGGCCCAGCCGCCAGGCACAAGATTTCTGTGGGGCCTCTGTGTCAGCGGCAGATGCTGGCAGGGCCTCGAGGGGCCTGGGGTTCGACAATACGACTTACTCATGTGCCCTTCTCACGAGCTGGGGCCAGTCGCTGATGCACGAAGCCATGTATCGGCAAAAAATAAAGTCAAAGGGGGTGTTATAGATCCATGTCGACTCGACGTCGTCGAGCATGAACCTCACGTTCGGGGGTACCCATGGTGGCTGGATGGCGCTAAGATCGTTCCCGATGATTTCTGCGTTGGGATATTCGTCGCCCATGGACATGCTCCATAAACCGGTCCCGGTGCCAATATCGAGCACGCGGCCCATGTCATTTGGCGCAATAGGGGCAAGAAATAGCTTATCGCCGATGCCCTTGGTCATAAGAATGTGGGTGAGATCGAGACGCTCCTGCTCGAGCTCGTCATTTGGCAGGTAATAAACGCCAGCGCGAAATGCGTGATAGCGTCGGCCATGTTCGACAGGGTAGGCGAGTACGCTCGCCGTGATGGAGGCTGTGAAATTGGATCTGGGGGGCACGCGGTGGTTAGTTGGTTGGGAGACACCCGGGGTGATCAATCAGGTGTAATTACATCTGGTCTTCAAAGCCCGAGTCTCGGTCGCTAGACTGGTGAGTCGTGAGACGGCAAAGTCAGCAATGAGAATGACGAAGTGCGGGGAAACCGACGACTGACGACGCTCTGGGCAAGTGCAAGGGTACACACCGAGTCAACCTCGATTTCTTCTTCCATCATAACATCTCCTGTCACGGCGTGAGGTGCGCTGGGATACCCGAGGGATTGGAGAGAGGGGGGCAGACGTGAGATGAGATCCGGCGCAGCAGGGCCATGTCGGAAGGCGGGAATATAAGGGAATAATAATAAGTCTAGTGTGAAGGAGACCAGGGCACTCGGAGCCGTGTCAACGCACAATCACTAGATGCAGCTCCGCAGCTTTGGGAAGGCCTCCCGGCACTCTCCGGCACGGCACGACCGACATGCCACCCAGTTGGAGGGAAGGAACCAAGCAGCAGGCTACGTTACGGAGCAGTACCAAGCAATACCTGCCGCGCCAAGCCCCCGCTGCTCCCACGGGGACTCGGTCGGTTTCGGGAACGGGAAAGAGATGAAAAATGGCCCCCATTGCGGGCTTGTTCTCCCCATCGATGAGGAAATCTCTTCCCGGCGACGTGTGCGCGCTTACGAGTACCTTTCTTCAGTTTTAAGGTATTCCCTAAGTGACTATTGCGCCGGAGTGAGGTCCGTCACCGATCGTGCCTCCCTCGCCTGCCTGGCGGTGAGGGGTAGAGGGGCTCGAGGGCGTGGAGGGGCTCCCACCTCTCCGTTCTCGCAGCCCTTTTCCCTCGCCATGGGATCCAAGCTCCAGGCCAGATCCAGACCCTGACATCCCTGTCAATTCCCAGCGAACTGCAATGCTGCGCGAGCCAGCATCACCAAGCATGCACGTCAAGGTGTGATCGCGGCTGTGGTTGGCAGGTATTTCAAGCTGCTTGCCAGTGAGCCCCGCACCTCGGGGTTTGCTACGAGCCCGCCGCGCTCGCGCATTGTCTGGCGTGATGTCGGAGGCTTCTCCAGCGCCCCATCCCAGCCCCCTGGGTTCATCCTCCCCTTTCCGCCCCTCCTCGCGCCAACCGGTCGGGCCGGCCTTGGGCTCGGGCACAAAGCGACCAGACTTTGACGACAGCACAGTGTGAAACGGCGAAACCGAGATGGTGGGAAAAGTACCTGCAGCCAGAGTTGAGCCAAACCATGCCTTCGGTACTGCCCCAGCTACATCCAGCAATGTGCTCGCTTTCGAGGTTTCGGGCTCGCAAGCTTTCACCGCCATTCCCCCGTCGGCTCCCATTGCCCGGCCGGAGGATGGCGTGTTTTGGGACCCAAGAAACCTGGGATCCGTCTGGCTGGTACGCTACCACGGACCCCTGCCCGCCCGGCAAACAACCTTGCCTGCCAAACGGCAGGCGACACGAAGACCATCCGACAGACGCACAGAGGACACGAATTACAGTCAAACGAGGGGTCCAGCTGACCAGCGTAAAGAGGCATTCTTATTATCTGTGGGCCCTGCTATTCGGGCACTCATTATTTGGCTATTAGGGCACTCATACCCCCAGGGTTAGGGTTATGTATCGCCCAGATTATATCACATTCAGGCCACGCCCAACTCATTTATTACCACTACGAAAGAACAATCATATTTTGCAGTGATCTACACCTTCAATTGATAATATAACTAATTTTATATGTTTTCTATGGGCCTTGCTCGTGACTGGACCAAACAAGCAACGTAGTAGTAGTCAAACAGAAAGTCCTTGGAAATCGCGTTTCTGGGGCTAAGCTAACAACGTAGTAGTAGTTAAACTGAAGGGCCTCGGAAATGGCGTTTTTAACCATTATTCGCTGCTTTAGCTGCCTTGGTCGTTAGTTTCACCACTCGGCCACTTCTGGTCGTTTTCACAGGCGGCTCAGGGACAGTTTCGACCTCTACCACCAAAGCTTTAGTGACAGTCCCTAACGCCGCCCGCTTCTTTGATTGAGTAATTTGTTTCTCTGAGGCAAGAAGTAGTGATGGGCGTGACTTTCACGGTATTATTCTTATTCTTCTGGGTGTTTCCTCCTCTTACTTAGCCTTAGGCGCCTCCTCCTCCTTTACCCCAGGTAAAGGCGAGCGTATAATCTCCCACGCTGACAGCCGTCGACAAATACTGGGTTTTAACGTCGCTATCGCTCTCGCTCTCGTTATCGCTCTCGCTGTGGTGGTCTTAGGCCTTATGGTCGCTTAAATCGGCAAAGCCCTCCCAGGTCTCTGAATCGCTGGAATCGCTGGAATCGCTCAAATTGACCGCAGGGGCTGTGAGGAAGGCTGGGCTCGAGGATCGGATCTCAATGGCGTTGTCAATTGAACCGCCATGGCGTAAGGTCTGCCCCGCATTAGCTGGCATTGTTGCGACCGCCACGGATGGCAACGGTTGGACGCGCAAATATGCAGGGATGATTACGAGGGCTTAAAAGCAGTCAAAAATGGCTAGTTTACCTATATAAAACGTGCTGGATTGATGCGACAAGGCGTTGTTGATTGGCAGGGTAGTTGTGTGGTGTCAGCCGATTGCAGAGAGTGGCAGGGTTAGTGACTGGGGATGTGTGGCATGGAAAAAAATCTTATGTGGGGCCATACATAACCCTAACCCTTCAGAGGTATGAGTGCCCCAATAGCCAAACAATGAGTGCCCGAATAGTAGGGCCCCAGCAAAAAGTCGAGCAACCGGTCGGGCGACGGGCTGAAGACCCACGGTGGGATCGAAAGCTTCCGTTTCCGTGGGATGTTCAAACAGAAGGCTAGGCATGGCAAGATGAAACCGACCAGCGGCCCGATCCACTGGGTGAGATTGCCGCGGTGAGACAGTTGCCAGCCAGCCATTGCAGGAATCCCGGCACCACGAGTAGGGAACGCGAACGGCGGGTGCCCCGCTCATGTTCCCGTCCAGCTGCGCGCCGCACGGGAAAGCGCCGGCTCCTTTGGCGGCGTAGCTGGCGAAATCGAAAGGGATAACCGCTGTTGCGCCGGGAAATGGTCGCGAGCTGTATTCGAGCGTGCCATTGTCGCGGCGGCCGACTTGAAAGGAGGCATTGAGCCAATCTGGTCAACCACTCTGCCGGATCTGGACACAAGGCTCTGACACCCCAGACAGACACCAGATGTGTGGAGGCTTGACGCTTGAGCCCATCTCTGGCTCAGCCGCAAATTGACGTTTTTCTCCCGAAATTGGCTCTCCATTGGCCATGTTCCGCCACATTTGTCGTTGTGGCGCCCCATCTCCTTGCAGCTCATCGCTAGTTCCCCCTCTGGGGTTGCATTCATGCGGCTCTGCAACTGCAAGCTATCACGTTTGTGATGCAGTGTCTGTTCGAAGGGGGAAGCGAGGTGACGCTTTTGGGAACAGAGCTGATTTTCGTTCCAGAAGATGTCGGTCTCCTTTCTTATTGCAGTTTGTTATTCCAGTACTACATGGCAACAACGAAATGAAGAATCAGGGCTCGTTGGGAGGCTACTATAGAGGTGTCAATCCAACCCACTATCAATGAGATCAACGGACCACATCTTATTCATTTCCAAGATGCCATTGACCACCTATTTGGGGAAATAGGGAAACTAGTATTCTCAAAGGCCCTGGAGATGGAATCGCGCCGGACGAGAAGATTCTCTCCAACATCGGTCTTTCCCGAGAACGCATTCTCGAGCGACAAAGCCCATAATGCCAGCACCGGATATAATAACTCGCACCCGGAAATGCTCTCACGACGGTATGAAATAAGGTTGCTCATGATTGGAAGCTACAATGGAGCGGCGAAAACATCCAAAAGGTCCACCGGTCCGGCACCCTGACTCACACCACCTCCTGGTACAAAGATCTTCCCCTCCACCGCAACTGCGTAGGTCCCATGTCTCGGCACCTTCATGGGCGCGAGTACCTCCCAAGTATCCTTAGCGGCATCAAACACCTCGACCTGGTTAAAGACCCCTTTCGAGCCCTCGACCGGGTTTCCTTCCCCGCCAAATACATACACCTTCCTGCCTAGCTTCGCAGAGGCCACCCCTCCTCTCGGCGTTGGCATCGCACCCTTCATCGTCCTCCAACCGATATCAAGCCTTCCTAAACTCAGCGCCAGCACGCTCCCCTTGACGTTTTCCTGTCCGTGATCCCGTCCGCCCAGAACATACAGCCGCGTATCCACAACAGCCGCGCCAGCATGATCTCTCCGTTCCGGCATCCGCTTCGCAGTCTCGGGCAAGGTGGTGACCCACTTCCCCGACACCGTATCGAATGCAGAAACCGTATCCACCGTTTCTTGCTTCCCGCCTGCCACCGGCTCGAGAACAGACATGCCCCCCGCCAAAACGATCAGCTTGTTGTAGACACCAACCGCTGCGCTACCTCGCGCTTCCGAGGCGGGCATCGGCTCGAGCGCTGACCATGTATTAGAAGCGGGATCGTACACCCACGACTGCGGAGTCCCCTGCCAGGCACCGTTTGCTGCAACCTCTAATCCTCCCAAGACGTAGATCTTGCCATCAATAGAGGCCGCGTTGGGATGATTCAGAGCCACGGGCAAGGGGGCTAGCGTTGTCCAGGTGTTGCTGGGGATGTTGTACAGTTGGACCAGGGAGGTGGTGTTGGTAACTACTCGACCGGTTTCTGTGGCGGTGGGGATCACACCTCCGATGATGGCGAAGCAGGAGGAGTTTAGCACCACTGTGGAATGCTCCTGGCGTGGAAACAGGGGTATTGGTGCCAGGGTTGACCAGGTCCCGACATCTGGCTGGCGGGCGTGGAGCGAGAGTGAGAGGGCTGACGAGGTCAGGATTAGAGGCAATGGAGGAAGCTTCATCATGGGATGGATGGAGCTTTGGTAGGGTGGGTTTTACTTGAAGCGTCAAGTTGTTGACAGTCCAAAAGTCGTCTTGGATACAGCGAATAAAGATGTAGATGGGACGAAAGGGGGAACATTCTGTAACGGTATTGACATACATATTAATACTACCTAGGTTTTTGGAAGAACAGTACACCCATCGGGTTTGCAGCGGGGCTTGGCCTGGCGGAGGCCGAAGGGACGGATGAAGCGAAGCCGGGCGGGTATTGCGAATCCCTGTGACTCTTCTTGGCTGCAATTCAGATGGTCATTTTCCCACTTTCAGCAGTTAGGCGTGTTGTGTGGGCTCAGCAAAACCACGAATACTTTTTGTACCTTGCGTGCATGGAGGTATGTCTTTTTGCTGTTTGGTCCTTGATCAGCTAGAACCGCACGACATATTGGACGCCTATAAATTTGGCTTTCAGGGCTGTCCTAAGTTTTTCTCCCAGCTTACGTGCATTCCCACCGGCCGACATAAAAATGGAGTTGATGATTGGCGCGGAATCAGCCGCTTAAACGAGATGTTGCTGGAAAATAGGCAAATCCGTCTATAAATGCAAATTACATTACCATTGCTTGGCCCTGCAGGGTGAAGTCCGAAGCTCTCCACTAGTTTCCAAAGGAAGAAGAATAGATCGTCCCCGGACACCCACCGAGCACAACAGAGCTTTAGAAAAGGCTGAGTTACGATGCACGGTGCTTATTATTCTTCGCAATCATACGCCCCGATGACCGCCGTATGCATGGCGAGACTTCATGGTCATGAAATCAATTTCAACAAGACACAAAGCAAGAGCATGGGCCCCCCAAAGCGACCCTCCTGTCGTTTTTTTCTCACTAACTCTACCTAGCACCTTCATCGACCTAAGCCACACTTCCCATTACGCCAAAAGATCAAGAAGGGTTATGTGTTGGGAGACAACATCGGCATTTGGGTTTCCGCATGGGACTTGAATCGTCCGGAATCGTAACTGTGACAAAAATCCCTGGCCGGTTCGAGTCTTCCCAGGATAGGGAGTTCCTGTGCTACGGCCGAATAGTTGACACGGATTCAAATGAAGGGAGACGAACCGAACAATACGCGATCCACTCACCCAGATCAAAAGCCTTGCCGGGGCCAGTGCTAGCCGTACCTGTCGAGTTGGGGCTAAGTAGATATTGAGGCATAGCTATTACCTTTCAAGACAGCTTGAAAGAACTTGAACATGTCGTAATAGTTTATAGTTTGCGTAGCGTACTTGAGTGTCACTGTGCCACAAGTCATTAAAATCTCAGACATCTGCCTGTTATCCCGCTAAATTGGAATTACATTCTAACAGCATCTGTCAGATAAACAGCAACTACCACTGCATAAGAATAATGAACGTTCTGCGCTTTTTAGTGCAGCGGTAGTTTGTAACAGCATCCCTTCAGGTGGCAGTGTGCCGTTTGTGTTATGGGGACGTTAAGAAAGGGTCAAATGGAAAATATTGGACACAAATACAATGTAGAAATTAAATCAGGCATCCGTGGCTCTGCCGCCTTGATTTATCAGCTTTAAACTCACCCTAATTTCAGTTTACCACCGATTTTGTCCTCCTTTGACTACACGTCCTGAGAAGGCACTTTCGCCTAAACCTACATTCCATAGCCTCGCGCCATGTCGTGACGAGCACGTCGTCAAGCTGCATGATGATGTCGGAGCCGATTGAGCTCTGCAGGATAATGGAGTGTTCGGGCGTCAGTAGCATGGGCGTGCCATCGTGCGGCGAGAGGAATCGCACGCCCTCCTCTGTGATAGTGGCCAGCTTGAGCAACGAGACCACCTGGAAGCCGCCGCTCTCAGTTAGGTTGTGCTTCCGCCCTGTAGCTTGTGGGCGGCGCTGAACGCAAACATATAGGAGCCGAGGCCAGCATCTGACTGATACGGGTGAATCGAGCTTAAGGAAAGAACATGAGAGGGAGCTGCTCGTACATGGCTCGTCGTTTTCTCTGGACGAGAGCTTACCCGCTCAGCATCGCCGAGGCGATGCGCTTCTGCTCCCCACCAGACGTCAGCACCTCCTTCCCCGGAGTGACGCGGGTCGACGGCAGAATACACAAGACTCTCAACTTTGAGGCCCAGTTCTCGTCCCTTGTGCCGAGTTTTGGTCCCGAAGAGTTCCACAAAGCCCGACCATTCTCGACACGGCCTCTCGAGGCTGCGTCCCTACGGACTTCGAGTGAGCTGGCCCCCAGCACCGACTCGCCACAACACACAATGGCGTCATGGCCAGAAAGCTGGGCTGCGCCAGATCGAGGTCCACGAGGTCAGGAAGGACAGTTACTTCTGGCCACTATCCGTCTCCTTGGGGGACATGCGGCCCGAGTCCCCGCTCGCCGCCCTGAGCGCTGTAGTTTTGTGATCTTGTACCAGGTAGCGGTCCGTGGTGAGCAGAGGTTACGATCATGGGCTGTTGGATCGGGTGGTCAGTCATTGTAGTGAAGAGAAGAGGGAGGAAGGAGGTTTGTGCTCCAACTATCATGACAAACATCTCGTCATGCATCGCCACACTAAGCATCGAGGTAGCGGTGCAGTCGATGACGGCGAAGCTGTCAGAACTTGACGAGTTTCATAGGTGACTGCTGGCTGGTCGCGCTCTCGAATGCCTTGTTGGATGTGGATGTCGGTTGTCTCGGTATTCTCCTTGGTGATACTTATCCGTCTCGACCAAAACAGCTTACAGCTGCTTTATAATGACGATAGACGGCACCGACCACAGTTGCACCGGTGACTCTGAGTTTCGTGGGGAGGCCATCCAAGAGGGCATCTTATTTCGGCAGCTTGGGTAATGGTACCTAGTATTCCACAATCCACAGCGATGCATGGACGCACGCTGACAAAACCGAAGAGCCATAATTACAGATAGAGGGAGCAATAATTGATAGTCAAGAAATTACACACCGACTCCAACACCTTCAAATCCACTAAGTCCACCATGTAGTGCTTTTGACATTATCCTCAAGATGTCCGACAACATGAGGGTCTCGACAAGAAGCATCGTTCCCGAACGCATCCTCCTACCAGGCTGCTGACTTTCTCCGGCTATACCATTGACCTCGTTTCCAAAACTGTTTCATCTTGCCCCTGGTGATTCTGCCAAGGCGACGTCGACGACGGGGGAAAGTATCCCGTCGGTTGCGGCGATGCCACCAAAGGAAATTCTTCTTCCCCATCCAGTCTGAGCCGTAGGCCTAACCCGTCGTGATCGTCCTTTAAGACGGCTTTTACCCTCTTGCCCGCGACCTCCATGGCGGCAACCGTGTCCAAATTCCCATGGCAACTGGTGCCTCCCGCGAACCCATGATACAGCAGCGCCAGTTACGAGTTCTTCCAGATCGGTTCCCCTCGGGTCCGCATGACCGTCGCGGCGAAAAAGAAAGCAAGAATCCGGGGTAAAATGCGTAGCGCTTGTTGATGCTGAAGTGGATTTCATTGTGCCACACTTCCCCAAACACATAAGCTCTCCCGGGGGTGCCGCCAAAGCTTGATGAAGGAATGTGGTGTATGTGGTTAGTCATAAAGGAGGCAACGTTTGTCATGTGCCTTTGCATGACATCGTCGAGTCTCTTGTCTCTGTCGCTCTTCCAACTCTAGTAAAGGATATCTGTCTCTTCGTCGTCACTCTCTAGCAGGGTGTTGTTGCTTCGGTCTTTGTCTACGTACCAGCTAGTCAAGTGCCCGCTCATGAACCTGCTGAGAGAGTTTTGCAGAGCGCGGTGGGCTCTCCAGTCAATGGTAAAATTGCAGGGCCTTAGCTTGGCCGCCTCCGAGGAGCTGGTATTGAACTTGTATAGTTCAGGCGTATCTAGTGAGATGTCCTCCTCCTGGCCGAAACGCACGGTTTTGGAGCTCGAGCTATGCACAGGAGAGCTATTTTCGATGCCAATTCCGTTTGTGATGGTGTAGTTGGGGTATGATTTTACGGCCCAGTACAGAACGCATGCTGCGGCCTCGAACGTGCCGTTCAAGCGCCCAATGACCCCGACGTGGAGGATGAGAGGGAGGTTACCAGGGAGGTTGCTGAACATGCTCGTTTTTGGAATCGAGGGTGACGAGCAGATCCGGAGCTTGCGGTAGATCTTTTCGCTGTCTACGACAGAGACGTCTGGATATATTTGCCTGCTTCGATAAGTCAAGTGACCGGCTTTTGGAACACCCCTGCTTCTGGAACAGCCCCTGCGTCAGACCCCGCACAACACCACAAACTTCAATTGCCCACAACTTTATCAACTAGATAGCTACAAGAATACAGTCT
>Ga0247770_1000752_pt1 | contig 30209 bp, 17 predicted proteins | sample UWRJL136409B6_FD_179943 | JGI IMG/M metagenome (GOLD analysis project Ga0247770, IMG submission 179943) | Plant litter microbial communities from Arlington Agricultural Research Station in Wisconsin, United States - UWRJ-L136-409B-6 | ecosystem: Environmental > Terrestrial > Plant litter >... | reverse complement strand
AAGGACATCTAGTAGTAATATATAATTTTTGTAGTTTGTTTACTAGCTTGCTTTTTTTTTTTATTCGTTTGTGGGAGTGGGGTTATAGTGAAGTGATAATAGATACAGGAGGACACTCCTATGTAATTTCACGTAGTTAACCAGAAATGCAGTAATTGTAAGCCATAAAGTGTGTGTTTGATTAAAGAGCAGTTACAGTGCGTAGGCCCGTAAGCTAAGGAAAACTGCAGCCGCTAGCCGGAGCCTCGGCGCTAAGGAGTGATTACGTAATTTGACAACTCTGCATTCCCTCCTATATTCATTATTAGACGTGGGTTAACAAAACCTGGTTCTGAAGCGCTAAAAGATTAGGGACGTGTCCCCCTGTAAGCGGGTTTTATAGATTCCATTTGCAGAGTGGGAGCTTAATGGGTCTAACGCCCTTAACATGTTACTTTTTAAGGCTGAACCTCAAACAACGATGATCCCCAAGCCTCGATGCCGCCGTGACATCTAAGGATCCAACCACGGCTAGTTCCAATCCCAATCCACTGATTATGTAAGGGAGTTTCCCTGCAAATTGTCTATTAGTTTTCGGCTACCTAAAGGTGTGTGATTAAACAAACTTCAAATCAACACCCCACCCTCGCTCGCACCATTAGCGCCTCGCTCGCACTATTAGCGCCGACTGTTTATTTTCTGAAAATCTTCCACTTCTTCACCATTTATTTTTATTTTTAGCATTAATTTGCCTCTGTATCGCTAAGAAGGCGGCTGACTGTTTATACATTACTTATACCTTCCGTTTCTTCATCGTTTTATATGGTAATTTTTGTGCGGTTCCCTTTACCCTACCTATACACTTTGAATACAGGTAGTGTTAGAAAGAAGGAGGTTTTAGCCAATACCAATCCTAGCCTAAAACACTATAAAGCAGCTGAGTAAGTGCTCTATTACCTTTATAACACTTGAAAACTAGCCTTATAGTTAGGGGGTAAAGACGACTTTGTTGTAGCTAGCGATGTGTTACGACCTGCACCTAATACTGGCCTTGAGAGGACAGGATAAGTTATGACAGAGCGATTGGATTTAGCGTTATTAGGGTGGTGTTTAAGGCCGCAGTTAGGTGGGGGGTGCCTCCCCTCGCCTCCAATCTCGGACACGCCGCCCTGACCGGCTGTCTTCTTATGAAACGGCCAACTTGTAGGTGGAGTACGTCACGGTTCTATACGCCTTGCTATATATTGGGCAATTGATGAAACATATAGGTCCGCTGTGTGATGGTTTTCTCCTAAATCATTGATAGCGTTCCATCTGGGCTGCGGGGCGATGCGCGGCTGCTGCTGCCTGCTCAATATCGTTGATGCGCTGAAGCAGGGTAGCGGTCTGCTGGTTCTGGGCATCTCTCTGGCGCCACAGTTCCTCGTTCTCTTAACGTAATTGTTCACATCGCGTATGCTCTCGACATCCTCCTCAGGCTCGTGGTTTGACCCCTCTGCTTCTTCAGGGTTTAGTTTTTTGTGCCTTTTGTGTGTGCTATTGTTACCATTCCTCTCTTTATATTTCTATGGTTGCTTGCTCTGCGAGCTTGCGTGGCCCTCGCCTAAGGTGTGGAGGTGTCAGAAGCGCGGCACTCTGGATTCGGTGGATTTGAAGGGGTTGTAACTGCGTGATTGTATTGCTTGTTCTCTCGCCCTCTGGCTTTGCCAGAGGCCTTCTATTATAGTTGTACGTTGTGTCTGGCTGAAGTGGCGGTGCCGGTTCAGCTCCATTCAGCTCCGTTCAGCTCCGTTCAGCTCCGTTCAGCTCCGTTCAGCTCCGTTCAGCTCCGTTCAGCTCCGTACAGCCGCTCCACTCAGCTCCGTACAGCTCTTCTTAGTATTCTGGCCCCTGGCCAGAACCCCCTTCTTTTTGACACAAGGTACCTCTTAGATAACTAGTATAGATAGTCATCATCGTGTCCACGACAAGAGTGTGAGGATTCCTGATCCTCACGCTAGTATTACATTGCTCATTTGTGTCCTATTGTTCGGACTCACCTCTACGCATTATAGTGACAACAACCTTCAGTGACAGTATTCCCCGTCTAAGAGTACCTAGCTCAACAAGCCGTCTTTGGATCGCCCCCTTGCATTGGCGTTCTGCCATCCGCTATAATGGGATACTCCTCCCTTGGGCTTGCTCCCACCTGGTCATATAGGATGGGTCTGGACGGATAGCACTCAGACGCGGTGAAATTGGCTCAACTGTGTCTAATTGCATCAAATCGCACTCTAGCTTCCTGCCGCAGTTCGCGTGTCCTGGCGGAAAAGTCTGACAGTATATTTCGAGCCCGCCTCAGCAGCCTCAGATAGGTGGCGTAGCGCACCTCCTTGGTGAATGTGAGAATGATGTTCTAACTGAGGCTAGGTGCACGTCTTCCGCCGTTTGCCATTCACGACACAGCTTTTTCGGTCTCACTTTCTTCGATGTGTTGATGTCAGTCAGTCACGGTCAGTTGCACGGAAGAGGAACCCAGACCACCTCAGTGCTAGAGTCAAAGAATGCTGCCCTAAACGTGGAGGAAACGGGGACCCCCCGGAGGACTATCGGGCCTATGAGGGTAAGGGTTTAATTTATAGGGTCAAATGCCGGCTTATATCCGATGACGTCCCGAAATCATAAGTAACTATCCAACCAATTATGAACATCCCTCATCATCTCCGGCGCCGACAAATGAAGACTCAGGCTATGTCCCGTGTTTCTAGGCATCATGACAGAAAACTGGGCTAATGGAAACAACTCTCTGGTCTTTTCCAACGTCACTGGGCACGCCGCAGCACCGCCCGGACAGAACAGAATGTCCAGCTCGCCCGTAACGATCAACACCGGCCCCACGAACGCCGTCACCCGCGTCTCAAAGCCCGGCGACAACCCCTCACCCACAGCAAACGTGTCGTGGGTCTCGAAGTCGACGAGTGGAAGTGCCGGGTCGAAATCCCCCGCGTAGCAGGTTGCTGTCCGCACCGACACGGTCTTCCCGGCCCAGTAGCCCAGCGGAAGCCCTGGAAACCGTGAAGGGTTGGCGATCGCAGCGGAGGAGAAATCCAGCGTCAGATTGGTTGGCAGCGCCACTGTCGACGAGTACCCTGTGGGCACATACGCGTCGACGGTACGAGGGTTGACCGCGGCTCCGTGGTTTCCTAGGGCAGAGCCGAAAGAATGCCCGACGTAGATTATCTTGTCAAAACTCGGAAGATGAAGATCCACAAAGCCCCCCCGCCGCAGTTGGATGAGGAGTTCCTCCGTGACTCTATCCTGCAGCGCGCTCTGGATTTCGGTAATGGGATCGGGAAAGGAAATGAGCTGCCCGCGGCCAAGGCGGTCGAGGGCAATAGTGTGGTAGCCGGCGCGCGTCGCGTAGGTGTGCCAGTTGTAGAGGCCAGAGAATCCAAATCCTGTCCACATTTCCTTATTGTATGTCATGCCGTGTACCAACACTTGGAGTATGCGGTGCTTGCGGCGGTGGTGGTACCCGCCATGCGGCTCGCAGTATGTCGCGCCTACGGTGTAGACGCCGGAAACGGGCATAGTGCCGTTCATGTATGAGCCGGTCGAGTCTGCAAGCGAGGAGAAGAGCCACTGTCTAATTGCCGTGGCGTTATTCTGGTCGGGTGAATTTGTGAAGCGGATGTTGTCGGCTGATGCCCGAACTTGTAGTTGCACGGCACGGCATCTGGGATCAGGAGGAGATTTATTAGCCGCTGTAGAGGCTATGGCGGCCGCGCTGAAGGCGAAGGAGATGAATCCGAGGCGCATGATTGAGCGTGTTTGCAGCACTCGCTGGTTGAGAGATGTGCGTGTTGGAGGTTGCAGGATGAGATAGCGACGCGTCGGCAGGAGCGGGGTTGCCTACACCTACCTACATGCGCATCTAACGTAGTCACTTCCGAAGACGGACGTAGCACGAGCCGCTTGAATCACAAACCAACCGCCCAACAATTGCGAGGGCTCTCACAACGATGGCGCGCCGAGTAAGTGCTCCCCCTTGGCCCAACGCAAACGCCTCTATAAACTGACAATAGAAGCGGGATGCGTCATAGCGCCATTTTGGAAACATATCGGGTTCTTCTCGTTCTCCAGCTGGAGCAAGCATTCTGTCCATAATATGTAGAACTTCAGTATTGGCGACATGAAATTAATTCGGCAAACCGTCATCATCTTCATGTCCCATCTTCACGAACCGCCGCAACCGTGAATTTTGCACACTGTCGCGCTACCCATCATCGCCATCTCGGAAGTCCATTTGCCCACTGCATCGCCACAGCCTCCCCAGATAAATTTGTCTGCAATCTCCTGAACTTGAGGTCGTCGCACTAAGCGCGCGACCGATTATGCAAGAGATTCATAGGCGAGACAACCTTACCTCTTGGGCCCGGCGTCTCCAAGACCCTGGATTACGATGGTGCCGCCGAACAGCTAAAAGTTTCAGACACACGCAGCTAGTCTCTGAATGCCGACAAAGAGAAGCGCGAACTCGCTATGTCTGGGACTTGACGCCATCTTGGTGTGGAAACCAGCGCAAATCGATCATATCGGCGATTCGAGTAAATCCTGCGTTTGCGGCAACTGGAACCTGCGGTGACATGAGGACAAGGACGGGAACGCGAATGAGTTGCTCTTCAAGCTGCAACTGCTGAAGGCTTTGGCAGACCGTTGACCCCTTCTTAGGTAGTCTCAGACTAAAAATAAGTGGGCCACATCTGAAAATGGTTAGCCTAAAATCAGGCTCGCTTCACCCTCGGCTCAGCTTCGGCTCACCATTGCTCACCCAATGCTCACCCTGTTATGAAAATTGGCAAGTTTACGCGACGTTGGACCGATTTTGGGCCTACCTCCGAAAAAAGGTGCCTGGATAGGGGGGTCCCAGAAATCGGACCCCTATCCTCCTGCTCCAATAAAACAAACCCGCCCTCAAGATGGAGGCTAAGAATTGGGCTCGGTGGCTAACGTTTTCACTCTCTGTTTTGAGATTCTGGGTTGTAGTAATCATGCTTGCCTACCGTACGACCGCTCTTCTCCTGGCTATAAAGAGGCAACCTGACTTATCCTACTGCCTAACATACGATTTTTCTCTCTCTTGTCTCCATGTCCTTGCCCCCCTTGCTCCCCTTAGCACACTGAACATATCTCCCTTCTTCCTTATTTCTCTCAATCTTATATTCACGATGCCGAGGAAGAAGAGCCCCCAGGAGTTTTTTCGCCGGGGAAAAGTGAAGGGCTTAGAGAACTGTACAGAGGGTATAGAGTGGCCGAGCTAGCGGGACTTGCCGAACCACATACCTGACAGCGTCGGCATCACGACGTAGCAGATGGTGTCCTACTTCGTCATCTGGTGCATACAGTTCCCGCTGCCACTCATCCCCCCGCACCGATACCGTTGGTTGTTCACAGCCAAGGTCATCATGATGTCGGCTACTATACTGGGCATGCTCGTCTGGATATGTGTAAAGGCCGGCAGTGGCGGTGAGATCTGGGAGCAGGAGGCCACTGTGAGCGGAAGACAGGAGAGCTCGTTGATCATTCGGGCCCTGAATAGTTGCACTGCGAGCTGGTCGACTGTGGGCGTTAACATCGCGGACTTCATACGATACATAACCACACCTAAGCAAGCATTGACGACAGGGCTGTGGTTCCCGCTCATCCGCTCGTTCATCGCTATTATTGGCATCGTTGTGACCTCGGTGTCAGGCGTCGTCTTTGGCGAGTATCTCTGGAACCTCATTGCCATTATCGACCAGTAGGAAGGACCAGGGGGCCGAGTGGCGGCATTCTTCGCTGGTGTCTCGTGGTGTCTCGCACAGGTGTGCGTCAACATCTCAGCCACGTTGGTGTCAGGGGCGAATGACTTGGCAAGTCTCTTTCCCAAGTGATTGAACATCCTCCGGGGCGCCATCTTCATCACCATCGTTGGAGGGTGGGTCATGGTGCGTGGAAGATTCTGAATTCGGCGCATTCCTTGCTGAGTTTCATGAACTCTCTTGGCGTCTTCCTCGCCCCCATCAGGGTAAGTCCTACCCGGGTGATGGTAAGGACGGGCCAACATCAGTGCAGGCAATCCGGATCTCCGACTTTTACCTCATCAAGCGTCGTTGTCTCGATATTCCAGCCCTGTATCAGCCCTACGGACGCTATCGCTACATGTATGGCGTTAACTGGCGAGCGCTGGTTGCCATGGTTTGCCCCGTCACACTGCAGTTGCCTGGCCTGGTGAATGTGTTAACCCAGATCTGCCTATTGGGAACGCCAACTATATTGCGAACATGAACTGGTACTACGGCATTGTTTCTTGTGCTGTCGTCTACACCACGTTGAGCGTGGCGTTCCCTGCCAGGGAAACGCTGATTCCCTTCATGGTTGAGACTCCCGAACAGATGGTTGAAGGTGCAGAGTCTCCAAGGTAGAGAGACGAGAAGGAACAAAGGATCGTTAAGAGCGAGAGTCTGTGAACAAGAAAAAACCACCAATCTTGCTTCCAAAAGGGGCTGCCCCATGCCCCTGTTCATGTTTTGTCTTCCAAGACGAGCAGACGGGTACTTACCCCGACTCGAATGCCGTCTGCCTTGCGTCCCATGTGCATGGTATCGTCAACGGCGCTTCAATACACCCCTTTCGGCCCGCCCAGTGTCTGTCCATCATGATGCTCCCCTACCTCGGCGTGCCCCTCCCCATGTTTTCCCCCTTGTCGATGCTCCCGATCATACTGATCAAACACTTCATCCGGCGGCCTCTCCATATCATCAACCTTCGCCGCCCTGTTCAGCATCCACTTATGCAGCGGCTCCCAATCCACACAGACATTCTGCTGCGACAACACCACGGCAGGCTTGAACCTGTTGTGAGGCAGCCACTGCAGGGCATAGACATTCGTGTCGCCGTGGCACATGATTGCCAACCGCAGGCTCTCGAGACAGTGGTCGAGGTGCTCCCAGGGGTCTTCATGCACATGTAGCTCTTGGGGGTAGTAGTCGGGGTGGAGGTATTGCTTGATGCGTTTCTGCTAAAAGTTAGAGGGAGTGCATCTGATGGATAGTGAGCGAGAGGAGGGGAGGCCCGTACCAGACAGTGCAAATTGTGAGCGATGCCAAGTCCACCAATGTACCCGCCTTCCTTGTGGCGGATTGACGTGCTGTAGTTGGCGAGGTGAAGCTCGTCTGCCGAGAACCGCACAAGAGTGCCAGTGAGGAGTTCATGCCACGCCTGATCGAGCTCAGGACGGGGATGGCCCATGAAGGGCTTGGAGTCGGGGCCGTTCTTGAGGAACTTGTTGATGTACCGGATAGGTGCGGGTGCTGCGATGGGGCAGAGTGTTAGCACTGACGGGAGGGCAAGCAACGGTGGGAAAAGGGTATGGCACTCACAATACGGTCTGATAAGCTGAGGGACCTCCGGGTCAAAGACTGTGTTACTCCCGTCGGAAAGGGGAGGAGAAGAGCAGGTGATGTAGTGGCGTTGGTATGCGCCGCCAATGAGAAGGCCGCTTCCGAGGGAGAGGAAGGATGTCAAGAGGAAGTAGAAACGTCGTTTCCAGACGACGGATTTGTTTGGTCGGGGGACAGGTTGGGTCAACATCTCGTCGTCGGACTCTGCTTCTCCGTTCAGGAGGTTGGAGTACTCTGACTTCATTTTGTTGGCAAGGAAATCCATGGGGAGGCAAAGATGGGAAGACTTGTTGGAAGTGTGATGAAATATGGAGCAGTGAAGAGACGAGAGGCTGGGGGTTGTTGAGATATTGGAAGTTCATCACAAGGAGCGGAGATCAAGACCGTCTTATGTCTTGTCGCCTGGCTGTCCTTCCTCATCGCGGCTCTCTTCAGAGGGAGCATTCCGTGCTCCCCATGGAGCCCAAACGAGCCTGATAGGTCATGAGATATGCTATGATAAGGTCTTGAGGAGATAGAGACGCAATTGGCCACTGAGCTCCAAGGCTGTATGCGCGATGCCTCTTCGAACTCGGGCCGCTGTCTTGGTTGTGAAGGATCATGATGAGGGGGTATCGGCCGCCTATGTGCAGGGCGGCCGCCTATGTGCGGGGCGGCCGCCGCTAGCCCTGCAGAATTATGCTGGACGATGCACCAGATGGTCCGTTTGTTCTCTCCCACATCCCAAGATTGGCATAACCTGCATATACTGACAAGCCAGATGCAGTCTAGACTCAGAGGGTTGCTGCATTGACAAATGCTATTGTAAGGGGTACGGGAAGTCCGGCACCGGTTCCGGTATGCAGTCGGATGTAAACATACCGGTGACCCATGCACGGTCTCTTCGCTCCGGCGAGAGGTACTGCATCCTTTACGTCCTACAAACCCCCACCATGTAAACCATTTGCGATAGCGAGCTCACGTCGTGTAGCTGTCCGGGCTTCACACAAAGGTCCGTGAGAGATACTGGATCACGAGAGGCATCTTGATGGGGTTAAGGGGACGTCTCCCATGCTGTGATAGATCCTCCCCATGCAGGTTTGTTTCAAATTGTCGAAGGCGTCGAGTGTTCAATGACCTTCATTGGCCACCTCCATATGCTTGAGCCATGTAGGAGTAGAGAATTGTGATCAAGTGAGCGAGTTCATATGAATATTCCTGAGAGGAGAGTGCAGGACCCGCGCATTCAACGGCCTGCAACGCATTCCTCAAACGGACTCAGGACCGTGATGCCGCCGAGGCGAGGCACCTTTTCCTTCTTGGGTAGGCATCAACCGGGGCCTTTGTTCCGGATTGTGAGAGGGAGAAGGGAACTTGAAGTTAAAATGTGCCCGTTTTCCACACCAATCTTGTTCCTCAAGTGCCTCTTCAACTGCTGCATCCAACCCTTCCTCACTTTACTCAAAACAGCAAGACCAATAACATGAAGTTCCTCACCACTGTTCTCCTTGTCTCAGCCTCGGCTATCTCTGTCCTTGCCGCTCCCCTTGGTAAGTCTCCCAAGTCACTTCGCCCCCAAGCCAGAGGCCAGCCCTTATTACAGGATTTTCAGACTAACGCTCCCCTTCCTGGCTCTCAGCAGGCACCATCAAGCGTGATGGATCTACCGAGTTTGACGCGGACCTTGCCGTCCTGAAGCGTGACGGCTCTACCGAGTTTGATGCGGACCTGGCGGTTCTGAAGCGTACGGTTGTGGAGACTGTGAAGAAGGACAAGGCCAAACGGGACGGTTCTACCGAGTTTGATGCTGATTTGGCTGTTCTTTGAAGGCTGAAGGGTGCCATTTCTGGGCATGGATGTGTGTCAAGGTAGATACTAGCTTGGGAGTGTTGATGGGTTCTATCAACTCGTAACGTTTCTTACTGGCGGACCGCCACCAAGGGTCAAGAGGGGTTAAAGTACCTAGGTATCGTTAAGAGTGAGGGCCTTTGAACAGAACCCAATCTTCTTTTGAAAGGTGCGAGTTATTGTAAACTAAAAGAACATGACCACTGCAATTTACCCTCATTTAACTAACTCTCCGCTTCCGAACCTCATTTCAAACAAGTACCAACACGCCTGCCTCAGTGTCGTCAAAGGACGCAGCCTCACCGTCCATAATGCCGTGGATATACGCTCACAAACAAGCTGCCGAACAACTGAGCCACCTGCATCGACGGGCACTGGACAGGGCCTCGTGATGAACGGAACTCCCGCACCGTGAATCAGTCAAACTTCATCTCCAACCCGGACCCCGTTAAACGCTAGGCCGATATATCCGCGCTTGGTCCCGAACAACTTCCTATAGAATCCCACCCCTATTGATGGGATGGACGAGTTAAATGCACCTAACCGATCCAGAACAGGAAACGACCCAAGCTTCTCGTCGCGCCCTCCAGCAGCAACTTCCGCGCGTAACCTTTGCAAGAACTTCCCGAATATGTGACCTAGTTGTCGATCGGGCTTCTGGGATATTGCAGACCCTTCGCTATTACTGGTGTACAACATTCTTACGAGTACTTCTTCGGCTTCTTCTTCCGGATATGTCCCTAATTCGCGGATCATGCGAAGACCATCATCCAGGAAACTCAGTCCGGACCCTAAAGTCTCCCAGGCGCCAGGAGCGTGCGGGTACTCAATACCGCAGCCTACGATGGTGTCAATCATGGTGTTGTATACAGAGAGTGTTTCGTAGTGCTCGGCGGGACATCTCGGCTTCTTCTGGGGGTTGGCGGGGCATGGGACTCCGTGTTGGAAGTCATCGTAGCCCTCGTTTTGGCTGTTGTGAAGTCTGCAGATCGCCCCTTTCTTCGCCATAACAGGTCGAATCGATGTGGATGGGTTGTAAAAGCCGAAACTGTCGCTCCAGTTTTTTGACATGCATGTCGCAGCGAAATTAGGAACTGTGATACAATATGGTCACCTGGTTGGCCACGTGACTCGCCACCTTCCACCACTATATTACTGGCTCTCTGCCACCCTCTCCTTTTTATCTAGAATAAGCAATTCCATCACTCTTTTGCCGAACGGCCAGAAAACCGCTCTGTTTTGTGTTCCACAGGAACCCAGGACGGTAATGGGTAGTCTTCCGTCTTCCCGCTCGCATCGCAGTTTCTGGGTCCCCAGGGGAATGCCAGCCCGGCAAAGCCTAGGAAAGTAAAGTCCGGCTTGTTGTGTGTAATTGCCGCCATGGCATGAACGAAAACATCCTTGGTGTCGGAGTTATAATCGGGGAGAATGCATCGCCCGTAGGAATCCTCGTTTGCAAGACTCAGCAGAGCGAAGATCCGGTCACGGGGGTCGGTTGCTTTATACGCTCTCAGCCTCGCCCAGAGATTGCCCAGCGGGAGGCGGCCGGCCTGGCGACCATAGTTGACCGACGTCCAAAGGTCGCTAAGTGTGGCTAAGCATATTTCTTTGTTGATTGTCATTCTCGTTACCCCTGGTGGAAGCTCCTCGGTGTCCGGTTCCCAGTCGTCAGACACCCAGTTGGCATTGCGGCCTTGGATAACTTTGAAAAGGATATGTAGAAACCTAATGGAGAAGTTGAGCCGCCCGTAATGGAACAATATGCTTTTTGCGTAGACGACGTCTTAAACCACCCAAACTCTTCGCCACCATCGCGAGCCGCTGGCACCACGGAGTCTAAGACACCCTTCGAAAAGGGCTTGGTCGTCCACCATGCGCTTTCACGTTGTGACCTCTTAGTTCATTCCGCTGACAAAGAAGCCAAAGAATCGTTGGTCATCGTCGAGGCCGTGTTCAGGGTCGTTACCATTCGCCCCGTTTTTTTCGTCCTCTTTTCTAAGATCAATGGATAAGGGTTCCCGGTCAGCGACGTTTATTTCCCAGTCTTCATCCTGTTGAAAGAAGGTATCTCGCACAGAACCGCCGCTTCTAGTACTGCTGTCGGACTCGTCGTTACTGTCGCTCTCGATGTCGCTACCATATTCGTCGACGTTGCCACCATCCAACTTTACATACACCTCAGGCATTAGGTGCCCCAGCCAGATACTGACTCTTCTAGCTGAAGCGTAGATGTCTCTCATCATCTGGACCTAGTAGAACCTTTCGACATTGTCGTGCTGGTTAATGCACACAGCGTCGATCCAAATGAACTCGGGAGGATCCTTGAATATGTGCGTGAGAAGCGCCTCGACGTTTGCTGTAATCTGAAGGTATCGCCCGTCAGAAAGCGTCAATCTCTTGGAGGGGAGATCTGTGCCCCAGCAGTATAAGACAGCTATAAAGTTATCAAAGGCCTCCTCTACCGGCAGACAGACAAGTTCGAAGATCAACCCATCCTGGGAGGTCCCCATGGTCGTTTTAAGGAGCCTGATATGGCGTGTGGTTGGAAGCTGGACATATTGGAACTCATCTGCTGCAGACGACGTTGTTTAGGTTATGCTCTGGAAATGATGGGTCGAGCCATTTGACATGGAAAACTTGAACCCTTCCGTATAGCCGCGGTGGAACACGTTCATTCCATTCTCGTCAGCAGCAACCCGATCTGTGTTTTTAGAGATGATCCGGAGAATGGACCTGCCTAGCGCGCAGTCCTGCGTTGTTGCATGGTCGCCATTTGGGATCAGCATGGCGGTGAGGAAGGCGTTAAGAGAAAGAACAACATGCGTCACGAAGGATTAGAATAACCGATAGCATCTTGAGAAAATTACGTAGCCGATTATTAGCTAGTTGAATGAACGGCATCTCGAAAGAATGGCGTATCCAACGACAAGGCGGAAAAGCTTGAAGAAATTGTTTCCTGGAGGGGTAGCTCTTCGGGACAGCAGACCAGGGGCATCGGGGCCTACCCATCCCGGAGGCAGCTCGCTGGCTGTGTTGGCAATGCAGACCGACATTTGATCTACGGCGAATGCTGCAAAGTGTGATAGTGTTTTGGGCGGATCTTTTCGTCTTCTTTAAGGGTGACTTATACGTGCAGCGACAGAGGTGGAAATCAGGCATCGTCAGGTCGGGATTGCAGGCCACCCGCAAGGTTGGCATGGCCCGTGTCAGGTCGCACCTCCATTGGAGTCTCCCATGATCCAATGGCAGCCACGTCCCAGGCTGTGCTATTCTGTGAATCAGGACGAAGAGGATTGGACGCGACAATGCAGCACGCCCGATTCCTGAACCCTCCTCTCCCAACTTCCCTCCGCAACCCACCACTGTGTCAGTCTCTGCAGTTCCCCCGCCATCTCCTCCAGCTCGCCTCCCGTAAACGTGGCCCCCTGCACTTTAAACCAGATCTTGACACCCTCCCCCGTCAAGATCATGTCACCCATCAGGAAGAAGCCAAACATCCCCCTGCTGATAACGACCTCAACAACCTCAATGTTCTTGAACTGATCTTTGGAGCTTGGCATAGTAGCCCCCACCCAGTTGAACGTCGCAATGGATGGAATTGCAGGGTAAAGCTCCGCCGACTCAGGGTCGAGGGCGTCCATGACCAGGGCTCGGGGTGCCAATGCATACTTGGTTTAGAGGGTTTACGTTTCTTGCATGCGCTGGAGAAAAGAGAGGACGGTTTCGGCTAGCTGGATGGCCACAAGATTGTTTACCGTCTGGATTGTGAGACCTCCAACATCTGAGGCAGGGTATTCTCCTGTGAGTGAGGAGATATATTAGCGCCCTGTTGATGACGGAATGAGGATGGAGAACACACCAAACGATTTCGGCAGAAAGGGCCACCGTTTTCTTTCAGACTCAACCTGCGCAAACATGGCGTGTGTGTGACCCGTCTTGTTGGCAAGGAACAGGGCCAGCGCTGCCTTGAGAGGAATCGGCGAGGTCACCTCAGGGTGAGCTTTTCTGAGCTCCAACCAGCCAGGTACATCAAAGACCTTAACCACACCGTTTTCGCCCGTCTCAGGGAAGTAGAGATCACGAGGGGCATAAGCGGGAGGATAAGATGGCCAGAGAGCGTGTTTATATGTGCCTAGATTTTGTAGCGACTGAGTGTGATACGAGATAGCGGCGCGAGCGGCAGGAGAGAACCGCAGACTGTAGTAGCTATCTGCCCATTGCTGGTAGGCAACGTGCGACCGAAGGGACTCTGTTAGTTATACAAGGGTGCTCTCGAGGTCCTCGTAGATCAGTTAGGTGAAGGTATTGTCGAAGACTGAGTGGTTAGCTGCCGTCAATTAGCCCATGCTCCTCAGGGTCTTCCAGTAAACGATGAAGGACTTACCGTTCATAACAAAGCCTACGCTACCCACGTCCTCGACGTCAAAAAGCCAAACCTTTGACAACGGACCTGGTGGGACAGCATCTGTACAGCCGGGATAGTGTTACTGCCTAGCAAACCCCACCATATCCGCGCTGGTCTTGACCGAACCTGCGTCCGCCAGTACATAACGGTAAAGGAACGCTTCGTCCAACTGCACTTGAACATGCAGAGCAAGGTTCTTATCGAGTCTCTCGGCGTCAGCCACAATAAATGACGCCATCATAAGGCTGTTCAAGAAGACTCGGTGCAGACACTGCCGCAGCTGTTGCTTCGAGACCTTATGCTTGGCGATGAGAACCATTTTTAGGTTCAGATGCCACATAGACACAACACGAAAAGACACGGCGCTGAAGTCGCTGGCGGGCATGACGGTACGGACGTCTTTCCAAGACAGGTCGCATGCCTGAGTGGCTTCTTCGACAATCTCTTTCGTTCGATCGAAGAGCGGTGGATCTTCGATCAAGTGCACCATATCTTCGATTTCTGGCGGCGCCTTCGATGTCTCTTCCTTCTTAACTTCGGCGGCAGGGCTCCCCGCAGTCGTGAAACCAGACGTTTACGTCCGTGACTGCAGCAGGACAGCCTACTCCCTAATTATCCCGCCCTATGCCAGTTCCGTCAGAGTCAATGTATTACCACCCAGCGCCTTAGCAACCCGATCCCTGACGCGCATAACAGATATGCTGTCGACAGGGAGGGTTTTAATGTAGGTTTCCGGCAGTAAATGTCTCTTTTCGTCATAAATACCAATTGTCTGCGACCAGATCCGGACGAGGTGGTCGAGAATATCCTTCTCGGCTGCCTGTCTAACACCATTTCCCCGCTGAACTTCTCAGGATGTGGCAGTGAAACAGTCTTGACCAGACGTTTCTCGCAGTATACCCTCACAAGCGCTGCAACCTTATACTTCTAGATCTTACCGACTGGCGTACGCGGATAGTCCTCCAAGCCAAGTTCCTCCAACGAAACCACCCCATCAGGGGCGCAGGCAGCGCCCATATACTCAACCACCACGTCCCGTATAGCAGCAGCCATGGCGAAGTCCACCTTCTTTTGGGTAACCAAAATAGGAACCTCCCCAGCCACGCCCTCTTCGTCAGGGGCTCCCACAATCTGGATGCCCAAGTGTCCCATCGTCGGCTCCAACAAGGCCTCGATGGCAGCCGGCGCAATGTTCTCCCCGCCTCGGATAATAACGTCCTTATACCTCCCCATCACCTAAATCCTCCCCTCTTCATCAAACTTAGCCTGATCCCCCGTATTATACCACTTCCTCCCCTCCTCATCACATAAAACCTCTCCCCGTCTTCCAACCCAACATACCCATCCACCACCCCCGGCGAACTAACATGCAACTCACCCACCTTACCAAGCGGCACCACTTCCGCTCTATCTCCCAGCTCACAGACCTTCAAACTCATTCCCTCCACCGCCCCCCCACACTTTCCTGGCTCTATTGCCTTTGTAAACGCAATGCCTGTACTAGGTAGTTTGATAGAGCGCATATAATTGGAAATTCCAATTGAGCGCAACGGTGCGTTCTCGGATGGAAAAGAGAAAACGGCAGTTAAACGGCGAAAGCGACCGTTACGTGCAGGGAGGCCGTTCTCCCAAAATTAGGCCGAGGATCGTTCTTGCAACCACGCCGGCCCACTTATGGTCACGGCAAGTATAGCCGGGACTCACCTCGGCTCAGGCGGCCCTCAGTGCGGCTCACTTCTTGCTCAGGATTTGCGACTAACACGGACTTGGCCAGAAAAAAGTGTCGGGTGTGACTATAGAGGTAAGTTCATAAGCCTCTCTTGGTTACACGGCTTCCGCCTCTTTCTCTTACGTTGAACAGACCTCTTCTTCTAGATACTATTTGACAAATCCCTCTTTCTTGCAACGGAGCTCCCTTTCTTGCAGTCGCCGGCCCTCTGTTTCCTCCAGCGGGCCATTGACAGTTACCAGCGCAACTGGCCGGTCAATGCTGAGGCAATCTAGAGCCTGCAGCAGTCTACTTCATCTGTAATCTCCCACAAACTCAACGCGCCACTCACGCAACCACCCGCCCTACCTACCGTCGCGGCCTCGCCAGCCCCAAGGTACCACATCCGGCTTAGGATGGGGTTTGATAGTAAGGTGGTTCATGGGAATTAAACGTGCCAGAAATGCACGCGAAGAGAAAGGCGAGTCTTGGATAAAATTTCTCTAAACACCCAATCCACTCCTCAGCCAGGCGCACAGCACATCTCGTTCAAAAAATAAGGCACCGATTGGACCACAATTAAAACCTTGCATCCTACACTCTCTAGGCAATCAAGCAGTACGATTAGGCTGAGAGCACCTGTATCAGTGGGTACAACACCGACTTGGTGGTGTACATTGCCCGCCGGAGGCTCTTTCTTTGATTCGGCTACTGGCAGGAATCAGACAACCCGACCTACTCCAGGGGTTAAGCGAGCCTTGGCACACCTCACCCGACCTACACCGCGCACCTCACCCGACCTACTCCACGTAGCTCACCTGACCTATCACTGAGCAATCAAGAACTTTAAAATTCCCCATGTGTAATTGAAGTAGTTGTTAAAGACTACTATCTAGAGTGTTGAAAATAAAGAAACTAATACTGGTAAGGAAAGAAGTAGTATAAAATAAGAACTAGTCCTTTTAAGCTCTGTAAGCTATTATTAACTCTATCTTCTCTTTTTCGATTTGGAGCTTCTACTCCTCCACTTTAAGGGCCTACTCTTCTTGTTACCTTCACATCTTAAATTCGGCTTTCTTACGCTGAAGGTCTTTATTAAAGGCTTCCTGGGCGTTAGAAACCACGTTTTTTACAGCGCTTTATTATAGAGATAAAGAGGTAAAGGTACGAGATGCAGTAGGGCTATTATATAATTAATAATAAATCACTGAAAGATTAAGAAGCTTTTAGTTTACTGGTGTGGCCTTTTTCTACCTTTAATAACTATTAAAAGAGGTTAAATTAAAGAGGAGGGTTATAAGGATTAGTTAGATGTTGAAATAGGTAAGATCTCTGGTAGAGAAGACTGATAGGTTCCTAATTAATCTTATTACGGTTATAGTGTGATTAGGGTAAAGGTAATACTAATATAATCCTTTATAACTTTAATATTATTAATAGGCTCTTCCTTACTTTCCTAGGTAGGCTGAGCTTTCTTCTTTCCACGCCTTTAAGTAAACTGTTTCTTCTTTTTATAATCTTTCCGCTGTTAAAGCCTTATATAAAGTTAGTAATTAGATACTTGAATAATTAGAGAGTTTATACTTATTTTCGTATTATTATTAACTTATTACTCTATAAGGTTTATATTACGATAGCTTTTCTAAATCCTATACTTTTTAAAGACGTAAATTAAGGTTAGATTATTACGACCTGCACCCGACACAGGCCTCGAGAGGACTGGCGTGGGTTAAGACAGAACGTATGGCAGGACGCTAACAGGTAACGGGCGTTCTAAAGACGGCTTGTTAAGCTAGCACTCTTAGACGGGGGTTTAATGTCACTGTAAGTCGCTGTCATTATAATACATAGAGGTGAGTCTAAACAGTAAGATATAAATGAATAATTAAATATTAGCGTGAGGAATTAAAGTCCCTCACGGTGGTTATGGGTATAACCATAGCTATTTATACTAACTAACTAGGGGGTACTTTATACCTTACTTATAATACCGTAAGTGCTTATTATGTAAGCACTTTACACCGTGTAAGCGTTCTGCTTATGAGGTTTCTCCTACTTATAATACAAGCATTTAGCATATTATAAGCAGTACCTTATTAGTTATAAGGGTTTTAAGTCTTTACACCCCTAGCCTAATGCACCTGGATGGTGTACACCGTCCTCCCACACTATTCCTTCTATAGGGGAATTATCAGGCCGCCCCAGCTTAAGTGACGGCCTGTAGGGTCGTCACACAATTCCCCCTCTTTAACATTCTTTTTCTATAAAGAACTTAAGAGGTAAGTTTTTTCCTTTTACCACTTCACTATGTAATAAGTGTCTGGCTCCTGGGTCTTAAAACGGGAATAGGGTAAAAGCACTAACCGCCGCTTAAACCTTACAGCCTACACATACGTGTTTAGTAGCGAAATGTCCCTTTATTCTTTTTATAAGTCTGCCGTCCCTCTGCTTGTCTACCGGGTTTTAAACTGGTCTGACAGTTATAACCACTGTTTAGAGAGGCACCGGCCTTCCTAATGTAACGCTTTTAATGTTAATAAGGCGAAGTTAAAGGCTCTCTTTATTAAAAAACAGGACCTTAACTTATAAGTTAAGTTTGTAGCTTAATAGCTTTATAAGGCCATTATTAAGCTTTAAAAGGCGTTAGTGTGTTTAACACGTCTTTACAAGTAGCAGTCCCGCCTTAAGGACCGGGTTGTAAAGGCGTTTAGTTGTGAAGTGGAGTTATTAGAGTTCCAGGAGAGTAAGGAGGTTAAGCTGGACGCCCCTCCTAAAAACGTAGAGTCTTTTAACTGGGGGAACTTTCTAGCGGGGTCTCTGTAGCGAGTGGTTACTTTATAACTTAGTTTATAACTTCCTTTTCCTAGTGAGAGGTTATGGGTTTAAGTCCTATAAGGACTCTTTATTATTTTTCTTTTTACTAACTTTCTTTCAGCGTTTATTTTTCGTATAAGGCTTATCGGGAGCTCTAGAGGCCCGGCCTCCTTATTAGGTCTAAGGTCCTTATAACCCTGGCCAGGGTCTTAATAAATGTCCTTCTATACTTATTAAGGAGTTTCCTGCCACTTTTTAGGCTTTAAGTCCTATGGTGGTCTTACTTTTCAGTATAGTAATTTAAATATTAAACCTTATCTTATTCTTAATTCTTATCGTTAGTTTTAGTTAGTCTGGATTCTTTTAATAGAACTCTGTAATCAGGTCTAGGCACTTAAGATTTTTAACTGGCTTTTATAAGTTGCTTTTAAGGCCGTAGTCTAGCCACTTAACGAGATATTTAAACGTGTTCTTTCCCTTCTGTAAATCTACAACTTCCTTAACGTTATACTTATCCTTATCAGCGTTAATCTTAATCTTCTTTTCTAAAGGAACTCCCTTTAAGGCAGGTTTTAAAAGTGAGATGTGAAAAACCTTAATCTACACCTTTATGCTGGCGGGTAGGTCTAGTTTGTAATTAAAGGTGGCGACTTTTTTCTTAATTCGGAACAGTCTGTACCTTTTAAAATCAAGCTTTTTATTAAGCCGTTTCAAATACAGGTTTTATAAAAAAAGGTAAATATAATCCCCCTTTTAAAAAGTCAGTCCTTTAACTTATTTACTATTATAATAAAGTCCTTTTTTAAGCACTAGCTACTTAGTTCGGTATTTATTAGTAAACTTCTTTATTCGTTTACGTGTAAACTTAAGTTTAGCTTATAAGTGGTTATATAATTCTTACATCCAGTTTATATAAACTGCGGCTTAGAGGGTGCTGGTAGGCGGGCCTTAATAGAGTTTAGGCTCTTTACCGTAGTTAGTGAAGAATGGTAATACACCTGTTAATTTAACTGGCGTTATATTATAAGTTATCTATACTGTTAGTAACAGCTTAAGCTAATTATCTTATTTAAAGTTAACGTAGGTTTAGAGATACATTATAAGTATTTAGTTAACTTACTTTATTTAACTGTCCGTTTATAAGTAAAATGTTATTAAAAGCTTACTCTTCACACTTATTCTTTATATTAATCCTTATTAGAATTTTAACACGATTAGCTTATCTTAATCTGTAACGATATTATTTAGCTAAAGGTGTCGTGAAACCACCTTTTTCTTAAAGATATAAGTAAGTTACTTTACTGTTATGTTCTTTAAGGTTAGTAGAAAGTAGGCCCATTTTATTAATCTATTAATTACTACGAGGATCTGGTTATAAGTAACTCTTATAACAGGGTCTTTAGATTTTAAAATCCCAGTAATAAAGTTAAGTGAGATTAAACTCTATAACGCTTATAATACAGGGAGTGGTTTAAAAAGCTTATAAGGTTTATAATGTCAGTTCTGCTTTTAATAGCAGATATCACAGTTATTAACCACTTCCTTAATTAACTTCTTTATTCCTAGGAAAACGTACGCCTGTTAGGCCTGTATAAGAGTTTTAGCTTAGCCTATATATCCTTTAAGTTAAGACTTATAGACTTATTAAGTGTATTCCTTTTATTTATTTAGGTTGTAAATATACGGTTTCTCTTAGTACCAGAGCCTTACTTCTGGTTTAGGTGTGCCGTTTACGCCTTTTAATAGCTGTTTTAGCTAATAACTAGTTTTATTATAATTTAGATATATTGGGCACTCCTTCCCATAATCCTACATGTGCCCTAAGAAGTCTCCTAACAGGCACTTATATTTACAGGTTCCTTCCACTAGCCTTTTTACTTAAAAGTCTTATTATTATTAATGGATATTATACTTTATTTATAAGTTTATGTAAATGTTAATAATTTATTTTAGCGTTTAGTTATCTAATACTTATAATATGTGTTCTAACGTGCTGTTTTTTACTTTATTAAATATGGTAATAAGGGCCAGGACTGGATTAGTATCCTTATAGTCCTATCTCTGATTAAGAGTATTAACTTACCTATTATCTTTTCCTTTAACGTAGTGAATTTAGAAGTGGAACGGGGTTATTAATTCTGCCTACTGTGCTTATTATAGGTTAAGTTCCTTTATTAAGAAGTACTAGAGGTTATTATGGTTTAAGAAGACCTGGACTGGTTCCTTTATACTACTTAAATATAATACTTACTTAATAAAGCATTAAATAATCGTTATCAGTTCCTTATTATAGATTAGATATTACAAGGCTAAGCCGTAGATTCCTTTTAATAAAAAGGTAATTAGGTGGCGTTTCTTATTATCCTAGACTTAGCTAAGTTCTCTACCGATTACGAACTCTAAAAAGTCTGTCTTAACTTAGAAAAGCTTTAAGAAATTAAGGAGGGCTAAGATTAATGCTGTAATAAAGGTGTGTTTAAAGTCTTTAAACGCCTTTTACTATTTATTAGTCCACTTAAACGGCTTTCCCTTACCTGTAAATTTATAAAGTGGTTTTACAATTTTTATAAAATACCTGATAAAATAGTAATAAAAGTTTATAAAGCCGATAAAGGTTTATAACTCTTTTTAATTCTTTAAAGTAGGTTAATCCTTAATTACCTTTATCTTCTCCAGTTATATTTTAAGCTTTCCAGAGGTTACCTTAAACTCTAAATAGTTTAATTTTTAAACGTGGAAATAGCTTTTCTTTAGGTTTACTGTTAGCTTTACCTTTTTAAAAGTTATTAAAACCTATTATATATACTTTTAATGTTCTTTTAAAATTTTAAAATAGATTAAAACGTTATTTAAATATATAAAGATAAACTTATTAAGGAAGGGGTAAAGGATATTGTTAATAAGGCTTTAGAAAGTTACGGGGGCGTTTGTTAATCCTATTAGTATAATATAGTATTAGTAATACCTGTTATAAGTTTAAAAGGCCGTCTTATGTTTATCCTCTTCCTTTACTTTAATGTGGTTAAACCCTATAGGGAAATTAAGACTGGAGAACTAATTTATTTTAGTAATCTGTTCTTAGATTTTTATAATAAATGGTAATGGGTAGCGATTTTTAATTATATCCTTATTTAACATTTAGTAATTAATAACTATATATAACTTACTATCTCCATTCCTTAAGATAAATAGTATTAGGTACCCTGTTAGGGATTAGGACTTTATAATAAATCTGTTTTTTAAATTTTTATTAATGTACTCCCTTAAGGCTTTTACCTGTTAAGGGTTTAAATGGTAGGGCTGGAAGCTGTAAAGCTTCGCTCCCAGCTTTAACTTAATTTTATAATCCTATAATCTGTAATCTGGTAATTATAATATCTTCTTTTAAAACAGGGTAAACTTCTTATACTTTACAGGTACTTTAAATAAGTCGACTTCTTCGCTTATTTATAAGTTAGCTTCTTACTTCTTTTTACCTTTTAAATTATTATTTAAGTAATACGGTAGACCTTTTAATCCTTTAACCATTTTAATAAACTTAACCTAAACCGTACTTAATTTTAAGGGTTTAACATACTTTTAAATACTTTATATATCTTTAAAGCGGTTTAGTGCCTTTTTAACTTTCTCTAAATAGTAATTACAGCTAGGGGACTTATTAAAGGTGAGGTGGCTACTCTTTTAGTTAATTACAGGGTTATACTTTTCCAGTTAGGGTAAACTTAGGATTATATTATACCTTATTATTAATGTAACGTTAAAGTCTACTTATTATTTATCCCCGTCCACTTTAATTAGGAGTGGTAAGTAATGGGTGACTTTACTGTTATTATATTAGTATAGGCTTCCTTCTCTATTTTAAATAAGAATAGCCTTTTTATACTCTTTATTAAGGAGTTTCCTTTAATTAATTAATAAAGGGTATATTAAGTTAAAAGCACTTTTATTATTAATTACTGCTTTTACTTTAAATAACCTCCCTTTTCCATCTGTTATGTTAATATTAATAGAATAGTGCTTATACTCCTTTATTATCTAAATTATAGTAATTACCTATCCTTAAGGTTTTATTTAGCTTAACCTTTAAGTGCCTCTCCTTCTTTTTAAGGTTTTTACTAACTAGTAAACTATTAGTTTCTAGCCCTTTTAAAGGGCCTGTAACCTTTTCCCAATTCCTTTTAGAAAAACAGGCAGCTTTAGTAAACCTGGCGATTAACCTTCTTTAAGTTCTCACACCTTAACGTCCAGTTAACTTTAAACAGTATAATGTTTTAGAAGTCTTTAACTAAACGATAATACGTTTTATAAAACTGGATTATAGTAATGTCTTTTTACTTTTAGATTTACTAATAGTCTTCTCATTTCTATTATTCTCAGGCTTTTCCGTTAAGGTGTAATAAGTACGTTATAACTAGGCAGTTATTAAACACTCCCCCTTACTAACACGTAGTGGGAGCTTAGTTAACTATAGTAACCTTCCACTTATTACTAGACTCCCTTATTAAAGAGTAGGAAACTTAGTAATAGGCTAGTTCCACCTTTACTTTAATAACAGTATAGTCCCGTTTCTATATGCTTAGGAAATGGTTATAAAGGGCTTTAGGTTTATAATGCTGGTTAAAAGCACAGTTGTTGTATATGTAGTTAATCTATAATATGTCCCTATAGTTAAGGTGATTAATGTTAATTACAGGTGTTATAATTATAAAGTATGGAATGGATAAAGTGGCGCCTTCTTTCCTCTCTTCTTCCACTTACCTCTATGTATGTTATTTTTCCTACACCTTTTCTTAAAACTTAGGTAATAATAACTTAATTTATTCTTTTATAAAACGGTCTTCCCTAATAAGGCGATATTTAAGTTAATTAGTAAAGTGAACTCTGTTATAAAGTTATAACCTGATTTTTATCACTTTATCTTTTAACGTTACAGTAAGACCTTTAACCTGTAAGTCCTTTATTTCGTTTACTAACTTTTAATGTTTTTCCTTTAGCTCCTAGATCCTTTATTAATATATTTACTTTGTGCCTTTTTAGGGAACCTTTAAGGTACTGGTCTAAGGCACATTAGCCTTAATACAGGGCAGTTATTTAAGCTGTCCTTCTTCTAGGGAGGTAAGGGTGTTAATCCACTTAGCATACTTAAAGTGTTTAAAAGTCTTAAGGGGTACTGTTAAAAAGAACTTCCATTTCTCTAGTTTGATTCTCTTAACTTACTCTCTTTCACCTTTTAAGGCTTACTTTACCATTTAGGTAGCCTAGAGGGTTAGTTTTTTAACTCCTTTTATTATCTTAGTGATTTTTAAGTTAAGGTCCTTTTTAAACTTCCTTAGTTTTTAAGCCTATAAAGTGAGGTTTTTAAAACCTGTAATAGCTAATTAGAACATCTCTTTTTAAAGTCAGTCTTTTATAACCTATACCTTTAATAGTTTTAAGTTTCCACTTTAAAGTTAATCTTTTATAACCTGCTCCTTTATAGCTAACTCTTTTAAGACACCCTTAAGGATTAGGTACATTACGTCTTAAAGTTCTTCTTCTTTTTCCTTATCTCCCAGGTTACACTTATTTATCCAGGTGTAATCCTTTTTATTACCTGCTAACCTGATATAAACATCTCTTAAGTTAAACCTGATATACTTCCCTCCTTCTAGGACAGGTTTTTAATTAACTTACTTTAGTGACAGGCATTACTATGCTATATGGCCTTTCTTATTACAGTTAAAGCATTAGACCTACGATAAGTCTTTAAGCTGCTTTTATTACTGTTATCGTTAAGGCTTATTACAGTTAAGTTAATTTTAGCAGTTTATTATATTAATGTCTATTAGTTTAGGATAGTGACCTATTACGGTTAACTGGTTCCCCTTCTTTAATTTACTTAATTAGTAAGGGGTCCGTTCCTTTTAGAAGTTCTTTTAATAATAGTGATTATAATATTAATTATTAGCCTTAATAATTATTTTAATTAACTCTTAAAAACAGTCCGGTTAGTCCTTTTAATAAAGGTCTCCAGTAACGTGCTCTTTTAAACCACTTTAAAACAGCATTACTAAGGCTTTTTAACTAAGCTTAATCTTTATTACTTCCAGTTTAAAGTGTGTGGAGAACTTAAGGATTAAGGACGTTTATCTTAAGGCTATAAGGCACTGTTTAGCCTGTTTAAGGGCATTTAGTTTTTTAAACTCGGTTTAGAGTTAGTTAATAAATATGTTAAAGTTGTTAAAAAGGGCTTATATCTCAGAGGCCTCCTTTTATACTCTGTTTATAAAAAGGTTATTAATTATCTTTATATGGGGTTTATACTAGTAAGTAGTTACTTTATCTAGTAAGGCTTTAGTAAACCTAACCTTTCCTTCTTCTTTAAAAAACTACTTGTTGTAGTAAGTAATATAACTCTGGAGCTGGGTTATCTAGGACTCTAGTTATATAAAGTCTCCCTTAAAGCGTAAGGGTAGAGGGAGCTTTACTCGTTTCTTTTATAAGCCCTTAAGGTTGTTATTTTCCAGCTTAATTACGTTAAGTCAGGTTTAAAGTTTCTTGATAAGATTAATATAACTTTTAATATCTCTGGGGAAGGCCTTGTTAAGTTCCTTAACCAGTCCTTACTGGTTAAGGTTTAAGTCTTTAAGGCGTGTAGCTAACTTGTTAATAATGGGGAGTTAAGGCTGGGCTTACGCCTTTTTGATCTCCTTACCTTTTCTAGAGGTTGATATATTAGTAGGAGGAGGGAGGTAGTGTTTGGGAGTTTAATAAACAGCGTTTAGAACTGAGACGCTAGTATTGTATTATAACCTGTACTTAATATAGGCCTTAAGAGGACTGGTATAGGTTAAGATAAAACGTATAACAGGACGCTAACAGGTAACGGGTGTTTTAAAGACGGCTTATTAAGCTAACACTCCTAGACGGGGGTTTAATATCATTATAAATTGCTGTTACTATAATACACAGAGGTGAGTTTAAACAGTAGGATATAAATAAATAATTAAATACTAGCGTGAGGAATTAAAGTCCCTCACAGTGGTTATAGGCATAATTATGGCTATTTATACTAATTAACTGGGGGGTATTTTATACCTTACTTATAATGCTGTAAGTGCTTATTATATAAGCACTTTACACCGCGTAAGTGTTCTGCTTATGAGGTTTCTCCTGCTTACGATGTGAGCACTTAACATGTTACAAGCAGCACCTTATTAGTTGTAAGGGCTTTAGGTCTTTGCACCCCTGGCCCAGTGCGCCTGGACGGTGTATACCGTCCTCCCACACTGTTCCTTCTACGGGGGAATCATCGGGCCGCCCCGGCCCAAGTGACGGCCTGCAGGGTTGTCACATAGATACTCTTTATTTAAGTGTAAGTTAAAGCGGATTAAATTTAAAGCTAATATATAACGTTTGCTTTAACGATACCCTGCTTTATAGCTAATTATAGTAAATTAGATTTAAAATTTTATATTAAGTTAATAAATAATTAGTATACCTTTAACGTTATTAATATATAAAGATAAGAAATCCTAATCTTTATTACTTATTAGAGAGTAGTTACGAATTAAAGACTGGTAAACTTTTAAAAAGGCTTTATTCTTTACTTAATTAAAAACCTTTTAGCTATATTTTTAATTAAAATCTATTACTTTATTAATACTACTTTAAGAGTGGTTAAGGTAAAGTTATAAATACTTTGTATAGTAACTAGCTTATGCTTAAAAGTAACCTTATTAAGTGTATTTAGTAATGCTATTATCTTTTAATAAATTAAATTAGGAGCAGTTAAAAACCCCTTATTAAGTACTTCTTATATGTTACATTAATAATGAATATAGTAAATTTATTATTATTTGTCTTACACCGTAGGAGCTGAAAGCTCCGCCTGTGAGGGCAAGCGGTCCCTTTACTGCTAACTATCTACTATCGGGGCGTGGTCGGGGCGTTTCCACCCCGCCCACTCTTCTGTTTATCCTACTGAAATATATGTGGTTTAGTCTCGACTACTAAACGTGGTAACAGGTTATGGGGTTGGTGCCTTATGCTGGTGTGTGTTATAAGTAAGATGGGGGCGTGAGCGGGTCGTTCTCGGTTCTGCTGCGCTCACGCCCCTTAGCCGTGATGGCTCGGAGGTCCTACGTCACCTCCTTTTTCGTCTGGGGTAGAAAGGGAGACCCTTTCGGCCCGGGGTAGCTCTCCGGGGTTTGACCGGGACCGAGGCGCTAACGGCTCGGGGGTAACTCTGTGATGTCTCCCCCTCTTGGTCCGGTCTTTTTCACACCGCTCCGGTTATCGCCGGTTTGTGGTTCTTTGTTCGTCATAACTTTCGGTTCTGCGCTCTGCTGACTCGCTTCCTTCGGGCCGTTATCGCTTCGTTCCTTCCGTCCGGGGTCGCCGGCGTGGCCGGCTGACCTCCGTGTGCCTCCTCTGGTGGCCTCGTGGCTTCCATCCAACCTTTTTGTTGAGGCTGGCTGGCCTTCACGGTTCTTACGGCTCCGCTCTCCAACCTCTATAAATTCTTCCTTCCTCTCCGGCCTTCCTCTAAAACTTTTCTTCCTTCAACCACTAACTTCCTCCTCCCAAGCTTCGAGCCTTGCGCGCCCTGTAATCGCCTCTCTATAGTAAATTTAAAGCGTATAGGTTTAGTGGTAAAGGAAGTTAAAGTCAGAGTGGCTAGTAAGATTTATTAAAAACTAACTCTAACTTAAAATAAATTAGCTTTAAGTAAACTTTAAGTTAATAACTGATTACTTACTAATAATAACACCCCATCTAGCGTTAACGGTAATTTTAATAAACGAATAAGGGTTTTAATTACCTAAATACTTTAACTGGAGCTTATAGCTAGAAATCCTTTATAAAATAAGGAAATATTTAGTGAATAGAATTTTAAACATCTTATTAATATTAGAATTAGTAATTACTTAAGTAAGTATTACACTTAAAAGTAAAGTCAGTGACTTAATAGGGAATTATATAAGTTAAACATTATTTATTTCACTAAAGAGTTTTATTATAATAGGTAATAATAACCTTATTTTTAAATAGCTCCTTAAGGTGCTTATAATTTATGTTAATCTTAAAGGTCCGTACCTTGCCTTACTTTTAAAGTTTAATTTAGTTTTTATAGAAAAGAATAATTAGAAAGTTAATATTATTATTATGATAATACTAAATATATTATAAAGAGTTAAAAATTAAACCTAAAGTGTATATTAGTTTACTTACTGCCTTTTTAAAGCTAACGTCCTTATAATACATTAGGTACTTTACCTTAATTACACTTTATACTGAGTTAAGTGGAAAGTGAAGAAGTTATTATTTTTTCAGCAGATATTACAGGTAGGTGTTATTATTAAGGTTAAAGTGTAGGTTAGTAAGGGTTTTACCCTAATGTAGTTTTATAAACTACTGTATAATAATGTTTTACTTAAAGGTTCTTATAAGATAAAGTTAGTAATTATTTATATATAGAAAAGAAATATTAAATAATTTACGTAACTTTAAGGATAGATTATTAATTTGTAAGATAAGATTTTAGATATCTTAAATTACTTATAATAAGGTAACCTTTAATGGTGGAGGTAAATAAAGGTGAATTCTAGTAGAAACTTACAGTATGTAAGGGTATTTGTTTTGAACTGTTAGAATTAGAATATAGTAGTGGAAATAAACTTTACAGCTTAGTTAAATAATATTAACGTTATTAGGGGTCTGTAGGTGGCTTATGTTTAAATTTAGATTAAATTAGTAAAACTGTTAAATAGAAGTTAAACTTTAAACATATTATAACGTGTTATCTTTTGATCGTTATAGTTAAATATATAGTAGCCTTTTAAGTTATTAAAGGTTTAATTATTATTATTAATAAATAAACTAATCTTATATTAAAAGGCTTTAAACTTGTAAAGGATTAGCTTTTTATAATAAGTGTTTACAGAGCGTTTATATTCGTTTTTAACCATATCTTTAATGTTAAAATTTACATACTGGATTATATTATAATATCTATTATCGAAATTCTATAAAGGTTAGTTAAAACTGATAAATTAAGGTAAATATTAAGTAAACTTACATGTTTAATTATAACTTATTTACACCTTTATATTAAGTAGTAAGGTTTAGTAACAGGAGGGTAAGGGTTAAGAGAAAGCTCCTTAATAGCACTTTCTCCCCTATACGCCTTACTTTTTTAAAAGCTTTAAATTACTTTAAAAGCTTAAGATAATACTTCCTTAAAGGGATCTTAATAGATTAAGGATTATACCTGTTTTATATATACTTAAAAGCTAGATGTAACCTTTTAGTAAGGTTATTAAAACTAAGAGTTTAAAAACCTATAAGCTTTATAACCTGTATATTAAAAAGTTTATTAATTATAAGTAACATTATTAAGGAAATCTAATATAGTAAGTTTATAAGGGTAGGACTTTTTTAAGCAGTATTAAACTTAGATTAAATTAGTTTAAAGTTTAATAAAGGTATAAGTAGTTTACGAATATTAATAAAGCTTTTAGGCCTTTTTAAGGCTGCCTTTAGAATAGCTCTAAGTAGAACTATATATATTACATTACCTTAGCTAGTTTTAGGGTAGTCTGGAAGGTTTATAGTGTAAATAACTTTATTTATATATATTATATAAAGTTAAAGAAGTGGCTAGCCATTTCTTCCACGTATTATAGCTGAGATTAGGGTTTGTTAGGGTTTTAACGCTTAATTTATCCGCTAAAGTAGATCTGAAAAGAGAATAGATAGTAATTAGTTATTAATATTCTTTTAAGTAGTCTTATTAACATTATCTAAGAGAAACACTTTAAATAACTGTTTTTTAAAGGTTAAGATATTACTTAAAGCTATATATTTAATTATTTATAGCTTTAGATCACCTTTATTAAAAGTTAAAGGGATTATTAGTAAAACTGTATAAAAGAGTTAGAATTAAATTAATAAGGGATAAGTTACGTATTATACTTATAAGATTTAGTGTAATTAAGGTTATTTTCTTACTTTTCATTACTGTAAGCTTTAGTTACAATGTTAAGTTATAGCTTTATAAATAAGTGTAAGTTAAGGTTGTTAATAAGGGTTTTTTAACTGCTTTATAATAACACATTATTAACAGCCTTAAACTAAGTAGAGGATTTAAGCTGGTTAATAGATTTAACGTTAATTAACTGAGGTAAGGGGCTTTAAATGTTTATAGGGTTTAAGGGCATAATAAAGCCTCCCTTAAGGGGGAGGGTACTTACTTTTATAATAGGAAAGAAAGTAAAGTATCTGATAAATTAAGATCTTATTAGGGAGTAATTTAGAATAAAAATACGATTTAAAGGTGAAAAGAAGAGTAATAAAGGTAGGGAAGGTAATTCTATATATATAATATAATTAATGTAAAACCTTAACCCTTTTAAAACCTTTTTCTATCTACTTATTTTATACTCTGGTATCTTTTTACTCTCTTTTTTAAAACTAAAGATAAGGAGTAAGAGGAATTAAGGAAAAATCTGTAATTAAAAGCTTATTTATTAGTTTTACATTATTAAAAATCTTATAAGTTGTAAAAGTTATAAAGATAAAAGTAAGCTTTCTATATATTAATATGTGGGAGAAAAGGTTAGGAATAAATTAAGATTTATTTTAAATGTAACGTTTAATTAAGTTACTTATAGAATAGGTTATGTAAGTTAACTTATTAGTATTATAATAAGTTAATTTTAATTAGTTAGTTAGTATATGACGGATTATTACTGTAATAATTTAATACATCCTTTTATAGTTTAGCTAATAAAGTGGTAAGTAATGCTGTAGTTTATTTTACTAATTATTATAAATGTAATTATTAATGGGAATTATATAAAAGGGTCTGGATTTAGTTATAAACTGTTAGTAACAGCACCAGCTATTTTAAAGGCTATAATAAATTAAGGTATAAGCTGTTAATAATAGAAAAAGTATTAGTAAAAAGCTTATAATTATTATTAAAATAAGTATAATTTATATTATAAATTTTAATAATATATTACTATTATAAAGGCTTATATAATTATTATAAGAGTTTAAATTAAATTAT
>Ga0247770_1000751_pt1 | contig 30217 bp, 28 predicted proteins | sample UWRJL136409B6_FD_179943 | JGI IMG/M metagenome (GOLD analysis project Ga0247770, IMG submission 179943) | Plant litter microbial communities from Arlington Agricultural Research Station in Wisconsin, United States - UWRJ-L136-409B-6 | ecosystem: Environmental > Terrestrial > Plant litter >... | reverse complement strand
CTGGGGAGTGGAGCCTGATTTGGAGGGGTGGTTGGAGGGGAGGTTTAGGGGAGAGGAGGAGAGGAAATTGGATTATATCTTTGACTGTGTGAGGAGGCAGATGTTGTTTGATCGGTTGCTAGGGTATATAAAGGAGCGGGGCAGGTTTGTGAGTATTGTAGGGGGTAGGACGCAGGGGATTGTGCCATTTGTGAAATAGCCGAGGCAGCCCAGAACTGTGAACCCCTCGCTCAGTCTAGCTCAGTCTAGCTCAGGCCAAGGCGGCAACTGCTCAGTTCCGAAGAAGGAAAGGGAAATTCGTGGTGTCGATTTTAGGGTCGTGAACTGGCTGTTTCTGACGTCCACTCCCGCGCCCTTGTCCAGCAGCAAATTCAGAAGGGCCAAATTGCCTCCGCAGACTGCCCAACCAAGTGGCGTGTGGTCAGACACATCGTCTGGGTCCACAGCGGCTCCTCTGTCTGCAAGCGTCTGTACCATCTCTTCCTCGCCCCTCTCTGCCCAGGATAGTAACGACCTTTCTCCTCCGGGGCTGGATCCGAAACACTCGGCGGTGGCTTCGGAATTAATAACCTTTCGCCAAAGATCTCCTAGAGTTAGCATGTAATTAGGGATCCACATGACATGGTCTAGCCAACACGTGGGAACCAGCGTTCAGTATATTGTCTTCATTGATGCAGGAGTATTTGGTCTATCAACTTTCAAGAGAGCTGAACGATACCGACGGGAATAATAAGGAATAGAAATGATTCACTTACAGTGTAAAAATGAAACTGCTCTGCCGCGGTATGTGGGCGATATTTGGCCGCATCAGCCAGTGCTTTGCCCATCCTGTAGTCAAGATGCTGGCGAGACCGCAATAACTTCAATGCGAGTTGTCGAATGCTGCTGGATGTATCCATCGAGTTGATGATTCTGGATGCTGCAGCCACGGCTCGTATTTGTAGAACAACCGAAGTAGAAACGCACGTATCGAAAACACCGTAGTTCATGTAGGTGACAATAACCTCACCTATAGCAAGCTGCGCAGAAGCATAGGTACACATTCCACCCGCACCAAGAAGAAACTGTTTGACACTGTGATGTACCAGTTTCACAGTGAGTGTTTCTTCTTCAACAATTACCAAGTCGCCGCATAGGGCCAATGTTGAGTATATATCCTTGATAGACCGCGACGGATTCCACGTTATGTTGGAAGGTGTAACACTCAGAGCCTCGCGGAGCTCTTCAGTGGTCAGTGGTCGTCGAGCAGCGATGACGAGCTTGAATATTCGTTCTTGATAATCTTGGCCGGCCTTTCCTGCTTTTCTGATGATCCGATCAAACGTCTCTGGCAGGTTTTTGGGGAGACCTGCGATCGCTTCCCGAATGGCCTCATCCGTCTTAGCAGCAAAGAGGGACTTGATCTGCAGAGCAGCCCACAGAAACATTCCCTGAGTACCCTGCAGAAGAGCATCCTCGATTTCGAGAACGATTGCAAGGTCGCCAACCTTCAGCTTTGCCGACTCAATGCCTTCCTCCAGCTCCGCACTGATGTAGCCAACAATGTCTGGGTTGTCATCAGGAATCACGATAGTGTGCGGTTGTGTGAACAGTGATGGGGACAGCACCAAACGGCTCTCCGCCCCTTCTCTGAACGAAACACAGAGCAACAGCCTTAACCTACTTTAGAGGTTTTAGAGGAATTAGACCAAAAGCTCTACCTCCTTCTCCTCACACTCGTCAAGCCCATCAACCAAGATGTAAGCCCAGGTATCGTTAGGTAGAAAGCGGCCAAGAATTCCAAGAATCTGTTCAGGGTCCATCGCCTGAGCGGTTTGACCGATCTGTAGCTCCGCGTGAAGAAGTAGGATTGGCCGCAATAGCTGTCGAGCCAAAGACCCAATAACAGTACTTGCTTTCAAGCTCTCCGAAATATCGTGGCGACAGAAGAAAAAGGCGACAGGAACGCCAGAATCCAGGATGTGAAGGTTGAGGTCGTCAATCATGTTGGCCAATAACACAGATTCTCCCTAGTACACATTCTAATTAGTGTCTCGCCATCAGGGTGGATGTCATAACCGGGCTGTTTTCATGAGCCAAGTCTACGTACCGATTCCAGTTTCCCCGAAATCAACAGGGTGGACGAATATTGCCTCGTCTTCCACTCACCATACTCAGGTACGCGCTGGAACAGGGTCGCATTCCCGGTTTTTCGAATCTCCTTCCAAGACGTCTCGTAATCATATGTCGAGCAAGAATCCAAGACTTGGGCCCGGTTCATTAACTTCTGACGGTGTGTCTCCGAGCTCGAGAGCTTGAGCAACGCCTTGATACCGGTGCTTTGTGGATCTATACTTTCGCTCATCAGGAAGCCAACTTCTTCCTTCACGGCGCCAGCCCATCAAGCAAGGTCCGATTCGAAGCTCTTCATCTCCAGGTTGCTGGTAAAGGATACAAATTGGCCGAGCATAGACTTCTTGGTCATGGCCAACAGATGGTGGCAGAGCTGCACAATGACTATGAAGTACTCGGAAAGGTGTGACTGGAGGACCCTAGAGCGGGAATGAAGCTATGCCATTTGCTGATACCGAGGGGCAGAACGACCCGCGGCCATAAGAAGAGATGATATCTTTTCGAGATATGAGGAGTAGTTGACCAGAGACTGAGGATATGTCAGCATAGTTGGGGCAGAAATCGCGGTCTGACCTGGAGAACAAGGTTGGTCAGGTCAAAAGAACTAACAAGTCGTGTGAGGCGAACCAGGGACCAGACTCCGCAAGCAACAATTTTTTGCGATCCGCCGATGATTACGTCCCCGAGGGACGCAAATTACTGTACTGCCTGTAGCACGTTTGTAAAACGGGGACCGAAACACCTCCCGCCGCCGAGTTTCCTGGAGGTGCCGCGGTCCATCTCGGCGGTAAGACGCATGACATCTTGGGCGTCTGGGGGCGAATTGAGGGAATGCGACCTCTGCGCACGAAAAGCGGCCTTTTGCCCTGGGGCGAGGTCGGCCTCGAAGAGCGACACGGCTTGTGCCAGTCGAATCTCTGCCTTCATCGGCGCTGCATTGCCCAATGCTGAAGACACGGCGGAGGCCATGGTAGAAACTATCGTGCAGTCATGGGCATCGACAAGAGGATGATTTGAAGGCGTCAATTGCGGACAGCAGGTGGGGAAAGCTGCCTGAGTTGTTGCGAGGTACGAAGTAATTGCGGCTGAGTGCCCGGCCGACTGCCGGGTGTCATGCTGAGGAATGGCGCAGCACGGCCACCCTTATTCGTCGGAAGCACCCCTAAGTGCACTGCAAGTGCCAGGAGGTGGCGGTCCCGGGGGACTCAGAGTCAAAAGGAAATGCAATGCCCTCCGCTCTCCCCACCTTGTCCTCCAGGAGTCCAACTTGTACATCGTGAACAGTTGCGAGCCCCAACATCCCAGTCTATTGTCTTGCTATATCCCTCAAAAGATCGAATTCGAGGCTGGTTAGGACTGTCTGCACCTCTGACTGCCACTGGCAAGCCTCCATCGCATCACCTAAGCTAAAAAGTCTTATCGAGGGGGAGCGCAATTTCAGTGTAACGCACTAGGCCGCTTCCGGCAACCACCACCACCAATAACCCTCTCCTAGTAATCGCCGTAATCAGCTGCGCACGGGCCAATAAGTCGCCGTGGATAAGCTTTTTTCCACTTATCAGAGCCCCCTGATTTCCAACCACTTCCAACCCCTGTATTCCAAACACGAGCCACCTACCAACCCCTCTATTAACGCGCCGTACCACGCTCCGCCACCACCAGCGTTATCGCCACCACCACCATTACCACCACCATTATCACCATGGCCGACGGATTATACGCAGCCGCTAAAGGCCGCGCTCAGGAGGCGCGGAGAGCCGGCCTGCAAGTGAAGAAGGACGTATTACAACCTGCACCCAACACAGGCCTCGAGAGGACTGGCGCGGGTTAAGACAGAACGTATGGCAGGACGCCAACAGGTAATGGGCGTTCTGAAGACGGCTTATTAAGCTAGCACTCCTAGACGGGGGTTTAATGTTACTATAGGTCGCTGTCACTATAATGCACAGAGGTGAGTCTGAACAGTAGGATATAAATGAATAATTAAATACTAGTGTGAGGAACTAGAGTCCCTCACAGTGGTTATGGGCACAACTATAGCTATTTATACTAACTAATTAAAAGGTACTTTATACCTTAATCACTATGCTTATTTAACACGAGGAGTGATTATAGTAATTAGAATGCCTCTAATTACTATGATCACTGTGCTTTTAACGAGATTAGAGTGATCACTTAACGATTGGTTATAGGGGCTTTAGGTCTTTACACCCCTAGCCTAATGCGTAATACCGTGCGTACTGCCTTCCTGCACTGTTCCTTCTACGGGGGATTTATCGGGCCACCCCAGCCTAGGTGACGGCCTATAGGGTCGTTATATAATTCCCCCTTTTTAACGATCTTTTTCCATAAAGAACTACTTATACGTTCCTCCTTTTCCTCGCCAGTTATTATATTATCTAACTAGGTAATTAAGAATAGGAGAAACGCAGCGCCCTTATTAACTAAACGCTGTATTATTAACACTAAGTTTATCCTTACTTTTAGGATCGTTATACCTGTAAAGTGTAGTCGCTATTACCACCTAAACCTACCAGACTGTAAGGTGGCTAGTAAGAGTGAGTTGTGTGGCCATTACGTGGTGGCTAGTAGGATTGTGTACTTATCTTATAACGTTTATAGAAACGATCCGTCTATCCTGCACAGGGTTTTAAACGAAAAGAAGCGCCTTAACGCTAAGGAGTGTAAAACCACTCTCCTTCTTCACAACATAGCCTTTAAGCTTCTGCACCTTAAGGACTAATAGAAGGGACTGGTATAGCGGGTAGATGAACTTTTTAGCCACAAGTTTAATATTATGGTGGAGGAGGAGTGTAAGGCTTAGGAAGTAACCACACCAGTTCCTAAGTTTAATTAGGGAAGCCTCCTGGCAGAGCCAGCGTGTAATTCTTTTTCTAGGGGGTTATTATAACTGGTGACTTCTTCTTAACTTAGTCCGTCGCTCTTTTCTTTTAATAAACGAAAGCGGCCTTTCCTAGTATAACGGTAATGCACCTGCTTGTTTTTCCTTTTACTGATTTTTTAACAGTACTTATTTTCATGCGGAACGCACCGGGAACTCTAAAAGGGGCCCAGCCTCCTTATTAGGTTTAAGGTCCTTTTAACCCTAGTTAAGGTTTTTAATAAATATCCTTCCATACCTATTAAGGAGTTTCCTACCACTTCTTAAGCTCTAAGTCCTATGGTAATCTTACTCTTTAATTTAACAGTTTAGATATCAGATTTTATCTTACTTTTCTGTTTTTAAAGTAAACTAATTAGTTTACCTCCTTAAAGTTACATTAACTAGTTTAACCTTTACTTCATATTCTTTACAGGTGGTTTTAATCAGTCTGGATTCTTTTAATAGAACTCTGTAATTAAGTCTAAGTATTTAAGGTTTTTAACTAACTCTTATAAGTTGCTTTTAGGGCTGTAGTCTAGCTACTTAATAAGATACTTAAACGTGTTCTTTCCCTTCTGTAAATCCATAACTTCCTTAACGTTATACTTATCCTTATTAGTGTCGACCTTAACCTTCTTTTCCAGAGGAACTCCCTTTAAGGCAGGTTCCAGAAGTGAGACGTGAAAAACCTTAATCCACACCTTTATACTAGCAGGTAAGTTTAGTTTATAATTAAAGGTGGTGACCTTTTTCTTAACTTAAAACAGTCCGTACCTTTTAAAGTTAAGCTTTTTACTAAGTTATTTCAAATATAGGTTTCGTGAAAAAAGGTAAACGTAATCCCCCTCCTAAAAAGTCAGTCCCTTAACTTATTCACTATTATAATAGAGTCCTTTTTTAAGTACTGGTTACTTAATTTAGTGTTTATTAGCAAACTTCTTTATTTATTCACGTGTAAACTTAAATTCGGCTTACAAGTGGTTATATAGTTCTTATATTTAGTCTACGTAGACTGTAACTTAAGGGGCGCTAGTAGGCGGGCCTTAACGGAGCTTAGGCTCCTTACCATAGTTAGTAAAGAACAGTGACATACCTATTAACTTAATTAGTGTTATATTATAAGCTATCTGTGCTGTTAGTAACAGCTTAAGCTAATTATCTTATTTAAAGTTAACGTAAGCTTAAAGATATGTTATAAATATCTAGTTAACTCACTCTGTTTAGCTATCCGTCTATAGGTGGAAAGCTATTAAAAGTTTACTCTTTACACCTATTCTTTATATCAGTCCTTATTAGAACTTTAATATAATTAGCTTATCCTAATCTGTAACGATATTATCTAGCTAAAGGTGTTATGAAATTACCTCTTTTTTAAAGATATAGGTAAGTTACTCCACTATTATATCCTTTAAGGTTAGCAGAAAGTAGGCCCATTTTGTTAATCTATTAACCACTATAAGGATCTGGTTATAGATAACTCTTATAACAGGGTCCTTAAACTCTGGGATCTTAGTGATAAAGTTAAGTAAGATTAAACTTTATAACGCCTGTAGTACAGGAAGTGGTTTAAGAAGCCTATAAGGTTTATAACGTCGATTTTGCTTCTAATAGCAGATGTTACAGTTATTAACCACTTTTTTAACTAGCTTCTTTATTCCTAAGAAGGCGTACACTTATTAGGCTTATATAAAAGTTTTAACTTAGCTTATATATCCCTTAAGTTAAGACTTATAAACCTGCTAAACGTACTCCTTCTATTTATCTAGGTTATAAATGTATAGTTTTTCTTAATACCAAAGCCTTACTCTTAGTTTAGGCGTGCCGTCTACGCCTTTTAGCAGCTATTCTAGTTAATAACCAGTTTTATCATAGTTTAGATATATCAGGCACTCCTTACCACAGTCTTATATATACCCTGAGAAGTCTTCTAAAGGGCACTTATACTTACAGGTGCCTTCTGCTAACCTTTTTACTTAAAAGTCCTATTATTACTAATAGATATTATACTTTATTTATAAGTTTATACAGACGTTAATAGTTTATTCCAGCGTCTAGTTATCTAACATTTATAATATATATTCTAAGGTGTTATTCTCTACTTTATTAAATATAATAACAGAGACTAAGACCGGATTAACATCCTTATAATCCTATCTCCAACTAAAAGTATCGGCTTACCTATTATCTTTTCCTTTAATATAGTGGATCTAGAAATAGAACGGGGCCATTAATTCTACCCATTATACCTACTGTAAGCTGAGCTTCTTTATTAGGAAGTACTGGAGGTTATTATAGTCTAAGAAGACCTAGACTAATTCCTCTATACCACTCAGGTACGGTGCTTACTTAATAAAGCACTAAATAATCACTATCAGTTCCTTATTATAAATTAGGTATTATAAGGCTGGGCCGTAGATCCCTTTTAATAAGAAGGCAACTGGGTGGCGTTTCCTATTATCCTAGACTTAACTAAATTCTCTACTAATTACAAACTCTAAAGAGTCTGTCTCGACTTGGAAAGGCTTTAAGAAATCAGGGAGGGCCAGGACTGGCGCTATAATAAAGGCGTGCTTAAGGTCTTTAAACGCCTTCTACTATCTTTTAATCCACTTAAACGGCTTCCCTTCACCTGTAAGTTTATATAATAATCTTACAATTTTCGTAAAGTATTTAATAAAATAGCGATAAAAGTTTATAAAGCCGATAAAGGCTTATAACTCTTTTTAATTCTTTAAAGTAAGTTAGTCCCTAACTGCCTTTATCTTCTCTAATTACATTTTAAGCTTTCCAAAGGTTACTTTAAACCTTAAATAGTTTAGTTCCTAAACGTAGAAGTAGCTCTTCTCTAAGTTCACTGTCAGCTTTACCTTTTTAAAAGCTGTTAAAACCTATCATATATGCTTTCAGTGTTCTTTTAAAATTTCAGAATAAATTAAAACGTTATTTAAATATATAAAAATAAACTTATTAAAAAAGGGGTAGAGAACACTGTTAATAAGGCCTTAAAAAGTCACAGGGGCGTTTATTAATCCTATTAACATAACATAATACTGGTAATACCTGTTACAAGTTTAAAAAGCCGTTTTATACTCGTCCTCCTCCTTCACTCTAACGTAATTAAATCCTATAGGGAAATTAAGGCTGGAGAACTAATTTACCTTAATAATCTGTTTTTACATTTCCATAATAAGTGGTAATAGGTAGCGATTTTTAATTATATCCTCGTTTAACATTTAGTAATTAACAACTATATATAGCTTACGGAGCAAAACCGTGTGGGACAGCGTCGTTTTCAGCGCGGCAGCTGACCTAGCCAATGTCACATTTGACAACACAGTTCGTCCCATCATTGACGACGAGAATGTCAAACTCGCCAGGGCCAGATTGTTGCGATTCTACGCATCCACCTCCCCATCCAAGGAGATCCGCGAGGCAAGCCATACCGCCACCACTTTGCTGAACAACAGCGACGTTGAGCTGTTGTCACGTATTGACGTCTTCGTTCTTGTCGACGCCGTGATGCGAAATATCGACAAGGACCCGTCATTGGATTTGGACGACCAATCCAAGTACTACGCGCACAAGCTCCACCGCGCGATGCGCATGAACGGCTGCGCCATTTCTGATCCCAGCATCAAGGAAACCTTCGACCAAGCCAACAAGCGAGTGAAAGAGCTAACCCGGAAGTGCCTCGAGAACTTCGAGGAGGACAAATCCGGGATATGGCTCACCCTAGAGGAGCTTGATGGAGTCCCGCATAACTATCTCGACCGGTTACCCAAAGGAGACGGACACAACAACGGCAAGCTCTGGGTGAAGCTAAAGCCCCCGGGGGCGGGCAAAGTCATGTCATGGGCACATTCAGAGGCAACCAGAAAGAAGGTGTACTACGCCAGATGCAACCGCTTGCCCCAGAATATACCCCTCTTCCGTGAGTTGGTCCTTACTCAAGACACCGTTGCGAGATTGCTAGGTTTTCCTCACTACCTGGCCTACAAGACATCGCAGAAGATGGTCCAGACCCCCGAGGCAGTCACTACATCGCTGCAGGCTATCGAGCAGAGAATTCGCCCTGCCGTCCTGAGCGGGGTCGACGAGCTCCTCAGCATCAAGGCTGAAAAGGAATCCGTTGAGAGTAGCAGTGGTGGCAAACTCTTTCTCTGGGATGAGAACTACTATGATAGGGTACGAGACAAGCGAGAAGCGCCAGCTGATAACAACGACCTAGCCGAATACTTTGAGCTGTACCATACGCTCGACAGGCTCTTGTCAGTTTTCGGACGTCTCTTTGACACGCGGTTTGAGCGTATCACGGCGGAGCAACAAGAGGGGCTTGGCAAAGATGCAAGTCTTGCGGGGCCTTTCGTGTGGCATGAGGACGTGATGATGTATGCCGTGTGGGATATGAGAGGCCCTCCCTATTCGTTTGTCGGGTACGCCTACTTCGACTTTTTCCCTCGCGAGGGAAAATACGGGCACAGGGGTAATTATACAATTCAGTGGGTATGTTAGCATCTAGGCGCCTTCCCCTGAGCACTGTTAGTTGACCAACAATAGGGGTACGAGCAGGCAAACGGAAGTTATTTGCATCCTTCTGTCGCCTTCGTCATGAACTACCCCAAACCAGTTGCGGGAAAACCTACGCTATTAAGTTTCGAACAAGCTCGCCAAATGTTCCATGAGCTTGGCCATCTGCACCACAATCTCCTCACCAAGGCTAAGTATGCCAGTCTTTCCTTTATCGATAGGGACTTTGTCGAAGCACCCAGCATCATGTTTGAGCAATTCTTCAGCAACGCGGCCGTGGTAAAGGACATTTCACACCACTATTCGTGCCTTTCCCCGGAGTTCCATGACGCGTGGCAGAACAGCAACCCAACCACCGCCACCCAACCGCCGATCAAGCTCACCGACACCACGGCGGCGAGGCTGGTGGGCGAAAGCCGCCTAAGAACACAGGGCTACATCGACTCTCAGGCATTGAACCTCGCGTATGCCTTGTTCGACATCGAAGTGCACAGTCCCGCGTCACACGAAGAACTAGAGACTATGGACTTGGCCGCGACGTATAACAAGATACGGACAAAAACCACAGGACTGCAAGGGGGTGAAGCACTTGGGGAGGGTTGGGCTTGGAGTCAGGGCCAGTCCGTCTTCCGTATGATCATCAGCGGATATGACGCTGGCTATTATACCTATGTCCTGTGAGTAATCTCTCATTGATCCGAATCTTCTTTCCATACTATCACTGGTGGAGAACAATGGAACGAGAAGACGCTGACGATACTGGTTGTAGTGGAGATGTCTACGCCCTTGACATGTGGAAACAGGGAGGGTTTGCCTCCTGTGACGGACTCGAAGGGGCGAAAGAAGCCGGGAGGCGGTTTCGGGACGAAGTCCTTGAGATAGGAGGTCGCCGACCCGAGATGCTCACACTGACTCGTTATCTTGGTGGGCGCGCACCGAGCATGGAGCCGTACTTTCAGTGGCTTGGTGTGTGAGGGGTCGTACGTAATCATGGATCAAAGATACAGCACTTAATGGCAATTCTTATGGTTAAGCATTAGCCTCTTTCCAAGTACCGGAGGCCCTCCGAACAGCCTCACCCCTTACCCACCCCCGTCACAGACGTCTTAACCCTGGGCGACCCAACCCGAAACTCAATATGCCGCACCTTCGCCAAAATCTCATTTACAGTCGCCCCTCTTTCCATGATCTCAAAGATCGGCGCCCTCATCGCACTTGTCGTCTCTAACGGACTCAATGTTACCGGCTTCTTCAGGTGCCACCAACCCCACATTAACATAACCACCAGCCTAAGCCCGCAGGCCATAACTGCTAACCCGGTCCCTAAAAACCTTAGGGTCCCCAATCTCCGCTGGGACGACGCCTTCTTGCCGAAGCGACCAATACGGCACCTTATATAGTACCCAGAAGAAGTTAGGTGGGTTTTCCTTTTCGTTTTTGATGCCTTGGTCACTCGACCACGTTTCCATACAAAAAGTTCGAGATGCTGACCTGTCTAGGTGCACCAGCTGTCCTGTACCAAAAAACGGTAATAAGGGATCCTTGCAAATACGAGGCTCAGTAAGATATACGCGCCGTATCTCGCACGAGGGCGGCGCTGCACCTCAGAGATTACTCAGGACCGTATATCTGCGGCAGGTAAGGCGTCACCACGAGCGGGTGAAGAGATTCATCCCGCCCCGCAGAGAGGTGCGGTATTATTGGCAATGCGGAGTGCTCGAAGACCACGCCGGCGATCACAAGCAGAACAGCATCGTGGCTCAGAGAGACGTGAGCTTGTTTACCAAGTGAGCTCTTCACGAAGTGCGGGCTCAGCGGCCACCAGAGGCTCAGCGGCCACCAGAGACCAGATGCTAATGAAATTAGCAGACAGTGTCGTTAAGGTCATTTTACAGACTGTAAGCCAACCAACAGTCTCAATCCCCAGCCCAGGGCATGGTGCTGATTTGCCACAGGGACAACTTCAACCCCTTTCGTTTCCTGTTGGCAATGCTGCCAGAATCCACGTGGAGCCGCGCTCCGAGTATGTGATAAACCCAGCACCGTTCGTTGTTTTTTGGCCCGGGGCCGACCCAAAATGTGTTTGAGAGCAGGCACGCAGCACAGGCATTCGTCAGCGGTGGCCAGAACCCGGACCAAAAGGTCGAGGACAACCTTCCTGCAACTGCGGCAACCCGGGTTATTGGCGGCATGGGAACTCATTGGACCTGTTGCACACCGGGGCACTGCCCGGACATCGAGCTATCGACTCTCTTCAACACCCACGAGTGGAAGAAGCTGTACGGCCGGGCTGAGTCACTTTTCGGCACGACCAGCAGCGCTTTCAGCAGGTCTATCCGGCAGGGGTTGCTTATGCATGTTTTGAACAAGGGCGTCCCGAAGGATGGTCGTCGAATCAAACCCATGCCTCTCTCCTGCAAGCGCAGCGAGACGAACGACGAGTATGTCCACTGGGGCTGTACCGCCACGATCCTGGGCGACCTCGCCAAATCGGGACACACATCCCACGTGTTTCGAGCTCCGTTCTGACACTCAATGCATCAAGCTTCAGCGCAACCCACGGCTCGAGTCCTTGGGCAAAATTGAGTGGGCGCCTGTCAAGAATCTTCAGGAGAATCGTGAATACCGTATCAAGGCCGGCAAGTACATTGTTTGCGCCGGCGCAGTTCTGACTCCAGGCATCTTGTTCAATTCGGGCTTCCGCGATCCCGAGTTCCCCGCGCTGGTAGGTTGACTGCCCCGCTTCTTCTAACATCTAAAGACTCTGGTGACTGACTGCAATTTTCCCGCTACAGGGTCGATACTTGACGGAGCAACCCATGGCTTTTTGCCAGGTCCTCCTCCTCGGACGCGACCTTGTCAAGTTAGTCAACGAGAACCCCCTAGATCTAGACTGGTGGGGCGACAAGGTCTCAGAGCACTCGAGGATTTGTCCTTCCGACCCCCTGCCTACCCCTGCCTACCCCCCACGGAGATCTGGATCCGCATTGCTACTATCCTTTGTCCAAGGAATACCTATGGCATGGCCAGGTGCACCGAGACTCGTTCAGATACGGCGAGGTGCCGGGCCTAATAGACTAGCACCTTGTTGTGGATTTCCGGCGGTTTGGATACGTCAAGCCTGAGAAGCACAACTGCGTTATGCTCTCGGAAAAGATTGTGGATAGATACGGAATGCCGCAGGTACGTTTCCCGGCCGGCGCCTCTTGTGCAAGTCGTTCACGGCCGTCCGGAGTTGGTGCTGGGAGGCTGTGGAATCATTCCCACGCAGAACGCCAGCACCCCGACCCTGACCGCGTCAGCCTTTGCCGTCGCCGCCGTGGAGGAGATGTTGAAGACTGTTTAAGATTAGATGCAACGCGGTCTTGTTATCTTTAGTACTGCCAGTTCGAGTGTCTAGGTAGTTAAGTACTCGGGCTGAGTTACCCTTTAGTGCTGTCCCTTGCCTGCGGATAATATCGCGCTCGGCGCTCGAAGTGTCACTGTTGGTAGATGGGGTTTCCCCTCCGTCTACCGTCTCTTAACGCCGCCCCTCGCTTCCAGGCTGAGATTAGAAGTCAAGAGTAAGCTATGGATTGTTAGCATCCTGGGGTATTTTGTGCATGATAGTATAAGGATTCTTTTGTGGATTAATAAGATCTCGTGATAAGGTTCTTAAAATGTAGCCTAGTGTATGAGTAATTTAGCTTTGGTGCTGTAATGGAGTTTTAATGTTAGAATTAGTGGTCGAATGTGAATTGGAGAAGATGTGAATGTCTTGTAACCTGAGGGTGATTTCTGCCGGCAGAAAAGCTATATGCCCGCTGTAGCGGAGAGAAAATACGGGCTTGTGACCGAGAAATGGGCTCGCTGGGCGGTAAGTTTCTGCGGACAGAAAAGGTACGTGGGCGCGGTGACGGGGATAAACCATTAACTCCTGGCCGAGAACTGAGTCTTTATTAAGCGTGGATATTCTGCCGGTAGAATAAGTATGTACCTAGTAGGAATTTAACCTTTGCAAAAGTGTACGTACTATCCGTACCTGAATATTGATGAGGTAGGAATTTCAACATAGTAGGAATTCTATCCTTAATATTAAAGACAAAAGTCCATCACAAATTAACTGCTAGTATTACTACTTAACTTCTTAACTTCTCCTTAGCACAAATCGAAAAGCTGTTAAGACAACCTATATATCCTTAATAGTAGAAAATGATACTTGTCAACCAGACAAGAGCGCAGACGAGTAACGTTACCGCTATCGTTAGCGACTCCATCCATACCAAGTCCTTCTGTAACATAGCATAATGACGCTATAGGTCTGAGATGGTGTGATTAGATCCTCTTAGTTTATTTGAATTCTTTAGCGAGGCGCGGGTTACTCTGCTTTACACATGACACAAGTCGCACGCACACCTAGTACGCGCGTATACCCTAATTGGAATTGTTGCCTGGGAGCTATCCTTATAGATTACGCGTTATCTATCGACAGGAAACTTTAGCTAAGGGGACCGAAAGCAGGCCTCTGACGCTGTATAGCGGCCGCGTTTGGGATCATCCTAGCTCAGTGAAGAATCAGGTAAAGCTTAGGATAAATTAGCTACAGCTCACCCCAGCTTACCCCAGCTTAGGACTACGAACGAAAAAGGAAATTGATGTGGTCTGTCCGAAGCACTGCTACGCTGGATTCAGTGGAATTGATGGAGTTGCAATTGATGTCATTGTATTGCTTGTGTGAATTGCTCTGTCTCTGGCTTTCTGGCGAAGCTAGAGAGCCTCTATTTTAGTTGTGAATGGTGGCAAAGTGGGTGGCAAATGGTGGCCCACACTAGCTGAACTGACTACGTCAGTTCCTCCTTTCAGCTCAGATACCCACACTAGAGCTCAGCTCAGCTGAGCTCCATTTAGCTCGGTTATCCACACTTCCATGGTGTTTTGGCCTCTGGCTAGAACCCCCCTTCTTTCTGACAGGCACTATAGGTGCCGCATCTGCTTGCCTTTTAGTGACGAATAATGAAGGGAACTGGATACCGACGTTGTTGTCGATGTCTAGCAGTCGGTATCAGTCGTTTTCAGACATGTTGATGTCGTCGGATCCCGTCTATGAAGGGTATGTTATAGAAGAGGATGGCTCGAGGCTGTGCGGAGTTGATGATGCGTCGGCGTCCGGTGGTGAGGGGATGAGGTGACTTCGAGACTTGCGGGTCGTGACTAGGGTCAGTCTAAGTCCATGACTTCTAATTCTTTACCTATCTTTTCCTTTAGCTGCTTGAGTCTGAGAATGTTACGTAAGCGGTTGGCCGATATGAGGTGTGTGGGCGGAACTTACGGGGAATAGACGCTAATGTAATACTCCTCCAGCGCCTTCTCATACCCTTCTTTGACCTTCCCATCGGCAACGAGTTCTCGAGCCTTCGCCCAAGTTTTGGTAGGGTAAAGACAGGCCTTCACAGAGCCCGCAAAGTCTTCCCCCATTGCTATGGCAGCCATCCCTGCCGCCTGAAGTGATGAAATCTTTTTCTTCGCCCGGTTTGGGTTCTGTGGGTCCTTAATTTCGAACATGGGGCCTGTCTTCTCGTCCACTAGCGGAAGCAATGAAAGGATTCGACTGATTCCGACCTTTACAAGTAGTTTGCCAATCGCAAAGGCTTGGCTGTTGAACTGGCGAAGGTCATTGTCTGTAAGGGGACTGGACCTGTCCGCTTTAGTCTCGAGGAGGAACTGGCGGTTGCGATTTCGATCTCGAATGGAAGTAATATTGGACGACTTTAAATCAGCGAGCTATGGTGTGCCGCAGAGGAAGAACCCGCACTGGGTAACCTTGAAGCCGAAGCGGATGCGTTCTGAGAGAGGAAATATGTCGGCGGCCTGCTGAGCTATGCTTGACCTTAGGTCGTAGAGGATATTGTTGAGATGCCTGAGCTCCCTGCTGGCGCTGTCTGTGAAAATTCGCCTGGCAGGGTGAGGTACAGATGATCCAAACCACTCGGGCTCATGCCCGGCTTCGATCTGAAGCTGGAAGAACTGTCGGTCAGAGCTGAGTTGTGCGTTGAGACAGGTCTGATGGAAGCTCTCAGAATTATTGTAGTCAGGATTCTGTTGCAAAGGCAGTGGTCCTTCGACATCGAACTCTATCCCAGGAACTGACGGAAACAGGATGACGTATTTCAGGCGAAGAGAAGACATTGTTTGTCCCACCTGTCGTGCTGGGTCAAGCGACTGTCTGAACACATCAAGCTCGACCTTCGGGTCTTTTGATCGGAAACTAGCTTTAGCTTGACAATATGAGTTATAGAATCCCCTCTAAAGAGCTCTTGAGCTGTATGCTATGTTAAAGAAGACTCTCTTCTGCGCCTTGGGAAGCGTCTCGTTCGCGTCATCGGTAGAGATGTTCATGTGGTGCCTCAATTCGAACACCTCCTTCGAATGCTCCTTGATGACGGTCATTTGCCGTGAGATGTGCGTCTGCTTGACGGCGACTTTGGGAGCCACAGACATGACGGTTCTGAAAAGTTTCCATCCTGTTCCGCTTTAGATTAATGACAAGAGGGTCTGTGTGTCCTCGTGGAGCTTTCTCAGAGATTCAAGGTGGTCCAGGATCACGACGCTCGCTTCTGTGCCCCAGAGACCGCGCGGGGAATGCTTACCGATGTTGTCATGAATGCCCCACATGTCCATCCATCGCTGCAAACTCACTTAACTTACAGCGCAGGAGAGAACGAGCTCGTTCAGCGTTTCTTGCGCCGCGGCAACTTCTCTATGCAGCTGCCGGAGCTCCTGGATCCAGGACTTAAGGATGTTGATAGCCGCTAGAGAACCCGTCGCAGCAGCGTAAAACGCCAGTCCTTCGACTAGCATGTTGAGGGTGGTTGAGTTCGTTTGGTGCAAAACTCGGGTCGACTGGCATTTGCGGAAAGGACTGCTCAGCTGTGGGAAAAAGGGGTCTTCGTTCATGGCCCCCCCAAATCTCCGTGTGACACGTGGTGGAATCGAAGGCTCCAACGATGGATTGAATTGCTCTGTCTTGTTCTATTTTTTGGATTGAGCCGTGGAAGGCCTTTATATAATTCCTTGCAGTGGGTCTTCTGAATCGCTGGCTGGAGTGGTGATATCACCACTCTTCTGGTGGCTGGCGCTAGCAATTGTGGTGAGATCACCACAATTGGAGGCTATCGCGAGGCCTGGATTCTGTGACACTCCGCACCTCAGCCGCACGGCGCTTGCGCGGAGAAGGAAATAAGCAAGCGCCATGGGCGTGAGGTGTGTCCGATTGGCAAATCAGCGCCTGCCCGCGACGCAGCCATGTCATGGATCAGCGCAATAACTATGGCTCTGAGGGTGAAGGACACGTGAGCCAGTGAAGTTCGCAACTTTCCCCGCCCAGAGAGAGACTGCTGTTGAGCAAGAAATACTGCACCGACAATCTAGGCTCCAGAGCATCTGCCCGCGACGCGATCAAGTGATTCTTGCACATCCTCTGTTCACCAGTGAAGCGGCAACAGCGTGCTCGGTATCACTAGAATCACGTGGACCAGGAGGTGTCCCCAAAGCGACTGCGGACGCGTTCAATACCGAGATGTGACGAACTCGGGTCCGTACCGTAAAGCCAAGCGTCCTCATTCGCGAATCAAAATGTCAGTCGATAAGATAGAAGGAGAAGGGTGCAAAGTTTAGGCAGAATCATGGAAGCACAACTGGCGAGAGACACGGTCAAGGAGAAGTCGGGGCGCACAGTCGTCGGTAAGCATGAGCACCACCCCTCTCACTTTTTTTCTCAGTTCCTCCAGCACCGTACTGACTTGGCAGACGAGGATACATGCTGAAAATGGTCTAGATGGTTGCTCTTTTTTCTCTAGTCTGGAGGTTGGCCGTGAGAGCTGCCAATATGGTGGGCGGCTACGCACAGACCATCTACCCTAACCCTAATTCTAGTGGCACTTAGCCCTGAGGAAGGCCCATTGCTCAACAATGCCTAGAACTTATCAAAAGCGGTGAAGACCTCACTGTGCAGTGCGAGGTGTAGGACCGGAGGCAGCACTCTACAAGAACATCAAATCCGTTCAGGCCAGCTTCCCACCAGACGACGAGATGATATCAACGGGAGGTGATCAAGCTTCGAAGAGGACCACGCACGAGAGGTGCCCAATTTGTGGCTTAATGTTTCCTGGATACACATTGCCCTCTCATCAAGACAGCTGCCTTGGACCAAAGGTTTTGGCCTCCAGGCCGAAGGCGGCTTCTGCACTGCCAACGAACCCCCCTCTCAAGGACCGCATCAACATCCACGGCAACGACTCTGACCTCTAGCACCCTGAAATCAACGATGATGAACTGTGGAGACTATGGTAATCATTGCCTTCCTTTACACTTCAACGCTCAAGGCGCCCGGGCTGGGGATGGCGTCTCAATCAGACTTGATGCAATACGCTAACACATACTGCGCAGCAAGTCCTCTCCCGTCATCGAGCGACAACTCTTATGCCTACAATTATTCCCGATCTACAACTGGGATATTCGCCTAGCTGACCCCGGCGCCGCTCGAATAGCCTTAGAACGAGTGTCACGTCTTGAGTCTGATGGAGAATGGCTAAGCGCAGTGAGTGTCGATGATTTAGGCAGGTATTGCGACGCCTTATGGCACTTGAACGTAGTTCCAGAACGGCTACCATCTTATGCAGCATGGAGTGAGCATAAGAGCGTGAGCAATCTCGCGTCCGAAGCTGTCAATAGCACAGGAGAGGGCAGCTCAAGCAGTGGCTCGGCTTGGGTTTGGCGTGACAGGTTCACGGAAAAGTTCGAGGTAAACAGACCACTATCAACAGCTAGACCTGCACTTGTTCTCGGGCGTGAAATGAGATTTAAGTCCGAGATTAAGTTCTTGGTCTGGAAGATGAAAGGGGATTACCTGGAGACAACAACAACCGTAGTAGGGCGGTTTAGTTTAGAGAGCCTTACAGTAACTCATATATTCCCCGTCTAAGAAGATTTGCCCTATCATTTAAGCCTCCTAATCCCCACTATATGAAAGACTATAGCCGCCGTCTCTATTCTAGGAGTGAGAGAGGTGAAAAGAAACTGTTGTAAAAATTGCCACAGAAAACAGTAAGAAATGGCCAGTCTAAGTAAGCATAGACGGTTCACGGCCTGAGGTTATGGAAGATAGTGAAGTAACATTATTAAAACTGGAGCAGCTATATGTGGAGCCGGGACTACTATATATGGCGATGCCGACTTCCAATTCTAGACGTCTCAACGCCGTAGTCTATGACTTTAAGGAAATTTCGTGTACCTAGATTCGTCTCAGATTACCAGGCTGTACTTCCCGGTCGTGTGCCCGTACGGTTTCAACTTAGCCATTACGCCTGCCGTTAACCGCGCAGTGTTGCGGCCCTGCACCTGCTATTGCCGGGCCGCACCGGTTAAGACAGATTGTAGGGCGGGGAGTATAAGCTAGCTTCAATCCTCGAGGCGGGATCAATCACTGCAGCTCGTTGACGCTATGATACACAGGGTTGCACTGAGCAGTAGGACACAAGGAACAGTGAATTGCTAACGTGAGGAGCTAGAACTCCTCATCCATCGCGGGCACAATGATGTATCTATACTATTTTATCCGGAGGTAACTTGTACCGATCTCTGTACCGCGGGGCCTCTGTATCCTACAAAGGTTTCTTCCAGAGGCACCTTGGTCTCTGTGAGCTGCCCAGTCTCTGCGGACAGAGACACCTCTTGGCGCAGAGATACTCCCTATTGGTCAGGGGGACGTCGAGCCACCGTGCCCCTGGCCCAGAGCACACGGTTCCGAGCACTGTCCTCCAAGCGCGGGACAACCTCGGGCTGCGGTGGCTCGCCACACGCAGCTTGCCGAAAATGTTGATTGATTTGGGTGAGCAAGCCCTAAGCAGAGACTAAGCCAGGGTAAGCAATGTCATGTGGGCGAGTTATGGCGCAGGTGCCCAGATTCGTCTCATAAAACACTGAATGCGCCCTTTTCGACCCAATCGGAGATGCCTCTCCTCGATCCCGTGTCCGATCCCCCGGAACCCCCCTAATTAAATTATTCTTAGGACGGCTCGGCCGGGGCTAGAGCCGGAACCGGAGCAGGCTTGGCCATTGGCGGGTACTTCTTGCCGTCCCTCCAATCTTCTGCTCGCAAGTGCAACGGTCCGCTTCCGGAACATTATCCAGAACTGCGGGGATGTGGTTGCCGCATCCCTTCCAGGAGGTCTTCTCTGTGAGAAGCGACGATTGTCAGTCTATTCCATTATGTGCAACTTGAAGGGTCGGCTTAATGCAGACGCCGCAATCGAGCTTGAAGCACATGTTTCTTATTGGGATTATTGGGAATGGTGGAACTTGTTTGAGGTTCAATTGTTCGTGGATGTCGTAAGATGTGAAGAAATTCTGGCAGCAGAGGTTGCCCTTCTTTAACCATAGATGCCTGTTGGACTGACTTTGCGAAAATCATGATCAGGTGCCCGAATTACCCAATTTTTATAGCAGTCACCACCCGAGACCGGGTCGGCGACTGCTGATGAATAAGCACGGTGTTCGGCGACCTCGGAGTAAGAGGGCGAAGCCGTGTTCCACTTTGTCGCCGACCAAGTTTCTGACTATCAGTTACTGTCTATTCTAGCAAAATAGGATTTCAGGCGACTGCGGATATCTCTAAATCCCCTATTCAGACAGCTCAAGAGTTGATAAGTTTGAGCCTCACAGCAGTGGTAACTTCTCGGTTGGTTCCCGGACCCGTCAGGGGTTCTGTTGCCAGTGTACATCAGCGTAGAGCAGGCGGAAACAGGCCGTGAAACAGAAAACATTCTAGGAGCTGAACAGGCGACATCATTGAACCTGAAGCTCTGGACAATACAGGAGAGCCGATGGACTCTTTGTAGTGTCTCCCAGTAGGTAAAGTGACTCTGAGCAGATTATAAGGTGCTTGTCTCCGTATCTTAAGTGACGAAGCGCATTTAGAAAATTAGTTAAGTTAGCTGCAATAGGCTGTAGCCGGGCACTTAAGTCAAATAACTCCTATTACTTAATTGGGTGCCTTCGACCCAAAGAAATAGGCGCGGAAATAGATGCTGACTCTTGAGAAACGAGGCGCTGCCGTTCAACCCCGCTTGTGAGACCGGTCGTCTGTAGCGGCGACCGCAATGGACACACCCCACTTGTGCCACCTACCAAAAGGTGTGCCAGAATAACAAGTCTGACCACTTGTCATTCTGGAGTGTGTTATATAGCCCTGACGGTGCCGCAGTCGTCACATCGTCCATCATTAGGCCAACAACCAAGAAGCCCCACCAAAATTACGGGAGACTAGGTTGGTCCACGTGTGCAAACTGGAGGTTTGGAGGACACCACGTGTCTCGGGCGGCGACATTTAAAGATGCATTCCATTCCTCCGGGTCCTCAATTCCCGCTCCCGCACGCCGGGCAACTGAATGCGACAGACAGAGCAGCCGGATGCCAACTCGTCTAGCAAGATGGCGGCTCCGTTTCAGCCCTACCGCTTGATCTCCGATTACTTCCAACCTTTACCCAGCGACGCGCCGCTTCCAGCCAGCGCACGGATCTCGACGTCGCCTACCAAGAGAAAGAGCGATGACATGATTGTTGTCAACGTCGCAGGTCGCGTAACTAATACAAGCCACCACGCTACCGCGCCAGGGAAGAGAAACAGGGCAGACACGCCCGAGGATTTCATCCCCATCAGCAGTGACAACGAGTCGGAACCCGGGGATGGGAATAAATGCAAAAAGAGACGTGTCGGATTGAGGTCCTTTGAGATCGACGACGACGAGCCGCCGTTGTGCGAAGAACAGCAGAGAATCGTCGATCTTGCAACAACCGGGTGTAACATCTTCTACACCGGCTCAGCAGGATGTGGCAAGACGCGAGTGCTCAAAACGATCAAGGCCGCCCTCAAAGCCCAAGGCAAGGAGGTCCGGGTCATGGCCCCGACAGGCAAGGCCGCTCTGGCAGTCGAAGGCACCACCACGTGGTCGTTCGCTGGGTTGCGCCCCGAAGACAATAAAAAGACGATGGCCGCTCTGCGGAGTTACGCCGCCGGTAATAAGTACGTCCGAAAGCGGTTCCACCGGACCGACACCATCATCATCGACGAGGTCAGCATGGTCGAAAACTTACATCTAGAGCGCATCAACCAAGTCATGCAGGCCGGCCGCTTCGATGACAGGCCGTTTGGCGGCGTTCAAGTGATCCTGACTGGCGACTTCTGCCAGCTCCCCCCTGTGAAGCCATTTCAACACTGTGCTCACTGTGGCAATCCATTCCAAGAGGAATATCAAGACAGCCAAGTGATATACCAGTGCAACATTTGCGACAGGCGGTATTACCAGAGCGACAAATGGGCCTTTCGCAGTGCCGTCTGGGACCAATGCCAGTTCCAGCACATCAACCTCAACACCATCCACCGCCAAAAAGATCACCAATTCAAGTCCATGCTCCAAAAATGCCGAATGGGCATCCCCTTCTCCAAGCACGAGATCCACGTCCTGATGAACCACCAATCCAACACCCACAACGCCGTCAAGCTATTCCCCACGCGCGAAGAAGTCAGCCGAACCAACGACGAAGCCTTCGCCCGCCTCCCCGGCTCTCCCCTCCACTACACTTGCTACGACGCCTTCCTCGGTGCCGACCATCTGAAATCCAAATACGGCACCAAATCCCCCGATGGCTCCCTCTCCCACCTCGGCGATAACCACCGCTTCTCGCGCGACCTCGACCTTAAAATCGGCATGCAAGTCGTCCTCCTTACCAACCTCAACCTGCACGCCGGCCTATGCAACGGTTCCCAAGGCATCATCGTTGACTTCGAACCCTATAACAGCGCCAAACTCCCGCGCAAATCCCCCAACGGGACACCCGCCTCCGGCCTGATAGGCGAACACGCCTCCCTCAGAGAGCACCACATTTCCCGCTTCGCCTCCCGCCAACACCCCCCACCCCCGAGTCCATCAATACACCCCGGCTGGCCAATCGTCCACTTCTTCAACCTCCCCACCTCCTCCGGCCAGTCTGGAAAGTGCACACGGACAATCTACCCCGACTGCTTCGTCACGGACGTCAGCGAGCCAGAGAGCGGACAAGCACTAGTGTGTAGGACACAGGTACCGCTCGTGGCGGCGTGGGCGCTCACCACGCACAGGGTGCAGGGGATGACGCTCGGGAGGGTCATTGTGGATTTGACGAGGGCGTTTGAGGAAGGGCAGGTGTATGTGGCACTGTCGAGGGCTACGTCACTAGAGGGGTTGAAGGTGGAGGGGGATGCCAGGGCGTTGAGTGCTTGGGGAGGTAACGAGGAGGTGAGGGAGTGGTTAGGGGGGAAGTTTCCTGAGTTGAGGGGAGTAAGTTGAGGGGTTAATTGTGGGTAGTGATTATTGGGTAGGGGGTGCTGGGTAGGTTACTTGCGGTTTTCTTACTATCACAGAGTCGAAGAGTGGGTGCGAGAACACCTCGGTGTTTGGTTGGTCCGCGACGGTCGACTCGAAAACGGCGACCCGATATTTGGCCCGCTAGAAGAGAGGCATTCTCCATGGGGTTCTTATTGTGGCGTTGCGCAACCATTGTCTTTGCCAGGTTAACACGGCAGAGACAAAGCAGAAGGCGGGGATAGAAAGTACCAAGGATTCAATGTGAGAGTTCCGAGACACCAGCGCTGCCGTAGAGCTGACGGGGGAATATTTGCTACGTCCTTCCCTCATTTGAACTTTTTTACATATTTACAGGAAGCTCCCAGCGCCATCCTAGTACGGTTGATCAGGAAGCTCCCCAGCCGCCCTCTCAATCGCCGCGAGTTCCACCAGCGGAGCCTGCTCCCAGCTTCCCCCTAGCTCGGCTGGGTGGTGCCCGGCTCCCAGATCATAACCGGGAGGCGTAGACATTGTTTTGTCTTGAGCAGTATGAACCTTGACATCCAGACCCAATCCCCTCACACCTCCTAGTTGTTGCCTCCTCCTCGCACCCATCACGAAAAAAGCAATGGCGCATGCGAGCAGAGCTAATGCTGCCACGCCACCGATGGCTATGCCCGCGACGGCTCCTGTTGACAAGGCCCCGCTTTGTTCGCTCGCCTGTGTCGGCGCAGCGCCTGGCTGGCCGGTCGTCGCTGTCTTGGAGCTCGTCGCCTCGGCGGTCGGGCTTGATGCTATCGTAGTCGATTTTGTCCCACCATCGGCCAAAACGGCTTCCGCCTTCCACCTCTGCCCCGAGGCGTCGCCACTTGCGAGGTGTGGTTCCAGTGTGTCTGAGAAGACATCCAGGTGCATATCGGGCCCCGTGAAGTTATTGGTCAACCGGTAGTTGTAGGGGCCGCTAGACGGCCACTCATCAAAACGCCAGAACTGCCCGGCAGCGATGGCTGTGTCGCTGAGCCGAAGATAGATACTGGTGCTCTTGTCGCCGTCGTTTATGACGTCAAGCGCCTTCTCCCTTCCGCCGGCCGCTGTATGGAGGTAGTAAAAGGGTGCAACATCTGTCGCCCGCAGGAACCATTGTGCATTGGTTGGCGGAGCTTCCGTCGTGGCGAGTATCTGCGGCGTCTTAGAGTCGGCGGTCGAGATAGCAAGGAACTTCCCTGGCCCGGTGAAAGCATTTGTCAGTGTGTAGAATGAAATCGTGTCTATGCTCGCCATGGTGAGGTTAGCTTTTTGCGCAAGTACCATGAACTTGTTAATCAGCGCGAACAAACGCGGGGGATCTGGCCGTTTTGAACACCTCGTCAGCCGATATTTGGGCTCCGTTGTTCACCAATCAGCTTTGAGTCCTGCGACTTGACCGGTCGGGAAGGTTTCGCCGCCGGATCCGATCTAGTCGATTTTTCATCTTCCCAAAACAAGGGCGATGGTTCGCCCAGATTCGCGAGAGCTGCAGCAGTACCTGGGTGGATCTAATCCCTGGTTAGGTCCCAAGGGTCCCTCATTGGTGCAGGCAGGTGGTTGGCTAGCTGAGCAGAGCTGTGCTGGTCAGCTCGGTCCAGCACCCTGATTCGGTGGCAGGGGCGATGCCGCAGCGCAGCAGTGCAGTACTTTGTGTTTGTTGCGAGAATGGTCAAGTGTATAATGTGTCTCTGGTGACAGTGTATTAACTGGCTACTATGGCAGCAATGGCTGGCCGGAAGTATAAAAAGCTATAGATATTGATGCAATACCCGGCACCCCAGACAACAAAAACCAACCCTCATATACTTTTACCCTAGAATAGTTGTTACGGACTAACAAAGAGCCTACCCTACCTTACATGGAGGCTCCACCTCCAGTATATGGGGAATAAAGAGGGTAACGATATTTTTGACCTTGGCGACTTTTCTCTTGCGCTCAGCACAAAGGACATGGTCGATCTACTCGGCGGGAAATCAACTGAAGATTCGAGCGAAGTCTGGCTCACGTACCTCTTCCAGGAGCCTTTCCCGCGCTCCACAGCCGTCGCCATCCAAGGCTTCATCACAACCCTCGCCAGCATCAAGTACTAAGCCCGATGGGGTCAGTACGATAAGTTTGACAACATCTCGACTATCAGTTTCGTCAACGCCATCTCACCGGGCGGGGAGTTTGGCTAGAGGCGGACCGACACGCCCTAGGCCCTCGGCGCCGTCGTGGCGTTCCTAGCTATCCACACCATCCTCGTCGCTCTTGTTCTCTTGAAGTTCTTGGTGCAATCTAAGACCTCGTGCATCGGCGATGACTGGAGAGGGGGGGCAACGAAGAAGATATCCAGCGCCTTCACCTGGCTAGGGATGGAACCGAGTGACCCTCGTGAAAGACGGCGATGCAGTAGTGCGGAGCGGGATATGTGTTGGGCGCCACGAGTAACGCGTTCTGGAAAAGAAGTGTTGAGTTGATTGTTGTAAAAAGAGAGGAAAATCTCTGCAACCGCTAAAATACAGGCTTTTGGTGGCCAGTGCTGGCTTTCCCGAGTCTGAAGGAAGGATAATAATGTTACAGCCTTATCAAGAGAGCAGGGGGTTATTTATGTGTCCACAATGCTTGTTTACACAGTTGCAACCTATCAATTCTAACGCCAGATCAAAAGTGCCCTGTTTCCGACAAGAGTGGTCCAGGAAGTATGGGATGCAGTACCTGAAGACTTTGTTTTGCAATTGGCACATTCTATACCCCACAGATTGAGAATGGTGACCAAGTGAGGGGAAATTTCCTTACTAAATTTTCTGAGCAAATCAGTGCAGATTGAGGTATGCCAGCACCCCTTGAACTGATTGGGTGTAGATTGGCTCCATGGCCCACTCGCTCGTCGGTGAGACATCGCACTAGACCCTGCTGGGCTTGTGCTCGTGCTCGACAAACCCCGCTGCTGGGTTCCGAGCACGGGGTGCCGTAAGGCTCTCATCTCATGGGCAAGCAAGGAAGGTGCCGACGCTGCAGCAGTAATATGAACCGACGTGAAGGCATCGAATCATACTACATCAAGAATTCCAGTTTCAACGCCCTTTGTGACTATTGAGTTGATGTGCTGAAGCGAAAATACGTGGCACAACTATGGCCTCTCATCAACAGCCTGCGGGCTTGCTGCGGGCTTGCGTTCGGTCTTCGAGGCGCGCACTAAGCTGAAAATGAAGCATGTGCCACGTAATTAAAAAGCAACGCACATCGGTTGGTCTCTTGTTGAAGGGCTATGGCTGAATATGCTACTTCTGGGGAGGCTGTCAAAGAGAGCTGAGAATGTGCGGAATTCCTCATTGACATCTTATGTGCGCTTGGCCGCTTACCCACAATCTTCAACGACTTTCATTCCAAGTCTGTATAGTGTATTCCGTCGCATAATTCCATCCGCAGAATCTTCCTACGCTGTCCAAATCCCCCAACTATGGCAGGAGGCGAAAAACCCGCTTCTGGCAGCACCGACAGCGCCCCTGTCGCCTACAAACGGAGAGAACTCGATCCCAAGAGACGGCGCAAGGAAATCTTCATGTCATGGTACATGATTGCCCTCCACCTTCTCGCCTGCATTGCGCTTGCTATGATCATGATCTATGCCGTCGACGGGTACAAAGCTCTCGATGGCACTTCCGGCGCACGCTATGCCGGTGGCCGGTTTATATTCCGTTCGAGCGACGTCCAGACCTTGATCGGTTATTGCGGGACCATCGTTAACGCTTTCATCGGTGCTTGGTCCGGTACTGTGGTGATGCGATGCGCATTCGCCGAGCTGGAGGGAGACGGCATTACCATCAAGCAATTCAATAGCTTGTTCACGTGGCCTAACATTCCACCCTTCGGTCTCAAGGGAAGAAAAGCAGCTATCTTCTTTATCTTGCTCCTGACAATCCCGCAGACGTTTATGACGCCGTTGGTCACAGGTTCCATCAACTGGGGGTCTTCGTTCGAAGAAACCGGCGCAAGGGACGTCGCGTCGGGGAATCCGGCGGCAAACTACAACCTGTGGGGCTGGTATGGGTCCAAGTTGCAGGATCGGCAGGCTGCCGTCAGGAGAGCAGCAGGCATGGCCAACCTGGCATGGGGGAAAACAAGCGGAAGCAGCTCAACGGCCGCTCAGAAGCGGTGCCGCCATGTCGTCAACGATGACGATGTTCCTGCCAACTCAACGCTCAAAAACGCGGTCATGCCGTGCGTCGTCTTGCACAACATCACCTGGCCTACTGTCGAGTCTGAACCAAAGATTGTCGGTGCCGTTGCGGATGAGTCAGCCATGCTCAGTCTCTCCACGCCCGACACCACTGGCCCGTTCTCCTTCGTCAACTACCCAGGCAATGCCGTCATATTCGACCAATCTAACAAAACACTCCGGCTCCCATACGCCAACCAACTGGCAGACCAGGGCGGTTTGGAGGGAGCGCCATTCATATTTTCAGGGAAAATGACCGTTATTGTACTCATGGGGAAGGACTACCTTGAGAGCGATGCCACTGATGGGTTCGGATATGCCCGGCCAAACAACAAGTTTTCGACGTTTTCTTCCGGCTACCAAAATCACTTCACGTACCTCGAGGTGTACTTGACCGTCGGTGTCATCACCAGCCCAAGCAGCACCTATCTGTCCAGCCAAGTTGTCGAAGCAGACCAGGAGCCTCAGCCAGCAGACATTGTCGCTGGTCGGTGGGTGCTCGAAGCACTCTATCTACTCCCCGACGTGATGAGCACCGTGGCCATCATGAACGCCACCTCGCTGGACACGTGGCAAAACATGTTCAACTACACGGAGAATCTGGTCCGGTTTTCCTACCAAGGCGCGTGGGACATGCTTCAGCGAAACTTTGATCCCGACACCACGAATCTCGTTGCCAGGATCCGGGAGCCCCGCGTCTTGGCTAGCGTGACGCTCGCTAGAGTCTACGCTTGGCTTGCTGTCAGCATCTTGATGACAGTGGCAGCTGCGGGGCTCTGGCGCCTGGTCGGGCGCTGCAGCCGGAATGTCGTTGTTGATGGCCCCCTCGCTCTGTTACTTTCCGACCCAGCCGGCTTGTACCGGGATCTCGACGAGAAGAGTAGGCTTCCAGAAGAAAACTATCACCTGTCCAATTTGACTGTTCTGACGGAGGAGGATGAAAAAATCTTGCTGAGAATTGAGGAGGTCGGAGCTGAAACTTTTGAGGGAACGGGCGTTTTCAGGCTGAGAGGAGGAGTCGCTGGCCAGGAAGGGGTGGGTGATGTTACTTCGAAAGTGTGAGAGAGAAATTGGGACTACTCATAACTCAACCAAGGTGACAGAATTTTTCACCCCTAGCCCTGGCAAGCGCCTCCTAAACATCCTACCTTCATATATCAACATTGTCCTTTAGACAATATTACACGTTTTAAAAGGAAAGAATACATCTTTCTTAACCCCGGCTTTTGCGGGCCGTAGACAGTGTTGCTGAGGGGGTTTGGCGGCTTCGGCGTGCCCTTGGAAACCCATGTGCAGGTGCCCTTCTGTGGATTGCCGCAGCTCCGCCGGCCCCAGACCTTCTGGTTCCGCGTGCCGAGGCCTAGTCACAACACCAAGTCATGATCATCAGAACACAATTCAAAAAGCCAGGTCAATTATCCTCCTCCGTACTACATGACTCCTTTGCTTCCGTTCTCCCTGCGCTTAGCCGGTGTGAACGTAGCTTTTTAGGCGGTGGTGTAACGATTCCCGATCGCTTGTTATTTCCACCTGTACGACCAGTGTCGTTAATACTAAAGCCTATAATGTTATATTAAACAGTTACTTTAAAAGGGGTAGCTAAGTCAGCTATTTAATTCCAGTATATAATTATACTAGTGTAGCGGTATTTATATAAAGCTTTTTTATAAACCTACATATTGAAACGATAATAAGGGAGGAAGCTAGCAAAGTTATAGATTTAGTAATAAAGAATAGCATACATATAGGTAAAATTATCATATAGTGTCGTATAAACTAAGCTAAGACGTAATAAGTTCTTCGTAATGTACATTACAGCGTTAAGATAAGTTGTCTTCTTAGCCGTTATCGCCTTAACCTAATCCTTACAGAGCCTAGGCGTGGTGTATATCTGCCAGGGAGCAAGTTGTGACGACCCTGTAGGCCGTCACTTGGGCTGGTACGGCCCGACGTATCCCCCGCAGAAGGAACAGTGCGGCGGACTGTGCGAACAGTGTTGCGCACTGTGCCAGGGGTGTAAAGACCCGAAGCCCTTACGACCTATCATTAGCTGATCACTCTGATCTCGCTAAGACACGGTGATCAGGGTGAGCGCCCGGAAAAACCGATCACCTTGATCACTCCCTTAGGAGGGTGAGCACGGTAATTAAGGTACAAAGTACCTCTTAGGCAGCTAGTATAGATAGACATTATCGTGACCACGATGGCTGTAAGGGACTCCTAATTCCTCACGCTAGTATTACATTATTTATTTATATCCTACAGTTCAGACTTCCCTCTATACATTATAGTGATAACGACCTACAGTGACAGTGTACTCTCGTCTAGGAGTGTTAGCTTAACAAATCGTCTTTAGGTTACCTTTTAAGTTTAGCGTCCTGCCATACGCTCTGTCTTATCTTGTCCAGACCTCCCTTAGGCCCTCGTTAAGAGCAGGTCGTAACATAAGTATATCTGCTGGTAGGGCTAAAACGGCACTAGCTAGGGATACGAGCTGGAAAAGCTTTATAAAGAAAGAGTGGAAGTAAGTAGATAATAAAGGTGTAAGATGCTAAGTTAAAGCAAGTTAACAAGTAACTTTACCCTTTGAAATAAAATTCGGTTATCTATCTCTACAAGGCTGATTTATCTAGTGTACCTGGAAGGGTGCCTTACTACCTTCTTTAAAATTAATAGTTAATTAGGATCTAGGGACCTAGTTAAAATGGTCAGCCTACTAATATTCCCAACGCATTCAGCCGTGGTGCTGTGACGACCCTGCAGGCCGTCACTTGGGCCAGGGCGGCCCGACGAATCCCCCGCAGGAGGAACAGTGCAGAAGGACGGTGCACACTGTCCAAACGCACTGGGCCAGGGGTGCAAAGACCCGAAGCCCCTACGACCAGTAAGAAAGTGCTTGGTGGTCCACAAGAACTGACAACACCAAGCACCACTCAGTTGACTGCTTGGCCGTAACTGCGTGGTGCACCACCAAGCACAACGGACCAAGCAAGGTACGAAGTACCTCCCAGTTAGTTAGTATAGATAGCTATGGTTGTGCCCACAACCACCGTGAGGGACTCTGGTTCCTCACGCTAGTATTCAATTGTTCATTTGTGTCCTACTGTT